>Ga0316205_10004804_pt1 | contig 11568 bp, 8 predicted proteins | sample 3monthpyrite_MG_FD_204941 | JGI IMG/M metagenome (GOLD analysis project Ga0316205, IMG submission 204941) | Microbial mat bacterial communities from mineral coupon in-situ incubated in ocean water Damariscotta River, Maine, United States -... | ecosystem: Environmental > Aquatic > Marine >... | reverse complement strand
ATCTTTTAATGCAGCACGTAATTTGGTAGAAGCATGGGATAAAACACTTTCTGAAACTACCCGACCATCCCATAATTTATCTAACAATTCATCTTTTGATACAGCTCGATCATTGTGTATAATTAAATACAATAATAATTCGAGTGATTTATTTTGGATTTGTACTTTTTTACCTTCGAAAAAAAGTTCTCTGGTATCGGGGTTAACTTCGAAGTGATTAAATTTAAGCATGGCTAAGGATTTTAATTTTATCCATTATTGAATGCAACTGCTGAGATGTTTTTGTGTATCATCTATTTTAGAATATAATACCACGATGCATAACATAGCGCTTTTATTATCAGGTTTTTCCATATTTTATTCTGTTGTATTGATACTGACTCATTTCAGTCGTGAACATCAAGAATTTAGAAACAACACCCATTTGATGGGTATTTTGTTATTAACGGCTTTAATCATATTACAAAGTTCACATTTTCTCTATATACAAAATGGCAGTGATTTTATAAAAAGTAAAAGTTATTTATCCTGTTTGTTTATGGTGGCACCCACTTTTTATTTTTACGCTCGACCATTGTTAAAAGCAGACAACAGTTTTAGCCTGCTTCAGTCATTGCACTTTTTACCAGTATTTAGCTTGTTTTTCCTTAATTATGATTGGGCTTTTTCATTAGCGTTTATCATTGGTTCTGGTTATCTGTTGTGGTTAGCAAAAACCATATATGCTTTAAAGACACATCGGAAAAAATTTAAATCAGAAATTGTCTTGTTGGCATTTGTTTTTGTAATGGCACTGATTGTTTCTGTTTTGGCTTTAACTCAACCCATAGAAAAAATGCTTTTCTTTTCTCTTTATGCTAGTGCTGTTGGAATGGCGCTTTTTATGGTGGCTGTGGTGATTGGATTAACGCCAAAAATAACTGAAAGTGTGACTCAAGCAGCAAGAGAAACTTATGCTGTTTCTACTCTAACTTCCATAGATTGCAATTCGAAATTGGCAGAAATGAAAAGTTTAATGCATGTAGAAAGGCTTTATCAACAAAACAATTTAGATTTACAAACAATGGCAAGTGAATTGCAATTGAGTTCACATCAGTTATCTGAATTAATCAATACAAAACTAGGTATGAGTTTTTCTAGATATTTGCGTGAACAACGTATCAATGCAGCCATAATACTATTAAAAGAGCACCCCAAAGCATCTGTTTTGTCTATAGGTTTGGATGTTGGGTTTTCTTCTCAATCTAACTTCTATGAAGCATTCAAAGAGATCACTGGATCAACACCAGGTAAATACCGAAAAAGTGTAAGCTGAAGCATTTTAATTGCAATTATTATAAAATTAGCATCAATATAAAAGAAAAGATCTATGGCATTAGATACAGGGTTTTATTAACCAAAGCCCTTATAAATATTAGCTAAGTTATTGATTTATACACAACAAGAGTGTGTCAAGTATTTTTTTCATTATTTTCAGACTCTATTTTTTGTTATTTGGCCAGGTCATTAATCTAAGTAACTGTATTTAAAGTAATTTATCGACATGGTTAATTTTTAACCAAAATGATAAAAACCTAAGTTTTATCTGGCTTTAAGAGGGGTAAAAATGTAGTTATTCACAGACTTATCCACAGGCTCTGTGGATAAGTGTATTAGTGTTTTTAAAACAGTGAGTTAGCTGATTTTTGTAGATTTTAAGTTAAGTTTTAGGTGTAAGACACTGTATGATCTTTTTCATATAATTATTCCTTTCATTTGCCAAGAAAAGCGCTAATTTTTTCTACATTATTCATTGAGTCTTGATAACCCAATTCAATCATTGCTTTGGTGTAAGCTGGTTCAAAAAGTAAGTAACTGGGCATTCTCCAATCTTTACCCCAACCGCCAATCATTTTCAATAAAGTCCGAACAGGCTTTGGAATTTCATTGGCGTATTTTTTTGTTACATCACGAACATCTATACTTGGTTTAATCACCATGGTTTCGATGTGATTCAGATTAGTTTGTTGTTTTTGTTGTTCATTTAAAATTGATAATGTGTGATTGATTCTTTTAAGTCTAGAAATATCAGCCATTAAAGTGTCCATAAAAATAGTATCAAGCATATAACCACCTAATTCACCCATAGATGGGTATTCTGAGGTTTCAGTAGGAGAAGGGATAGGAACTTCGTCACGTGTACCAATGACCATTATTTTTTCAGCACCCAAATGAATAGCTGGAGATAGCGGAGCGGTCATTCTTAAGCCGCCGTCACCAAAGTGTTCTTTGCCAATCAATTGTGCTGGAAATAAAAAAGGCAAAGATGCTGATGCCAATATGTGTTCAACATCAATTTTTGTGGGTATGCCATATCTCCGTGTTCTGTGCCAAGGAATAATTGATTTATGTGATTGATAAAAGCTTTTGGCTTCGGCTGTATCATAGGATGAAGCTGTAATGGCAAGTCCTATTAATTCATTGCTTTCAATCACACTTTTTATTTGATTTAAATGTAATTCATTTCTGAGTAACCTTTCTAATGGAGAATTATCCAGCAATGATTTGGGTGATTTAACTCCAAAAGAGGAAAACAAAATAGAACCAATGACTCTAGCAATGGTTTTAACGATCATAGAAGTGTCTGTTCTATAAACATCATGACAATGAATGCTGGTCCAAAACTTTTCTAAACGTGCAACACCATAACTGAGTTTATTGGCATAACTGGCCAATACCACGGCATTAATGGCTCCAGCTGAGGTCCCAGTAATAATAGGAAATATATTATGGTTTTGATTAGATATTTCCATTATGCCTTTTAATACACCCACTTGGTATGAACCTCTGGCGCCACCACCTGGTAACATTAATGCAATTTTTTGTTTGTTTTTAACCATGATATTTAAATGTGCTATTAAATGACTATAACATTTCACTGTTAAACTATACAATAATCTCATGTATATTAAAAAGTATTTAATCAATCATTACGGTTGTCTAAAACTAATTATTGTATTCTTATATTTTGTTATTGGTGTTGTTATGAGTTCGAAGATAAACGCGCAACCATTAATGATTGCACATGCTGGTGGAGGAATTGATGGTAAAATGTATACCAATTCAATTGAAGCCTTAAATAGCAATTATGCAAAAGGTTTTCGGTATTTTGAAATAGATTTTTCATGGACCAGTGACCACCATTTGGTGTGTTTACATGATTGGGGTAAGCGATTTAAATTGAATTTTGGCTACAAGACTAAGCAACCTCTAAGTTTACGAAAATTTCAAGAACTATTGAATAGGCAAGACAAAAGTCATCCCTGTACCTTGGAAACGCTAAGTGCATGGGTCATCGCACATCCTGAGAGTACTATAATCACAGATGTGAAATACAATAACATTGATGCCATCAAACTGATTGTCAATCAGTTTCCTGAATTGTCAAAAAATCTTATTCCGCAATTCTATCAACCCAGTGAATATAAGATTTTAAAAGAATTGGGGTTTAAACAACTTATTTGGATTTTGTATCAATTTGAAGGCAAGAAATCTTCAATTGAATATTACGCCAACAAAATGGAGTTATTTGCCATCAGCATGCGTACGTCACAAGCTAAAAAACGATGGGCTCAAGAATTAATCAATAGTCATCATACTGTCTTTACTTATACAGTTAATAAACCCAAAACCTTTAATAAACTGGTTAAGAAATATGGAGTAAAGGGCATTTATACCGATTTTTTAGGATCTGATCCGATAAATAATGATAATTAACCCTATTACTTTTTTATGCCATTAACGTTTCCAGGCATAACTAAATTTGGCAAAAAGGGTTCTGTTCTCTGTGGTTAAATCAATGTGTTGATCGGCATAACCTGAATCTGAATAGCCTAAAAATAACAGAGTTTTAGGATTGACCTTATAGGAATAAATGAGTTGATTGCTTAAACGCCTAAAATGTGAATCAATTTCTGATTCTGAATCATACAAACTGAGGTCTCGGTTAACATTGGTATTTATAATCGATAATCTGAGGCGTTGTTTTATATTGAATTGATACGAAAATCTTAAATCTGTTTGATTGGCGATAAAAACATTGCTACCATCTCTGTTTAATTTTTGGAAAGAATGATCGAGATTGATGGACAAATGTTGTCCAATATTGAGATTTGCATAGACATTGGCACCGGTTTTTTTGGCAATTTTACTGTTAGAAAAATCAATGCTGTCACCAATATTGTAACCTGTACCAAATTCAATTCCAGATATGGGTTTAATATTAAAATTAAGGCCAATAATATTTTCATCAAACAATATATCATCCCATAATCTATCTCTAGTATTGGTATATAAATTAAAGTGAGACTGTTTTCCAGCATTAATATTTAAGCTGGCTTCTAATTCTTTTTCTAATAACCGGCCATGCTGATCATGAGTAATGTCCCAATCTGAATACACACTGATACGATTCCACCATTTGTCTTGATCTTGAGGACGCCAAGTATATTGAGCTCCAACAATGGTTTTTTGATTACCTACTTGGCCTATAAATCCTAAGTCGGCTCTATAACCATCATCAAAACTTTGGTGCGTAACATTGTAAAATAAATTCTCATCCGCATGTCTGTACTGAAAATAATAGGCATTTCCAGATAAATCTTTTTCCAGTTCAAATTCTTCCATGATCTGTTCAGGGTTTCTGGTATCCGAGCTAGAATATTGAAAAATAATGGCATTTTCATCTGTGATTTTATAAGTTGTATCAAACGAAGTCACTGTATTAGAATAATTATTAGAATTACGACGGGTAATTAATCCTCCCGCTGTTGAGGCATTTCCAAAATCCCTTCTGTATCTGGCAACCAAGTTATCGCTTTCTTGTTCTAAACTTGCCAATCCAGAGCCAAATACTCCAGGAATTAGAATATTTGTAATGGTGTCATCTGTGTAAAAAAAGCCATAAGCATTTTTACCAGATTTTCCTACTAATCGTAACCCATAATCTGGGTCTGCAACATTTCGTGTATGGATAAGATTCATTCGGGTATTAAAAAAATCTGAACTTTCTAAAAAGAAAGGGCGTTTTTCAGGAAAGAATAGGGCAAATGTTCGATTAATGTCCAATTGTGCTGAATCTGATTCAATTTGTGAGAAGTCAGGATTAAGCGTGGCATTTAATGTTAGGTTAGAATTTATTCCCCAATTTATATCAAGACTGGGTTCAATATCGGTATTTTTTTCAGAATAGTCACCCTTTATGTCTGCTTTTGTTTGATTGGAAATCATAATGATACTTGGTGTGATTTCTAAATCAAGTCCTCGTTCAGCATTACTGAATCCTGAATATTTATTGTATTGACAAAGTGAACAGTTGTTGTTTCTGTCATATGGAGTGTCTTGAATTTGTTTTCTCACATTGCGAGGATAAGACCTAAAAAAATTAATTCCCCATGTTTTCTTTCCATCAAAATGTGCCATTTGGATTTCATTATAAGGAATTAGCATTTCAACAGTATAGCCATCACCTGTAATTTTGCCGGCTGAATCCCATATGGCATCCCAAGAACTGTCTTCATTGCTTCCACCGCCAGAGTCATCCCTAATTAAGTCCATTTGAATGCCTAATGGGTTAACAAAAAATTCTAAAGCCCTTATTTCGTCATTGTAAGTGTCTAAAATCACTCCAACAAAATCATCTCTCCACGCAGAATCACGGTCTCTTAAAAAAGCCCTAATTGATTTAGGATTGGGGTCTTTGGCTTTAAAACCAATTAAAATAGAGTGTCCAATGTCAATAATATAGGCTTTTGTAGAAACATCTGCTGGTGTGCTGTTACCAGGGTCAACTTCGTATAATAAATCAACTATTAAAGCATTATCCCAAATGGCATCATCTAAAACGCCATCTATTTTAACTTTGCCTTGTGAGTAAGGAATTTCAATGGGTTTAGAAAAAATATTGAATGTTGAAAACAGTAGTATGAGTAATAAATATTTCATGGCGTTATCTTAAGTTTTTAAGAATAACGATACCATAGATCAATAGTAACAAATTTTAAGGGTATTAATAGTTATAAATCACGTACTAATCGAAAACCAATGTGCGTGTAACCAAAATTTATTTTATATTCATCTGCTTTATTTATAGAGTTAGATTTTTTGCCATCGTACCATGAGCTGCCCATTGCAATAGGATTTAAGCAGGGGTTTTTATCACAGAAAATCCACTCGCTGACATTGCCTTGAATGTCATATACACCATTATTGTTAATGCTAAATGAAGCCACAGGTGCTGTAAATTCATACTTGTCATTGCATGAATAATTCTGGTTTTTTACGCGTGACTTTTTAGACTCTAATCCTGCTATATTGGCGGATTCACAGGCATTAAATGTATTGTTTTTTGTTTCAGCTAACATTAGCCATTCTTGTTTGGTGGGCAACCGGTACCTGTTCTCTGTTTGTTGGCTTAACCACTCACTATATGCCTGGGCATCACTTTGGTTAATGCAAATGACAGGATGATTTGATGATTGATCAAATAATGGCTTGTTCCAAGTGAAAGTATTAAAAAAACTACCAAATCCGCCAGCCTCATGTTTGCATTTACTGGATTCTCTATTGGTTGAATTAACGAATTCAGTGTAATTTTCAATGGTGATTTCATGCGTGGTTGCTGCTAAATTCTTTGTTATAAGAATTGTTTCAATACCCATTTCATCTAATAATTTTTCACCTATTGAGGGTCCGGTTTTAAGTTTAAAAGCTGCTTCAAAATCTTGAATAATGGCATTTTTAGGAGAGATTGTTTTTACTATTTTAGTTAATGTTTTGACATTGTCAGCGGATATATCAGTATCAAACAGTTCAATTGAATTGATGGTTTTAATAATTGAATCTTGTTGTTTTTCATATTGACTGTTAGCATTGTTTGTTTTTTCATTAAAACCAATTACAGATTTTGAATGTTTTAATGCAGTGATAAAGTCTTTTTTATTTAATGCTGAATTTATCAATTGAAAATATTTGTTTCCAATGTTTTCAATGCCCATTAAAGCATCAGGATTTTCTGGGCTTATTTTTAGAATGTCTAATAATTGATCAGTGGCATTATTTGATTTTGGTCTCGACAATTGGAAGTTTTCTATATTTTCATTGGCTTTGTTAAGTAATTCTTGAATTTCTTTTTGTTTAATCTCTTCTTCAGTAAGAACGGTAATATTTTCACCGTTTATTGAGTTGTGAAGGGCAATTTGTTGTTTTATTTCCTCAATAGAAAGTGGTTTCTTCTTATCAGTACTAATGTTTTTTTTGGGTTGTGTATCAAGTGATTTATCAACTGTGCTTTTGGTTGTATTTGAGTTTGTAATAAGATTTTTTGCTGATAATTGATTGTTATTCTGCAGGTCTATTTCAGGTTGCTTATATTTTGAGTAAATAGAAGCAAAAATTACAACAATTATCAAACTGGGGATAAACCACTTAAGTTGTTTGCCTATTGAACTATCTAGAATATTTTCTATGGTACTGTTAGTTCTTTGTATGGTGTTGGTTGGAATCTTGCTTAAGGCAATTTTTAATTCTACCATTGTTTGAAACCTTTCTGCAGGGTCTTTGGCCAAACATTTATCAATCAATTTTTGCCAGTGCCGCATTTTTGAAGGCAGTTTTGGTGGTTTTGCACTCACATGATTTACAAGAATTGAAATGCTTTCATCAGAATCAAAAGGAACTCTCCCTGTCAATCGTTCATAAATGACGATGCCTAAACTGTATATATCAGTATGGACATCTACTTTTAATGAACGGGCTTGTTCAGGACTCATGTATTGTGCAGAACCCACAATTTGATGTTCTTTTGTCATTCGTGTGCCATTCTTAGATATGGCAATACCAAAATCAGCAATTCGTACATTTCCAAATTCATCAAATAATAAGTTTTCCGGTTTTATGTCTCTGTGAACAACTCCTCGGTCATGTGCAAAAGACAAACCATCACAAATAGATTGTAATAAGCAAATAAATTCCTGTTCATTTTCAATAATATAATTTGAAAAGTCCCCATGGTTTAAATATGGCATGGTGAAAAACACTTCACCGTTTGATGTTTGTCCAATATTATAAATATTTATGATGTTGGGATGATTGAGGTGAGCTATGGTTTTAGCTTCTTGTTTAAATCTCTGAACATCCAGTTCATTCTCAGCAATTTCTAATCGCATGACTTTTACAGCAACTTTTCTTTTTAATGAAATTTGTTCTGCCAGATATACTTTAGACATGCCACCTTCACCTATCTTGCTCAATATTTTTAAGCCAGATATTTTTATATCAATATTATCGACAGTTTTCAACATTAAAAATTTTAAACCCCTTCCAATTCACAGATATTTTAGTTCAAATTTCAGTTAAAGCCAAATTCTAGTTTTGCTAAAAACATGTTTTTGCTCATTCAAGGTGAAATAATTATAAGAATATTATTGAATTACAATAAGTTGACATTAATTATTGAGTTTAATGTTAAAATCTTTATTAACTTATATGACTAAACTATCAATTTAATGGACATTACAAATTTAAGAAAAGACTATTGTCAAGCAGGGTTGAATCGAGATGATTTATCTGATACGCCTTTTGAACAATTTCATAAATGGTTTGAACAAGCACAAGATGCTGAGCTCGATGAGCCAAATGCCATGAGTATATCAACTGTTTCATCACAAGGTATACCCTCATCACGTACTGTTTTATTAAAGATTTATGATGAAAAAGGCTTCGTTTTTTTTACTAATTACAACTCTATGAAGGCTCAGGATATTGAGGCAAACCCTAATGTCGCAATTTTATTTCCTTGGTTGCCCCTAGAACGGCAAATAAGAATAACTGGACAAGCACAGAAAATATCAGCTAAAGAGTCCTTTGCTTATTTTACCTCTCGACCAAAAGGGTCTCAACTTGGCGCTTGGATTTCTCCTCAATCTAAAATCATAGAATCAAGAAATTTTCTTAAACAAAAGCTTGTAGAAATGAAGGCAAAGTTTGCAAATGGGGATATACCCTTGCCAAGTGCGTGGGGTGGCTATCGTATTGTACCCAGTCGTTTTGAATTTTGGCAAGGACGAACTTCAAGATTGCATGATCGTTTTGTTTATGAAAAAAATGACGATGCATGGCTGATTAATCGACTCGCGCCATAAATTATTTGCTATTGAATGCTTTATGAAAAATGTATACTTAAGTTCACAGATTAAATCCATTGATAAACTCGCTGCTGAATATCTCAATATTAGTAGTTATGAATTGATGCAAATGGCTGGAATGTCAGTTTATGCCTATGTTCAACAATTTGAAAATATATTGGTTGTAGCGGGAGCTGGAAATAATGCAGGTGATGGATATGTGATTGCCAATATGGCAAGAAAAGCAGGTAAAAAAGCTATGGTTTGGAGTTTAATCAATCCTGAAAAACTCCCAGTAGATGCAAAAAGAGCTGCCAATGATTACATGCAAACTGGCGGTGAAATAATCAATAAAGTAGGTCATCAAGAATTTGATTGTATAGTAGACGCCATTTTTGGAACAGGTTTGTGTAGAGAGGTTTTAGGAGATTTTGCAAATGCCATTAACTGGATAAATCAACAAAAAACAACGACTCTTGCTGTTGATATTCCTTCTGGCTTAGAGGCCGATACTGGCAATGTTTTGGGTTGCGCTGTTAATGCTGATATGACTATCACTGTCATTTGTTATAAAGTTGGCTTGCTTACAAATAATGGCAAAGATCAATGCGGATCATTGTATTGTGAGGACTTGGAAATTCCACTTGAAACCTACAGGCAGGTAAAATCTGAAATCTTCATGTTGGAAAAAAGTGACTTTAATTCAACTGGATTATCACGTAAGCATAACTCTCACAAAGGTCTATTTGGAAGTGTTGTGATTGCAGGTGGCCATGATGGCATGTTAGGTGCCTTAATATTATCAGGACAAGCTGCATTGCGAAGTGGATGTGGGTTGGTTGAAGTTGTAAGCAATAATGAACAAGCCGTCATGATTTCTGTACAATGTCCTGAATTAATGACTGCCAGTTCAATAAATGCCAGTCGATTAATAGATAAAGCCGATGTGATTGCAGTGGGACCAGGTTTAGGATTGAACTCACAATCCAAACAAGTATTACTACATTGTATTGAACAAAAAAAACCGATAGTTATTGATGCAGATGCATTAACATTGATAGCAAATACATGTCAATTTAATAAGAATGCAGTGTTAACACCACATCCAAAAGAAGCGGCGACTTTGTTAAATACTGATGTTAAAACCGTTCAAAATAACCGAGTATTAGCCGCTCAAAGCATCAGTAAAAAATATCAAACTGTAACAGTTTTAAAAGGTTCTGGTACCGTTATTGCTGATAATAATGGCACAATATATATTTGTCCCTATGGTTATTCGGGTATGGCAACTGCTGGCATGGGAGATGTTTTAACTGGGATCATTACAGGTCTAATGGCTCAAGGTTTAACCTGTATATCAGCGGCAATATCAGCAACTATCTGTCATGCTTTGGCAGCAGAATCTTGTCACAAAGGCAATGGTTTATTGGCATCAGATGTCATCAATCAAATACCATATGAAATCAAATGAAAATAGACATAACAGATTTATCAAAACTCGATACTTTTGCTTTAGACTTTTCTCAAAATTTAACAGCAGGGGAAGTTGTGTATTTAAAAGGTGATTTAGGTGCCGGTAAAACCACTTTTGCACAACTGTTAACTAAGCATTTAGGATATAAAGGGCGTGTAAAAAGCCCGACTTATGCAATTTATGAAAGTTATGAATTAAGTGAATTTACCATTATTCATATGGATTTATACAGGATTGGCGACCCTCAAGAATTATATTATTTAGCCCTTGATGAAATATTTGATGGGGAAAACATCGTCATTGTAGAATGGCCTGAAAAAGGATTGGGGGTAATACCAGATTCGAGTAAATCATTGCAATTTGAGTTGCAAAACTCTAAAAATAGACACCTTAAACTAGATATTACATAATAAAAACAAGCTATCATCTTGTAATTTATACATTTTTCTTGTTTTTTTAGATAAAAATTACTAGAATTTAACTTATGAAAAAACATTTAATTATCTTTTTACTGTGTTGCTTGCCACAATTTGTTATGGCATCAACCCAAATCAATGGCTTAAGAGTCTGGACAGGTCCAGAGGATACAAAAGCGGTAATTGATTTAACGGGCCAAGTTGATTATAAATTGTTTCAACTTAACAATCCTCCCCGAGTGGTTGTAGATTTGGATAGTACAAAGTTAACTAAAGAATTAAATCTTAAAGATAATCCTGTTATTAAAAAAATAAGAAATGGAAAAAAAGGCAAAAACACTTTACGTTTGGTGTTTGACTTAACCAGTGACCACAAAGCAAAAAGTTTTTTATTAAAGCCTGCTAAACAATATGGCCACCGTTTGGTCATTCAGTTAGATAAACATAAAGTCAAAAAGAAAACTGTAAAACAGGTTCAAAACAAAAAGGACCGAGACATTATAATCGCAGTTGATGC
>Ga0316205_10004801_pt1 | contig 11574 bp, 11 predicted proteins | sample 3monthpyrite_MG_FD_204941 | JGI IMG/M metagenome (GOLD analysis project Ga0316205, IMG submission 204941) | Microbial mat bacterial communities from mineral coupon in-situ incubated in ocean water Damariscotta River, Maine, United States -... | ecosystem: Environmental > Aquatic > Marine >... | reverse complement strand
ATTAAAGAAGGGGTGCAGTACTAATGGGCTACAAAACAATAATTGAAGATGATATCGACATCCTCGTTGCAGGTGCGGGCCTTGGTGGTACCGGTGCTGCATTTGAAGCGCGATATTGGGGCAAGGATAAAAAGATTGTCATTGCAGAAAAAGCAAATATCGACCGTTCTGGTGCGGTAGCTCAGGGCTTGTATGCGATCAACTGTTACATGGGTACCCGTTTCGGCGAGAACAACCCGGAAGATCACGTACGTTATGCTCGTATCGACCTCATGGGTATGGTGCGTGAAGATCTGGCTTTTGATATGGCACGTCACGTTGACTCGGCTGTACACCAGTTCGAAGAGTGGGGTTTGCCTATCATGCGTAACACCAAGACCGGCGCATATCTGCGTGAAGGTCGTTGGCAGATCATGATTCACGGTGAGTCTTACAAGCCAATCGTTGCTGAAGCTGCAAAGAATTCGGCTGACAAAGTGTTCAACCGTGTTTGCGTGACTCACTTACTGATGGACGAATCTAAAGAAAACCGTGTAGCGGGAGCTGTTGGCTTCAACGTCCGTACTGGTAACTACCACGTATTCAAGTCCAAGACTGTTATCTGTGGCGCTGGTGGCGCATCTAACATCTTTAAACCACGTTCAGTGGGTGAAGGTGCAGGTCGTGTCTGGTACGCTCCATGGTCATCAGGTTCAGCTTATGGTCTTATGATCGAAGCAGGCGCGAAGATGACGCAAATGGAAAATCGTATCGTACTGGCTCGTTTCAAAGATGGTTACGGTCCTGTAGGTGCATACTTCCTGCATCTGAAGACTTACACCCAGAATGCCTACGGCGAAGAGTACGAGTCCAAATGGTTCCCGGCTCTTCAGGAAATGGTAGGTAAAGAATACCTCGATCCAGAAGTGTCGCATAGAACGCATCGTCCTATTCCGACTTGTCTGCGTAACCACGCAATAATCAACGAGGTTAATGCTGGTCGTGGTCCGATTCACATGGTAACTATGGAAGCCTTCCAGGATCCTCATCTAGAAGAGATTGGCTGGCATAACTTCCTGGGTATGACTGTTGGTCAGGCCGTACTGTGGGCTGCTACAGACGTAGATCCGAAGTACGAAAACCCGGAACTGACAACATCTGAACCATACGTAATGGGTTCACATGCTACAGGTTGTGGTGCATGGTGTTCAGGTCCTGAAGATGTATCACCAGATGAGTATTTCTGGGGTTATAACCGTATGACGACTGTTGCAGGTCTGTTTGGTGCGGGTGACGCAGTAGGTGGTACACCACACGCATTCTCATCAGGTTCTTTCACTGAAGGTCGTCTGGCTGCTAAAGCTGCTTGTAAGTACATCGATGATGGTAAAGCAGAAGGTATCCGTGTAACTGATGCTCAGATCAATCGCCGTAAGGAAGACATCTACAAGCCAATGGAAACTTACACTGTGGGCCGTAACGAAATTGTTGCAGGTTCTGTTAACCCTAACTACATCAACCCACGTCAGGGTCTGGACCGTTTGCAGAAACTGATGGATGAGTACTGTGGTGGTTTTGGTGTAAACTACATGACTAACGACAAGCTTCTGCACATCGGTCTTAAGAAGATGGCGATTCTGGGTGAAGATCTGGAAAAAGTTGCTGCTTCAGATGTTCATGAGCTGCTTCGTGCATGGGAACTGAAGCATCGTTTCCTTACTTCCGAGAGTGTATTCCACCATACGTTGTTCCGTAAGGAGACACGTTGGCCTGGATACTACTATCGTGGTGATGCCATGAAGGTTGATGATGAGAACTGGCATGTACTGACAGTTTCTCGTCGTGATCCCCAGACTGGTGAATACACTATGGAGAAGGCTCCTTTGTATCACTTGGTGGGTGACGAAGAGAAAAAGCCTGCCTAAGGCTAGAAAGCAAATAAACGCTTGATTATTCAAGCAATTTAACATTTATTTGCATTAAAAAAGGACTGACATATTATATGTTGGTCCTTTTTTTATCTATCTGGCGAGATGTTTGAACTCGCTATAAACTAATGAAGAAACATTTCGCATTTAAATGAGATAGCTAGATGAATATTATTGAAAATACAGATGAAGAGATTTTAGAGCATGCCCATCCTATGTGGGCGGATCTTGTCAAATACTCTAATGAAGGTAACTACGGTGCTTTCACCCGCAATTTTTCGTCTTCATTTATGCAAGGTGCGAATGAAGTTGAAATGGGTAAGCAGTTTGCGAGAAGCGATCTGGCGAAAAACCTGTCAGAAGATTATTCATATCTTGGCATGATACGCCGTGGTGAATATGTCACCGTTCTTTATAAAGTGATTAACAAAAAAGATAAAGGTGAATGGCTGGGTCGACTGGTACTCGGCTATGAAAAAGAAAAAGTTAAAATTTTTGGTGCCACTTTATTTTAAAAAAGGGTTTACTCTATATGTCAGATACAATTGAAGATGAAAAATTCGTTGAAGTAAGTTATAAGGTTGTCGATGACAAAACTGGTGATATCCTTGTTACCGTCGATTACCCCCTGGGATATGTTCATGGTGTCAATGATGTGATGTCAGAAGAAGTAACCAAGCACCTTTATGGAAAAAAAGTCGGCGATATTATTGATGTACCGATTGACACCAGATTGTTATATGGTGAACGTGATGAATCACTGGTCTTTACTGATCACATTGAGAATGTGCCTGAGGAATACCGTGAAATTGGTATGACCATCACCATGGAAAATGAAAAAGGTGAGCCCAGGAATTTTATCGTCACGCGTTTCGATGATAAGACGTTAACCGTCGACGGTAACAACCCTTTGTGCGGTAGAGATGTCACCTTTATGTTGGAAGTTTTGACTATACGTGATGCTACTGATGAAGAAATCGATCTTGGCGGAGCAGTTGGCGCAGATCCTGATATCAATGAAATACTCGAACGAGCAGAATGAAATACTCAAATAACATTATTTTATATCCAGTAAACAGAGCTTTAGAGCGAGCGATAGCAGGCTCTTTAGGCATGTTGAGTGAAGAGCTGGTTGAAGCATCGATGCCGGATAATAGTGTCACCATTGCTGATATTTTCCTGCACACACGAGGAAATTTTGAACAGCGCAGTTTCAGTTCCAATATCCTGGAACCTTTGCGAGAGGCGCTTGATGCATCATTAACTGATGAGTATCGTACAAATGAGCCATTAGCCTGGGCTGAGACCCAGAATCGTCTTGGAAATATCCTTGCTGCACTGGGGCAGCAGCAGAGAGATGTTGAATTGTTTGAAAAGGCCATTCAATGTTTTAACAATGCACTGGAAGAGTATAACCAGGAAAAATCCCCCATCGAATGGGCAGCGACTCAATATAATCTGGGCACGGTATTGCAGACCCTGGGTCGACAGGAGGCTGATGCCAAAGTACTGAATAAATCGGTCGAAGCTTACACGGCTGCTTTGTTGATATATTCAAAAGACGAAACTCCGGAAGAGTGGATAATGTCCATGCATCAACTGGGTGCGACCTTTCATACATATGGAACGCTCCTAAAAGGAAATCGCACTTTTCAGAAGTCTGTTGTTTCGTATAAAAATGCACTTTCATTGCTTGATGCGGATAATTATGCATTTGAATTAACCGCTACACATAACAATCGTGCTGCTGTGCTGCATCATCTGGGTGAGTCAGAAGAGAACCCGGAACGTTTAATCGAGGCCATTAAATCGTATGATAAGGCATTAACCGTATGCATGGAGCAGCAGTTACCCTTCCACCTGGCTGTTATCATTCGTGTGAATAAGGCGACAGCTCAAAATGCACTCGCAGAATTAACAAATGATAGTGTGCTTGCAGAAGAAGTTGCCGATGAATTTGAATTGATTATGATGTGTTTCCCACATGCTTTGCAGCCGCTTTGTGTAAAACACTGTGAGGCTCAATTAAGTCAGGCGCAGAAGCGGGCAGCTGCCTGATAAATATCTTTTGATGTTTCTCCCTCTCCTTCCGGGATAGGGGGGCATCTGGAAACACTCACTCACCCTGATCTTTGCACTTCAGAATTTCATCAAGTACTTCCACGTTCCGCTATGGTCGTCCAAAGAGAGAAGGAATCAGGATTAAACGCGTTCAGAAAGCTTGTAATCGATATTGATAAATGCGCCAATCTCGGAACAAAACTTGATTACACGTGATCCGAAACCGACATCTGGCGTATTTTCATCCTTATCAATAGACAGGGTAAGCACGACGCCGATCCTTGGGGATAAGTTTTGGCTTTTACAGACTTCGATAATTTTGTCCTTGACGGGTTCAATTTTCTTGAGAATTTCATCATCGATGAGTTTGTATATATCCAGGTCTTGAGTTTCAGAGGTTATGGTCTCTGTTGAGAATTCCCATGAACTGATGACGGGCTTGTCCAGATTGCTGATTGCGCCAGCATCATTTGTTGAGGTGGGTTCCAGCTCCAGTATACTTGTGATGTTATCGGGGTTGAAATGGTAGCCCACAAGTGCAAAATATGCCCGTCCTTTATTCGATGCCAAGATGATTTCCTCGTAAATATATAGTCAATATGATATCGGATTATAACGTATAGGCAGACCAGATGCGCTGTAATCATTAACAATCGTGCCTGACAGCGGGCGACGCAGAGCCATCAAACCGCCTATGTGAGTCAGGATCTATTAAATACAAGAATACCCAGGTAAAAAAATATTATAGGTATATCCTGTTATGTTTTTGCTTTAAAAGATGTAAAATCGCGATATAAAATTAACGAAGGATGTTGCAGGGTGTCATCTGAAGTAAAACAGGAAAAAAAGCGAGACCCCAATAACCCATGTCTGTTTTGTACGGATCCACGAGGGGTATCGCTGGATAGTGACTTTGCGTACAGCGCCCGTGATACCTACGGGGTGAGCCCGGGTCATACGTTGGTCATACCGAAGCGCCATGTTGCCAGCTTTTTTGAGCTGACGCCTGAAGAGGTAGCTGCTTGTATGGAATTGATTAACAAGGAAAAAATTCTCATCGACGATGAGTTTAAGCCAGACGGCTATAACATCGGCGTTAACATAGGGCCAGCGGCTGGACAGAGCATATTACATGTCCATATTCACATTATTCCTCGCTATAAGGGTGATGTTGAGAATCCCCAGGGTGGTGTGCGACATGTGATACCGAAAAAGGCGCATTATAAGCGATAGAGTAGTATAATTTAGTCAGTTTACTGGGAGGGACTGACATATTTGTTTAAATTCCTCCCGCTATTATAACCAGTAAGGAGTTAAGAATATGAGCGACAAGCCTTTTACTCGACCTGAGGTTCCCGAAGGCGTAACAGAGTATGTGACAACTACACAGAAAGAGATTACACCTGGACAGTTTTTTGTTGGCTATAACACCACATGGAAAGTTTTCCAAAAAGAAGTACCATACAGCACTCCCAAGAGGCCTTAAGGCAGTCAGCCGCGCGTACCTGTAAGGTCGCGCGGCTTCTCTACATTGAGCCTGCGGTGAAACATCAATAGGGTCTACTCGATTGAAATCGCTTTCACTAATTAGCTAAATACACGCTTACATAAAAATTGTTGCCGGGCTTTTTCTGCGATCAGTCAGGCTGTCGCGCAGTATTTTTGATATTTTCAATATTGGTGAATCACGTCGAGGTCCAGAGCCAGAACCAGAACCGCTAATATATAGAAATAATTTGCTGATCTGAGGCGTACACCTACGTCATCTGATATGGCTTCGCCCTCACCATATTTACTTAACAGGGTTTTAAATCAACGGGGGGCAGACTCGATTGAAAATTTATTTTATGAGGAAAATAAAATGAAACAATTCGTACTTGTATATCTGGGTGGCAATCAACCATCCAGTCCTGAGGAAGCTAAGAAGCATTTTTCCAAATACATGGAGTGGTTGTCATCACTCGGTGATGCGGTTGTCATTCCTACCATTCCATTAAAGGATACAAATACAGTAAGCCCTGATGGAACCATAGGAGAAGGAGGGAGTAGTCAAATGTCCGGGTTCTCGATTATTAAAGCAGAATCGATGGAGGACGCACTGGCGATTGCACAGGATTGTCCTTTTCTTGAAATTGATGGTTCGCTTGAGGTATCTGAGATGATGCAGATGCCTGCTCAGTAATCTTAAGAATAATGAAACGCATTTATTACTGATACCATTTATTTTGGTGCAATGATCACCATACGAGAGACCTTGCCATTCAGTCCATTTTTTCGATGGTATTTCGCCTTTACAAAAGCATCCTCAAAACTGTATTCAAGATTCGGGATTACGTAACGATGATTGATCAGATCTCGTTTGATTTTCACATCTAGCCAATCGTCATTTTTTTTGCCTTTTGAGTTATCGTACAGTCGGATGACGGTACCAGCTTTTACGAAGCCATGGAAAATAATAAACTTGGCACTATCATTTTTACAGCGATGTTTCTTTTTCTTTTTAGTAAAGTTGATTGTTCTGCTTTTATCCACGCCTACCTTGCAACTAAAGCCATAGGCATTGCGTTTTTCAGGCCCCTTGTGTTTTGGGTAGAGTGTTATGATGCCATTCGACGCAGAGGCTATAGATGAAAAATAAAGGCATGAGAAAGCCAGCAAGGATAGCGATGTAATTAATAGTGGATGTTTGCGCATACATAACCCCGTACTAATTGTAATCAGGTTTAAGATAGTAAATTAACGTAGCGTTCTATTATTTATAGACATGTCATTAATGCTCTTTAACAGGATCATTATATATCACGCCGTGTATGATATTGATGATCTGAATCAATAATAAATTAAATGGTTCGGTAACAAATCTAAATCATTCATACTTATATTTATCGCCTACCCTTATATTTCTGTTGTGATAGTACCGATATCTCGATACGAAAGAGAATAAGCCTATGAGTTAATGGAAAAAGTTAGGCTATGGTTTTTCGTAAGGAATCAACATGCCTGCAATCCTGTCGATAAATTATTGCTTGTGTAATCAGGTTTACTCATATAATCTTTTTGAAATAAAAATGTATACAATAAAATTATCAGGGAGTGTTGGTGATGGTAAAATCCGCTTGGTATCTGATGCGTTTATTTCTTTTATCTTTAGTTTTTCTTGCCCATTTCAATATTGCGTACGCAAGTCCACAGAGCGATAGTCAATTACTGCACAATATATTGTCTAGCTGGAAGGTTGTTAGTGACAATGTCAAAGTAGGTAAGGTGATCAGTAAAAAGATCGGTAATGGTGTGCGCACCGTCGGCGGGAATATCACTGCTTTTGGACAGAATGCCAGGATAGAGGTGGACTTTTATAGCCCAAAGAAGAAACAAAACTCTGCGTCAGGCAGCAGGGCGGCAGGGGCTGCGACAAGCACAAGCAGGATAGCGGATGCGGTTCTGGCAACAGAAGATAAGGATAAGTTTGAAATTCGCCGAATTTATATCAAGTTCCCCAAAAAAGTAAAACTTAGTACTAATCATTTTCGTGCTCTTTTTAAAGTTAATGCCAGCAGTATTCTCCCGGGGAGTGGAGGTGCAAATATTCGGCTGAAGGAATTCCAGCTCGAGGTGCTTAATCGTCGTATCCAGGGTGGATTATTTGCTGTCAGCTTTGGTAGCTGGTATCCGTTGGGGCCTCCAAAAAGCGGCGGTGATGTGGTCAAGTTGTCCGAGGTCTCACTCAATTTTGGTATTACCGGAATTCAAACAAGTCCTCAGCCCCAGTTGACGGCAGAGTTAAGCAGTTATCTTTATTTACCGAAAAATCTGGCACGAACCCTGGGCATTGGTGCGACCTCACTTGAAATGACCGGTTCGGTTACAACCAAGCCGGTTACGATCAAACTGGGAGCCAATCTCGCATCTGATGAAATCCCGTTAGATAAAAATCATACGGTGGTCATGAAAAATGCAAAAATCCTGTTTATATATGAAGGTGGAAAGCCATCACTTGCGCTTGCAGGAACAATGCAGGTTCGGCCACCCAGAGAAACTCCGCTCGATCTAAATGGACAGGTCTCGATAGCAGTCACCGGCTCTGTCTACGCCGAAGGCTGGATGACACAGGGTAACCAATGGAACAATCCTTTGGGGATTTCACGCGCGGTTACGATCAACAGGCTCGGTCTGGGGTTTGGTGCTAATTTTGCTACGGGAATTCCCACCCCGATTCTCGCCCTGGAGGGTGGAATTCAGGTAAGAACTCCTTCCGGACGGAATATCACCGGCAGAGTAACTCTGGGGATCGACACGGGTAACCCGACACGTAATATGATCGATGCTGAGTTGGGGTCACTTAGTTTTTCCGATTTCCTGCAGGTATTCGCGCCAGGCGTGAGTGCACCTGAAGTCCGAAACACCCTCAGTCAGATTACACTTAACAAGTTGCGGTTATCCGTGGTACCACCAGGACCTGGGCTCACACTTTTTGGTGTTAACTATGCTCCAGGGATGACTGCTGAAGCGGATATTCAATTTGGCAGTTTCACGGGTTCAGTGTATATCAGCATTGATGATAGCGGTGTGGAGGCCTTTGGGGCCATGACACCTATACAAGCACGTGATTTTGCGTTGACAGGTACGAGACCGGGTACAGGGCCATACCTGTATCTTGCAATCAAGCCGGCTCAACGCATGTTTGTCATGGCAATAAATGGCAAGTTAAAAGTTCTTGGGTCGAGTTCTGCTACGGATATTTACATATCTGATGCCGGATTTAATGCCACGGTTACCAGTTCGATTATGGCTGGTTTCAGTACTAAGTTGGATATCGCAGGTACTGCACTAAACAGGAATGCCACGTTGTATGCAGAGGCCAGTCTCACAGACCGTAATGGCTTTGTACAACAGATTACAGAACAGGCATCTCGTGAACTGGAAAAGGCGGCCCGGAATACGAATGCTGATTTTCTGAGAAAACAGCGGGCTCTGGAATCCTTGCGCCCGCGTCTGAATGCAAAAAAACAGGAACTGACAAGAAGACAAAACGAGGTGCGCATACAATATAGAAGGTTATGTGCAAAACTGGACCAGCGTCGCAAGCTGGAAGCTGACAAGCGTAGTAAGGAACGTATAATTAATCAATTGAAACAGAATATCAGATACCAGGAATCTGATCTGAACAGAAAACACTTTAGTTCTGCAAGGAGGCTGGGTAGTCTCAATTGTCCACGCGGTTATGGTAGTTATGGGGGGTACTGTTGGGGCTGCAGAGGAGGTACAAAACACGATATTTTGCAGCGATGGGATAGTCCGAAAGCGTGCTTCATGGCGCAACCATTTCCAAGACCACCGAAATACTATAGAGCTACCCGGGCTAACAAGATCAGTTGCGGGCGCTCTGATGTACGGGATATGGGTTACTGTTGGCGGTGTCCGCGTGGCTATCAACGCAAAGTCTCTTTTCACCGGATCGACTCCAGCAAGGCTTGTGAGATGTCAAATTATAATGCGCGTGCTGGTGAGATCAACCGGAAGAAACTGGAGCTTGTATCTCGTGAAGCAGAACTCACCGTGATTCTCCGTGGGCTAGGAAGAATTACATCGGAGCTTTCACGTGCAAGTGCTAATGTCTGTCAGGCTGTGAATAATACAGATCTGATCAATACAAATCCGCGTGTTGCGCCACTTTTCCAGCAATGGGCAGCACTTTCATTACAAGTAGTAGAGGGCCAGCAGGCGTTAAATATCATGCGTCAAACACTTACGGGCAGTTTGAATACTGCAGCGTGGATCACCCGAAATGCAGGGAGAGGATTGAAAGTAGTGCATATAAAGCAAGCTTCGTTCAAGGGTTGTGTAAGTACGTTAAACAATGGCAACGTTGCATTGCATGTGAAAGGGCTAGTTGCAGGCAGCCCGTTTGAGGGTACCTTTGATGTTAACCTGAAGAGTCCGACAGCGGGGATACAAGATCTGGCCCGGATGTTGAATAAAACAAGGTCTCCCAGAGCGAGGGGTAATAATGGCCGCTGTAGACGTCCTGATGTTCCCAGGCCCAGGTTAGCCGGTACTCGTATAGGCGATAAACTTAATCAGCTATCCAGTAAACATCATCGGAAAAAAGCACGTCCTGTAAACAAGGTTGAACCAAAGCCAGAGTGGGCAAAAGGTAAAGCTCAGCGTATATAGCCTGCGAGAGATGCTATAAGTATGCATTTGCTTTTGTTTACAAACGGTATGATAGATTTTCCGGTAATGTAATATTGGGTAATTAGTTAGCCTGATCACTGCGCGTTTGGGTAAAATAAAAGGGCTCGGTGAGTAATACTTCTTATTCTCAATAATTCAGATAAATATAATACTTTCATTTGTAGCTAAGCAATATGGTCTTAAACAGAACATAATGGCAACCTGTTTTTTACCTTCAAATTAATGATTGAATAACCTGTACAGGCTGATTTTAAATGGATGAGTTCGAACTGGCAAAAACTTTATTTTTAGAAGGCTCACGTTTTCTAGAGGAAAAAAGATACGAAGAGGCTGAGAATAAGCTTCGTGAATCCTTAAGCCTTATTCCTGACAGGATCTCAATTCTGACAAATTTATCGGCTGCCTTGATCAAGCAGGGAAAACTTCATGAAGCTAAGCAGCTCACTGAAAAGACAATTTCAATTGATGCAAATACAGAAGAAGCATGGCTGAATTACGGATTGATCTTCGTGGAAGAGTCAAATTATCCAGAAGCAATCAAGTGTTTTGACAAAGCACTCAATATTAAACCCGACTACGTAGAGGCCTGGTTAAACAAGGGGGCATCCCTTTTAAAAGTTGATCGTATCGAAGAAACTCTGGTCTGTTATGAAAAAGCTGAATCTATCAACCCTGGTTACGATTATTTGTTTGGAAAGCTATTGCATACAAGGATGCAAATCTGCGATTGGAATAACCTGGATACAAGTTTTAGCGAGTTGACCGCCAGAATACAGCATGGTGAAAAGGCTGCAACACCTTTCAGTGTTCTTGGGTTCACCAGTTCGCCAGAATTACAAAGAAAGGCTGCGGAAATATGGTTTCAACATCAATACCCGACGAAGCACCCATCTAACTCAATTGCCAAATACACAAGAAAGAACAGGATTCGAATTGGTTATTATTCAGCGGACTACCGCAATCATGCAATGGCCTATCTGATGGCGCAATTGTACGAGAGTCATGACAGAGAGAAGTTCGAGCTGATCGCTTTCTCATTTGGCCCAGACAATAATGACGAGATGCGACAGAGGTTGACTGCTTCATTTGACAAGTTCATTGACGTAGGACTGAAAAGCGATAAAGATATTGCACAGATGTCCAGAGATATGGAGATTGATATTGCTATTGATCTTATGGGCTTTACAGTTCATAGCCGGCCGGGGATATTTTCTGAAAGGGCTGCTCCACTGCAAGTGAACTATCTTGGCTATCCCGGGACGATGGGTGCAGATTACATTGATTATTTGATAGCAGATACCATATTGATTCCACAGTGCAACCAGCAATATTATTCAGAAAAGATTGTCTATTTACCTAATAGCTATCAGGTCAACGATAGCAAACGAAGAATCTCAGAAAAGGTATTCAC
>Ga0316205_10004800_pt1 | contig 11575 bp, 3 predicted proteins | sample 3monthpyrite_MG_FD_204941 | JGI IMG/M metagenome (GOLD analysis project Ga0316205, IMG submission 204941) | Microbial mat bacterial communities from mineral coupon in-situ incubated in ocean water Damariscotta River, Maine, United States -... | ecosystem: Environmental > Aquatic > Marine >... | reverse complement strand
ATTCGCAATACCATCATAATTAGTTAATTTAACAGTTTCATCACCATCCGATTCTGCATAGAAATTAGTAGTCTGTAATTCCGACTGTGACGAGCCTGCATTTAAAATATATTTACTTCTTTCAGCTGCTACCGACGATAATTTTGCTAGAAGGCCACCTTCCTGAAGTGTAATTTCAGTATCAGAAGTCTCGTTTAATCGATCTATTCTTGATTTTCGAATGACCGCCGTAGTATTTGGATCTATAATTATTTTAGTACCATCAGTGAATCCAAGGTTAGCATAACTTTCAATACCGGTTTTTAAACCATCTGATTCTTTAAAGAGATCACCAATAGTTGCCAGTTGCCAACTGCCTAATAATCCTAAGCGTTTATCAACGGTTCCTTTTTTCTCATCTAATTGAGCTTGAACTTCAACCATGCGATTTTCAAGAAGAGTAAATTCAACATCATCTACTTTTGGTTCAATTGTATTTGCAGATGAGACTGCTTGGTTTACATCACCATTTTTCACGCCATCGTCGTAGGTGTTTATAGCAAGGGTTGCACTAATTAACTCATTTTTTGCAAAAATGGTGGCACCGTCAGAAATGAGTTTTCTAACGCGTTCTTTTTGTTCTACCACTTTCGCAGTTACTTCAGAAATTGTCCGGAGCTGTTGTAAGTCTGCTTGAGTAAGTGTAAAAGTGTTATTCTGAATATCTCTATCGGCAATAGAGACAACAATCGGCCAATTAAGTATATCGCCCGTATAACGAAGAGCAACATTTTGCAATTCAGCTGAAGCAAATACTATGTCATTATTCTGTGCCTGAATTTGACCGGAGAAGACAATTAAAAATAAAATTATATAGTGGTTTTTCATTCAACTAGTTCAGAATTTTTTCTGGGTAGAACGATAGTGAATTTACTTCCTATTTCATCGTTAGATTCCAAAAGAACATCACCTTTATGTCTATTTACTATCTCTTTAACATAGGCAAGACCAAGACCGGTACCTTTTTCACGAGCTGATTTAATATTTGAACGAACTCTGAAAAATTTATCAAATACCTTTTTTTGATCTTCTAAGCTTATACCGAAGCCAAAATCAGTTACACTAATTTCAAATGCTGCATCTGTTTCTTTAAGTTCAATTTCTATGGTTCTATCTTTGTCACCATATTTAATGGCATTGCTTACAAGATTTTGAATAGCATCAAATAATAGATCTTTACTGCCTTTTGCCACAAAATCAGTTCCTTTAGCAGAAATATCAATTTTAAGATTTTTTTCCTGTAATAATGAGTTTGAAACAGATTTAACATCATTTACTATCTGAAATAGGTCTATATCTAGAAACTCAACCGGAATGCGTCCATACTCGAGGCGTTGTACATCTAGAAATCTATTCACCAGATCATTCATTCGTTCGCCACTCAAATATACTTCTTTGAGAAGTTCGCGCTGCTCATCCATCGTCATACTGGAATTGTCTATCATCAATTTTGATAATCCTACAACTCCTGTAATTGGGTTTTTCAACTCATGAACAATAATATTGATCATATCCGTACGCTTTAGATCAACTAAACGATCTTTCGTTTTATCATGAAGTATAACTAATGCGCCTTGTGGATTCTGGTCTTCATCTTCAAAAGAAACGTATTGATAGTCATAGAAATAGGTAGTGTCTTCATCAACAAAATGCGCTAACTCGGCCCGATCAATTTTTATTGAATATGGATTTGGGAAATGAACAGTTTGATTTGATTTGGTCAGCTCAATTTTAGGATTTTTTGCTATTTCAAGAAACTCCACATCATGTGGATTTTTGCCAAATCCTTCTATGAATTCAACAAAGTGATTGTTTGCAAACCGAAACTTTCCTGAGTTATCTAAAATCCCAATTAGGTCTTCAGAATAGGTCATCATATACCTGTTTTTCCACTCTTCAAGTATAATCTTTTCAACATTTATTTTTTGGTAACGATGCAACGTTATTCGGATGTTTTCCAGAGTCTCACGCATATTTTCGAACTCTGGTAATTCAACTTCCCGAATCATGTGGTCAAAATCTAAATTACTGATGTGATCTATATCAGCCAATATATTCTCTATTGGTTTATTAATACGTAAGCTCACATAGAAGCTGAATATCACCATTAATGCTAAAATACCGGAAGCGGTAAGTATCGAAAATATTACAAGATTATTTACCGGTTGTAGTATAAAATCATCTTCAACGGCAATTAGATGCCAAAATGGAATAGATTGAAATCGAGAAGACATTATAAACCAATTCTCACCTTCTAATTGAACGGTAGCCTCCTCAGAATATGCGGCATCTCCAATTAATTCTTTTGGGAATTCAACCTCTTGATTGGGAAAAATATTGACACCCGTTTCTGTAACAATGTTGGAAGAATAATTACCGCCGAGAGGAATGTCTCTTAGTTCTGTTGCAATGCTGCTAGCATTAAAGTGCATTGTTAATGTAAGTAGTAAAGGAACCGAATTTCCCTCGCTATCGAATGACTCAATTTGTAGAGATCGTTGTGCAATAAAGAAATTAAAGTCTTGTGTACCATCAAAAACCCATGCAGTATTAGTTCGGGGATCTAACCTTGACTCATACCAACTTGATATATCTGTCGGGAATGTAAGATTTTCAAAAATTGTGCGGGTAAATTCTACAGATTGGGTTGAGCCGATTTCATTAATACTAACTCGAACAAGGCCCGGTGTATAATTAATTGCTCGTCGCGCGATTGTTTCGATGGATCCGGGATCTTGAATTATATCCTCAGATAAAAAACTTGTAGAATTTAACCAATCTCGGATAGTTTCATCTGCACGTTGTAGCGAATATTCTTGTAATTGCGACACAATAGTTGTTCGCTCATTTATGATAGCTTTTTTATATTCCGGCCGTATAAATAGCCACATAAGAATAAAAGCAACAACCACTAATGCGGTAGAGATCAGGAAAATTCTATTACGTAAAGTAAGGTCTTTGTACATAATTAATTGAATAGCCAAATTTGAGGCTATCCTTACTCAATTACGATTAGAATCGTCTTAATTTTTAGATTCTTAAGTGATTAATTTCTCTTTTATCAATTAATGAATAGTTATTTCTGTGATAAATAGATTTATCGCATCAGTAAAACTCCCACATTAATCATAAATGATACATGACTAAAAAGGCATTGAACAAAATCAGAGGAAGAATAAGAAGCAAAGAAAATTCAAAATAGAATGGTATTAAATTCAAACTTGAACTTAAATGTAGGATGAAAACCAGTACCGTTTTAACATCAAATAACATGGGCAGTCCATTCTTCTCTTTTTTTCAGCTTCGAAACCAATTCTTTCACAGATATTTTTTCTACTTTTGGTCGCGAATAACTTTAGCTAACAAATAAGTGAATAATGATTATTGGAGTCCCAAAAGAGATAAAGCCACAGGAAAATAGAGTAGCAATTCAACCTGGTGGCGTAATGCAATTGATGCGCAATGGCCATACAGTTTTTGTTGAAAAAAATGCCGGTAATGGAAGTGGTTTTACTGATCAGATGTATATAGATGCAGGTGCTGAAATCATGGACAATGTAGATGATCTATGGCGCCGTGCTGAAATGATTATGAAAGTTAAAGAACCAATTGCTGTTGAATATCCACGTATGAGAGAAGGGCAAATTGTCTTCACATATTTCCACTTTGCGGCAGATGAAACACTTACAAAAGCTGTAATTGATTCGAAATGTATCGCAATTGCTTATGAAACAGTGGAGAAAGCAGATAAATCTTTACCATTATTAATTCCAATGAGTGAAGTAGCCGGTAGAATGGCCACCCAGGAAGGGGCTGTATATCTTGAAAAACCAAAAGGTGGAAGAGGAATGTTATTAGGCGGCATTCCCGGTGTGCGTCCGGCAAAAGTTCTTGTACTTGGTGGTGGCATAGTAGGGGTAAATGCCGCAAAAATTGCAGCCGGTATGGGAGCGGATACAACTATTATGGATATAAATATGCATCGTCTTCGTTACTTAGATGATGTAATGCCCAAAAACGTTAAGACTTTTTTCTCATCAGAAGCGAATATTAGAAGTATGTTGCCCACTATCGATTTAATAGTTGGTGCAGTTTTAAAACCGGGAGCAAAAGCACCGCACCTGGTAACTCGTGATATGCTCAAAGAAATGAGACCCGGTACTGTTATAGTGGATGTCGCTATAGATCAAGGAGGATGTTTTGAGACATCTAAACCCACTACGCATAGTAATCCAACTTTCGTTATTGATGAAGTACTTCATTATTGCGTAGCAAATATGCCCGGCGCAGTTCCTTATACTTCAACTCTCGGCTTAACGAATGTGACGTTACCTTATGCGGTTTCTTTGGCAAATAAAGGGTGGAAGCAGGCATTAATTGACGATCTTGAATTAAAAAAAGGTTTAAATATCGCAAATGGTTCTATTGTATATGCTGATGTTGCAAATGCCTTTGATCTAGATTGGATTGATGTTGATTCTATGCTTAACTGATTTTCTCTTTTATTCAATTTTTACGAACTAAACATTGAAAGAACTGTATTCACTTGCCGTTCTTTTTTTTGTCTCAATCTGTTGGAAGTAGTGGGATGTTTTAAGAGCATTCGAAAGATGGAGAGTAAAAATCTACTCATTATTTGAATTCAACCTATCATCATTAAAAATTTGCTGATTATTGGAGGGAAATCTTAAAAACCATTTCACTTTATTGTTCCAAGCAAGACTTAACATTCAAATTTAATATGTTACTTAAGTAGTAAGTTTTTCTTTGATCATTTGGTTTAATTATTCATATTCAGATGCTTTCTCGGGGGGGAGAAAGTCTTTTCTATATAAACTAATAAGGAGTACGAATGATTAAAAGGCTACCATGGTTCCTTTTAGGGGCAGTTTTTTCAGTGGGTTTATCTTATGCATCTCATGCACAATCACCAACACCACCTTACGTAAACGGTGATATAATTAACTACAATGGAAGTTTTGAGTTTTCTGATCTGGGTACAGATTTAACAAGTTCAAATGGTTGGAATTTCTTTTTTGAGGATGACACACTAGATACAACATTTGATATTATTGAGGATGCGCAAGATGATGATTCACGTGCATTAAAAGTAAATGTTATTTATCCCGGGTTTGGAGATAATTGGTATTTCCAGGCTTTGAATGAACCAATTTTTGTTCAAGATGGTGATTCAGTTCGTCTATCAGTTTGGTTAAAGGCAGATAAAGACAGTGCGTTAGTTCAAGTATTTTTAGGTCTTGGAGAAGCCGGTGGCTTTAATACAAGCTTTACAGAAGAAATCTACCTAACAACAACATGGACAGAATATACAAATGCGTATAGAGTGGATGAATTTGACCAAGAAGTTGGCATGCGTGCCGGAATTAGCTTGAATTATCCTGAAAATGATAGTGCATCTGTATATGTGGATAATTTACAACTCGAAAAAGTAGACGGTAACACGGTGGGAGTTCAATTTTCTGTGAATACGTTAGTTCAACAAAATCTGTTGAATTTCAATCCTGCTGAACATGAAATTGGGCTGGTTGGTGAATTTAATGAGTGGGATACTGCTGATCCAATACCGATGAATCAAATAAGTGATAGTATTTTCACAGTAACCACTTCATTACCTGTTTCTGCATTTGGTGATACTATTGAGTACAAATTTATTATCACAGATCCCAGCTCAGGTTTATTCCAATGGGAATCACCGGATCCGGAAAGTCCTGAAACTATGGGTGAATTCAGTAATCGTTTTTTCTTAGTTGATACCGACGAGATTATTATGTTAGCAACAACTTATTACGACGACATAGATCGCGCGAATTTAAATACAGATAATTTTGTAATCACCCCGATGATTGATGCCAGAAATTCATTTTATGGTAGTCATATTAATGTGGAGGGGATCGTTACAAAAACCACGACAAATTGGTTATACCTTCAAGATGAAACAGGTGCAATAATGACTTTTAGCCGTGCTGTGTTTTCTGATGTGAATGCTATTTCTTTCTTCAATGCAGTTGCTAATGGAGATATTAAAGTAGGTGATTATTTGAAAGTTGGTGGAATGCGAACAGAATTTAATGGCTTGCAGGAATTAACAAGAATGTATGCCTGGGAAATTGTTAGTAGTGATAATCCATTACCGGAAGCTCAGTTACTCTCGTTAGATGACGTGGCTAACAATGGAGAAGAATTTGAAAGTGAATTGGTGAGAATTGAGTTTCTGCAATTTGTCGATCCTGTTGATACATTATTTACAGGATATTATCAGGTGACAAACGAGGATACTACTCAATTTGCTTATTTGGGCATTCCCGGTCCGGCTAACAGTGCATGGGCAAATCAGCCAAATCATGATGAAGTATACTTTAATTTCAACGGTGTTGTTAAGGAAGAGTTTATAGAATCTATTGAAGGTTTCGGTTATGTTTTAGTTGCTCAAGATTTTGAGGATATTGAAGAAATAGTCCCGGATTTCGATGCAACATTTTCCATGCCATCATTTCCGGCTTTGATAAATGATACCGTAGATGTACCAATAGAACTTTTAGAGCTTGGTGAAGATGCTATTCAAGGTATTGACTTCACCATATATTTTAATCCAGATGCAGTGGATGTGACGATAGATCAGTCAGAAACATTATTGGAATCGCTCACATTAACAACGGAGTTTTTTGAAGGTCAAATAAACATTGCATACGCATCAGACGGTGCTCCTGAAAATGATATCACCTCAATCGGTACTTTCTTGAATTTAAACGTTGCACTTCTTGAAAGCGGTGAGACTGATATTTTTATTTCAGAAATGTATATAAATGAACAGCCTGTAATTGACTTTGGTAGCTTCATAAATATCGTACCAAGACTATGCGGTGATGTAACAGGGAATGATGAAGTTACTGCAACTGATGCTAGTTTAATATTACAGCATGTTGTTCGTCGTCCAAGTGTTTACCCACTTGAAGACCTTGATGCACTTTCAGCTGATGTAACAGGAAATGGCAGAATCAGTTCTTTTGATGCATCCTGGGTGCTTCAAAAAACCGTTCTACTTCGTGACCAACTTTCATGTATATCACTTCCAATTAAAGATGTGCCAAAAAAGGCGGTCGCAAATTGGAACCTAGTCGATACAGAAAATGGGGTTCATCAAGTACGTTTAGATTTTGCAGGTACTGAATTTGACGTCTATGCAATCGAATTAGAATTAAAAACCGAGCCATCTGTTACGTTCAAGCAAATCGTAAATGTTCCGGAAGGTTGGGAGTTCATGTCGAACACAGTTGATGAAATAACCTATGTTTCTCTATTCGGAGTGTCTCCTATAGCTGTGAAAGAACTTGAATTGGAATTTTCAAACCAAACAAAAGATGCGGTATCTAAAATACAGGCAAATGTGATAATAAATGAAAGTGATGTACCTGAGTTAGCGGAAATAACTCTAGGGGATGCACCACAGGAATTTGCACTAAGTCAAAACTACCCGAATCCATTTAACCCAAGTACAAACATCAGTTATACTTTGCCGGAGATGAGCCGGGTAGACTTAACTATATATAACATGCTTGGACAAAAGGTAGTTTCATTGGTAAATCAAACTCAGGAAGCAGGTTCATACACTATAAATTGGGAAGCCGGTAATGTATCAAGTGGGGTATATATTTACCGACTAACAGCGGGTAAGCAGACCTTTACAAAACGAATGATGTTGATTAAGTAAATTATGTTTTTTCAATACTATAATGGCTTTAAATTCACCTAGCGATTAAGCGGTAATTATTGATTTTAATAAGTTAAGTGTTTTTACATGTCATTAATAAATTTTCGAATGCTTCCTCGGGGGGAACGCAGCGATTAACTAAAATTAAACGGAGTAATAAATAAATGAAGAATATGGCCATAGCACTTCTTAAAAGTCTGAGTGTGGTTTTTGTTTTAACATTAACAATACAAGCTCAAGATGCTGATAGCATCATCAAAAATGGTGATTTTGAAGCTGATACAGATTGGATAGTTGAAGTTGTTGGTACGGCTTCAGCAACTGTTGAAATAGTTGGTGGTGAATTATCATTTACTGATGTAAATGGAGAAGGAAACTCATGGGAAGTTCAAATGCACCAAGTTTTCGATCAACAACAATTAGATTCATTATATGAAGGATATTACGAATTAACTTTTGATGCTCGTACTTCGGCTGATTCAAAAGATATTCATGTATATCTGGGAGAGATAGGTGGCGGTTGGTCACGTTGGTGGCAAGCTCCGGGTGATGGTGTAGTTAACATAGACGGTGAAATGAAAACCTACAAACTAGGTGTCAATGTAACTCCTGAAATGCTATGGCCTGATATGAGACTAGGTTTCGAAGTGAATTATGATACTTCATCTGTTTGGATTGATAATGTTGTGTTAAAAAGAACAGAAGCACCTCCCGCAGTTGATGTAGATATTACTTTTTTAGTTGATTTGTCGGTTCAGGAACTAACAGGAGTTTTCAATCCTGATGAACATCTGGTACGTGTTGTCGGCGAATTCAACGGTTGGGATGTTGGCTCTGGATTTGGAATGGCGTCGATTGGTAACTCACAGTATACTGTAACTTTTCCAGTAGATAGCGCTTTTAGCAACGGTGAATTTGCATATAAATATGTCTTGGATTTTAATAACGGGGATATTCAATGGGATGAACCGGGTTTAGATGATAATATTTCTGATGATCGTTTTGTAAGCACAGCTGGCGCAACTGATATAGATGAAGATGGAGACTTAGATATATCTACTGGACTAGAATATTTTGGTAGTATATCATCTATTGATCAAGTGAGACATCTCCCAGATAATCTGCAAGTTATTGTTGAAGCAACAGCAACTACTCCAAGTATGGAGTCAGCCTCACGAACACTATTTTATGTTCAAAACGAAGGGTCTGGTATAGCAATATTTAAGTTTGGAACTCCTGTAAGATTAATTGATGTAGGTAATGTTCTACGAATTCGTGGTACTACGGCAACATTTAATGGGCTCAAAGAAATTGTTGTAGATGATGTTGAAGTAGACATCTTTATGATAGAGGAATTTGGAGAAGCTCCTGAACCAAGAGTAATTTCCTTCGAAGAATTTGTTGAAGCTTCTTTTATTGAAACAGATACAGCAGATGTGCAAGGTTCATTAGTTCGCATAAATAGCTTAACAACTGATCCAAGTACCTGGCCGACAGATATTGACGCTACTTCAGCAAATGTGGAAGGAGAAGATAGTGAAGGAAATATATTTCCAATCAGACTTTTAGCACAAACAGGTGCAATGGGTGTTTTTCCGCCTGAGAATTTTGACATCATTGGCGTTGCCGGAACATTTAACGGAACACAAATTATACCAAGATTTGACAGTGATATCTTCGGTGTTGCAGCTCCAGTTCCTTTCCCAGAGCCACCTTATACCGTCGGCGATACCATAAATTATAATGGAAATTTTGCAAACTATGATCTTGGACCCATTGGTGGTTATGTAGATGGATGGTTTTTTGATAATGAAAATGGAATTTCTACCTACGAGATTTCTGATGACTCACAGGATGGAGACGGAAGATCTGTAAAAGCAAATATTGATTTTGATGATGGTCCCGATATTTGGAGAGCCCAAATTGTTAACGAAGTCTTTAATGTAGAATCTGGAGACCTAATTAAAGCGAGTTTCTGGATGAAAGGTTCAGTTGACGGAATGGTTACAGAAGCATTTTTTGGCTTGCCTGCCGAAGGTGATTTCCAGGATGTATCTCTCGGATTCTTTGAATTGTCAATGGAATGGCAACAATTTGAAATTGAATATTACACCAACGACTTTGATGCTGAAGTGGGAATGCGATTTGGGGTAAAGTTGAATTTTCCTGAAAACGATCTACAAATGGCTTATTTAGATAATGCCATCATTACAAAAGAGGAAATCATTATAACCGAAGTTAATTTTTCCGTTAATACAGCAGTTCAACAAGAATTGATGAATTTTGATAAAGAAATTCATTCAGTTGGAGTTGTGGGTTCATTTAACAGATGGGATACCGATAACCCAGTAATTCTTGAAGCTGAATTTGGTGATACAACGTATTCTGGTATTGCTGAACTGATGAATGCCACTTTAGGCGATACGGTTCGCTACAAATTTATTCTTAAAGATGAAGAAACTGGATTTTTCGAATGGGAATCTCCGGATCCGACTTTAGCTATGAATGTTGGTGAGTTTTCTGACAGAGTAATTGAGGTAACTGATCTAGCCTCAATTAATGTACCTAATGTCTATTACAATGATATTGATCGCAGTGATCTAAACATTGATAATTACGCAGCTATTCCTATAATTGACGCAAGAAATGCGTTCTATGGTTCACACCTTGCAATTCAAGGAATCGTAACTCGAGTAACCTACAATTTCGTGTATCTGCAAGATGAAACAGCGGGTACCATGCTGTTTAGTAGAGATTTCTTTGGTGATGGCAATGCAATTGCATTTAATAATGCCATAGTAAATGGTGAAATCAATGTAGGCGATGAACTCAAAGTAGCAGGTGTTGCGGTTGACTTCTTTGGATTGCATGAGTTAGTTAGAATGCATGCTTGGGAAGTAGTGTCTTCGGGCAATGCGTTACCAGCACCTCAGTTTGTTGATATCAATGAGTACTCCACTAATGGCGAAGATTATGAAAGTGAACTTGTTAAACTAGAATATGTTCGAATTCTTGACCCTGTTGATTCTCTATTCGGTGGATTCATTTATGAAATCACCAATGAAGACGAATCTCAAATTGGTTGGATGTCAATTCAACGGAATAACAGTGAATGGGCAGATCAACCTGCACCTCAAGGTTTCTTTTCTCTTACAGGGGTAGTGAAAGAGTTCTTTATTCGGGTACTGGATGAAAATATTTATGCTGTTGCAGTACACAATTTCGGTGATATCGAAGAAATAGGACCAGAATTCGATGCTGAATTTGTTTTAGATTCATTTCCTGCATTGATTAATACAACGGAAGGAATGCCAATTCGTTTAGTTGATCTAGGCGAAGAACCAATTCAAGGCATGGAGTTTACCATTAATTACGATCCAAACGTGATGGTACTTTCTATTGATGATCAAACTAATACAGCTGTTGAAAGTATCAACTTAGTAACTAACGAAGTATCACCCGGCCAAATATTGGTAGCTTTTGCCACCGATGGAAATCCTGAGAATGATATTACTGATCTGGGAACTTTCTTTAATATGACGCTCGACTTAATTGGTGCCGGTGAAACAGAAGTTCTAATCACGGATATTCAGATAAACGAAAAACCGGTACAAGATTTCGGTGCCATTGTAAATATAGTTCCAAGACTTTGCGGTGATGTTTCCGGTGACGACCTGGTTACAGCACTTGATGCTAGTTTTGTGCTACAAAACACTGTGAAAATTGCAGATGTATTCCCATTAGTTGGCTTGGATTCAACCGCCGCTGATGTAACAGGAAATGGCGACATCAGTGCTTTTGATGCTT
>Ga0316205_10004799_pt1 | contig 11577 bp, 14 predicted proteins | sample 3monthpyrite_MG_FD_204941 | JGI IMG/M metagenome (GOLD analysis project Ga0316205, IMG submission 204941) | Microbial mat bacterial communities from mineral coupon in-situ incubated in ocean water Damariscotta River, Maine, United States -... | ecosystem: Environmental > Aquatic > Marine >... | reverse complement strand
CGCAAACGTACCGGATCCGGTGCTGGCGAAACTCCGCGCGACAGACATGTTCCAGTCGGTCCAGCCGCTCGAATTCGACGTAGGCTGACCTGTTGCAGGACACGAACAGGGGCCTGCCCAACCGGCGGGCCCCTTTTTGTTGGACAAGTCAGATCAGCCTGTGCACTTTCGGCGTCTAGGAAAACGAAAAGGGGCCGTTTATGAGACACGATCCGGATGCCGTTCAGAAAATGGCCGACGCTTACACGGTGGCCTGGTGTTCCCATGACCCGGCGCAGGTGGCCAGTTTTTACGCCCCGGACGGGTCCATCCAGATCAATCGTGGCGACGTGTTGAAAGGGACGGAGGCGATCGAAACCATGGCCGCCGCTTTCTTTGCCCAGTTTCCCGACCTCGTGGTGCGCTGCGACGGAGTGCGCGTCGCGGCCGATCATGTGGCCTTTCTCTGGACGCTTGAGGGTAGTGACGCGAATACGCAGAACCATGTCAAACTGCCCGGTTGGGAAGAATGGACCCTGACAGATGATCTGAAGGTGCAAACATCGCTGGGATGGTTTGACAAGGAAGACGAGCTTCGCCAGATCGCGGGCGACTGACGCTTCACACCATCCGGATCACATCCTTGTCGATGGCAAGCACATAGCCCCGACGGCTGATATTCTTCACCAGGATCTCGGACACCATCTGGTTGCCCAGCGAATCGCGCAGGCGCTTCACCCGCGTCGCGCCCGCCGCCTCGTCGCAATCGGCAGAATTGCGGCCCTGAATGACAGCCTCCAATTCGGCCCCGTTCAGGATGTCGCCGTCCATGCGCGCCTCGGCCAGAACCGCGAGGGTTTCGATTGCAGCCTCGGTCAGCTTGAACTCCATATCGTTCAGAACCACCAGCCGCTCGCCCCGCGAGATAAACAGGCTCGACACCTGGATGCCCTGTTTGTCTATCGTGGACACTCGGCGGTTCAGAACCAGCAGGGTGACCAGAAACCCAAGCGTCGCGATCAGCAGCGCGGTCGAAAACACCAGCAGCACGAAGATCACGATGCGATAGCTGGTCAGGGTCTCGGAGAACGCCGTGCCCGATTGCGCAAGGATTTCCAGCAGCCGGATTTCAGACTGCCCGGTCAATTCGTTCTCGATAAATATCCGCTCGACCCTGTCGTTGAAGGCGTTGGCATCCGGCAGCGCCCGGAACAGGAAAAATGCGGCGGCCGACAGGATCAGAACAATCGCCCCAACCCCGTAGGTCAGAATCCGATTGCCGGTCCTGAGCGTTTCAGAAGCGGAGAAAATATTGTCCGGCATCACCGCGTCTCGATCCCAATCCTTCGTCCCCGAATGTCGAGATGATTTGCAGCAATGTCCACCCACCTGCGGCAATTCGAGGTTGCGCCTCGGCCTGTGCACGGGAACGACTGCCGCACGCGGCGTCCGAAAGCTCGATGACCCCGTAGTGCAGCCTGAGCGGGTTGTCCGTTTTCGCCTTGTAGTCTGCATAACAGGCAGCCTGAACCGGTGCCGCCAGAACGACAGCAAAAGCCAGTGAGATCGCGGCGGTCTTGACCATGGGTCAGCCTCGTTTTCCGATGCCCTCACCCTGCGCGTTGCCACTGCGTTATTCAATAGCGTCAAGGGTTTGGCCTGTTGCTATCGGATAACAGCCGCTTGTTATTGTGCGATTTTGGCGAACCGGGCCAAATCAACGCTATCGGATCACCGGGCAAACGCTGCCCGCCCACATCAAAGGATCAGTCCCATGTTCAAGACCCTGTCCGCCGCAGCGCTAAGCCTTGCCGTTGCAGTTTCGAGCCTTTCCGCCACGGCCACGCCGGCCCGCGCCGGCAACAACGATCTCGCCAAGTTCCTGTTCGGGGCTGTCGCGCTGGGAATCATCGCCAAGGGAATCGCGGATGCCAATGACAACGGGAACCGGAGCACCGTGACAGTCAACCGCAACAACCCGCGCCCCCACTACAACAACCAGAACAACCGCCGGGACGATCGCCACCAGAACAACAGGCCCCGTGTCCAGCGCGTCCCCGATCAGTGCGCCACCCAGGCGCGCCTGCGTCATGGAGGACGGGTCGCGACGGTTTACGGGCGTCCCTGTCTGCGCCGTAATGGCATTCGCACTGCCCGTGCCGACAACTGCGCGCGCACCGGTTATCTGAATGGCCGCAATCTGACTTACTACACGGCCCGCTGCCTGCGTCGGAACGGCTATCGGTTTTAAGCTCACGTGTGGAGTAGGTTTGTCCGTGAGTGCCGGACGCGTACGAGTAATGTGAGCATCGGGGCGGGGGGTTTCTCCGCCCCTTTTTTGTTGCACCGATCCTCCCGGAACGCCATCACCGGGCCATGACCACACCCGACTACAGTTTTGAACTGGCCTGGCAGGCACGGGGCGCGCTGCGGATTGCCGGCGTGGACGAGGTCGGGCGCGGACCGCTGGCTGGTCCCGTCGTTGCCGCCGCCGTTGTGCTTGATCCCGCACGTATTCCAAAAGGTCTTGCCGATTCGAAAACTCTGGGAGCCAGGGTTCGCGCCCGCGTCGCACAGGCAATCCACGCGGTTGCGGATGTATCCATTGCCCAGGCCAGCGTGGAAGAAATTGACAGGATCAACATCCGGCAGGCCAGCTTTCTGGCGATGCGCCGTGCGCTTCTGGCCCTGCCGGTCGCACCGGACGCGGCCCTGATCGACGGGCGCGATATGCCCGGCGAATTGCCGTTCCCGGCGCAACCGATCATCAAGGGCGATGCGCGCGCGCTGTCGATTGCCGCCGCCTCCATCGTGGCGAAAGAGGCCCGCGATGCCCTGATGCGCGAACTGGCCCGGCAATTTCCGGGATATGGCTGGGATCACAACGCGGGCTATCCGACACCCCAGCACAAAGCCGCGCTGTTGCGCCTAGGGGTAACCCCACATCATAGGCGTTCCTTCAGGCCGGTCCACAATATCTTGTATCAAGAAAATTGTTAACCCACTGATTCAAAAAAGAAATTGACGCCGAATCGGCTTTGACTCATCCTGTGGATAACTACACGGCGCGCAAAGTGCTCGGGACAGAGGCAGAACATGACCAAACGGATGACCAGCGCGGCAGCGGGTTTGCCGCTCAATGAAATCGTGGCCGGGGACTGTATCGAGGTCATGAATGGCCTGCCCGAGGCCTCCATCGACCTGATCTTTGCCGATCCCCCTTACAATCTTCAGCTCAAGGGCGATCTGCACCGCCCCGACAACAGCCGGGTCGATGCGGTGGACGATGAATGGGACCGGTTTGCCAGTTTCGAGACCTATGACAAGTTCACCCGCGAATGGCTCGCCGCCGCGCGCCGGATTCTGAAGCCCGATGGGGCGATCTGGGTCATCGGCTCGTATCACAACATCTTCCGCGTCGGTGCCGCGCTTCAGGACGCTGGCTACTGGATTCTGAACGATGTGGTCTGGCGCAAGTCCAACCCGATGCCGAATTTTCGCGGGATGCGCCTGACCAACGCCCATGAGACGATGATCTGGGCGTCGAAATCCGAAGGCGCGAAATACACGTTCAATTACGAGGCTCTGAAAGCCCTGAATGACGGCATCCAGATGCGCTCGGACTGGGTGATCCCGATCTGCAACGGTGGGGAGCGGCTCAAGGACGACAATGGGGACAAGGCGCATCCGACCCAGAAACCGCAGGCATTGTTGCATCGGGTGCTGGTCGGCTCGACCAAGCCGGGCGACGTGGTGCTCGACCCATTCTTCGGCTCTGGCACCACCGGAGCCGTGGCAAAGATGCTGGGGCGCGACTTTATCGGGATCGAGCGGGACGAGACCTATCGCGCAGTGGCCGCAAAGCGCATCGCCAATACCCGCAGGCTGGACAAGGCCGCGCTGGAGGTTTCGACCTCCAAACGCGCCGAACCGCGGGTGCCGTTTGGCCAACTGGTCGAACGGGGCATGCTGCGTCCCGGCGAAGTATTGCAGAACACGCGCGGTCAGACCGCCAAGGTGCGCGCCGACGGGACGTTGATTTCAGACGCGACCAGGGGGTCGATCCACCAGGTCGGTGCCGCACTTGAAGGTGCGCCGTCCTGCAACGGCTGGACCTATTGGCATTTCAAACGCGACGGCCAGACCGTGCCCATCGACCTGCTGCGCCAGCAGATCCGCGCCGAGATGCGCGACAACTGACACAAAGCCGCCTGTGCCTGTGGCCATCCCACAGCACATCACTGACCCCGCCTTCATCAAAGGGCGGGGTCTTTTTCTTACTGTTTCGGTTATTCGAACTCTCGCTCAACTTTTGCTCGGATGGAGTGGCATTTTCCTTTTCTGGCCGGGCCAATCAGGGGCAGGAAACAGCCGGGTTGAATGGCGCGAATGTTCCAACGGGATTTTCGCGTTCGGTCCAGACATGCAGGTCGTAGTGGGCCTCAAAGCCGTGCGCTTCGTCACCGTCGGTACCAGGCATGTCGGCCATCGAATCCCACATCTGCTCGCCAAACATCGGCGGGCCTTCATGGCCAGCCGCTTCCCAGGCCTCCTTGAAAACCAGGTTTTCGACCCCCAGAAACTCAAGCGAACCGTCCGCTTGCGGCTCATAAAGCAGGACTGTGGGAGTGGCGAAATCCGTCACCAGTCCGTTGCCGCTGACCCGCCCGCCCGGTGGGTTCAGCCCCATCATCCCGGGATGAATATAGTGTATTCCCATTGCGCCCATTTCCGCCGGCAACCCTTCGGCCGCGGCGCTGACGCAGCCGGGTGGTGCCGGAACAAATCCCTCGGCCAGCGCAACGTTGACATCTTTGTATTTTACCGTCGCGGCGCGGATTTCATCGAGATCGTTGCCCGCGGCGAATGCCGTCCCGGTGCCACCAGCGGCAAGGCTGGCCACGCATAACAAAACTCTTGCGGTCATGTTTCCCTCCTCCAATTTATTGTTAACTCCAGAGTGTATATTTTTGGAACCTTACGCGAAACGACTTTTTTTTCCAATTTTTCTACGCGCGCCAAGGCCCGAGAACTGGTTGCAGGAAAGCCCGCTTCCACCGATGGATCATGGTTGGAAGTGGAGTTGGAGTGCCCCACCCACAAAAAAAGCAATGTCGAGAGGTCACGGAAATGCCAGCTTAACTTGCCCCGCGTGGCATCGGCAGCTTGCCGGACTTGTAGGGGGCCCAGTCGGTGATCTCGGGATAATACATGGCGCGCCATTTGCGCACGCGGGGGTTCATGACACGAAACCAGACCGGCGGAATCAGCGCGGCGATGGTCATGATCGGATAGCCATAGGGCAGTTGCGGAGCCTGTTCCCGGTCGTAGGTCTGCAACAGCGGGAAACGGCGGTCAGGTTTGTAGTGGTGGTCGGAATGGCGTTGCAGGTTTATCAGCAGCCAGTTCGACGCGGCCATGGCCGAGTTCCACGAGTGGCGCGGCAGGACGTGCTCGTACTTCCCCTCGCCAAGGTGTTTTCGGGTCAGGCCGTAGTGTTCGACATAATTGACCAGTTCCAGCTGCCAGATCGCCACCATCGCCTGATAGACAAACAGCAAGAAGCCGATCCATCCGCCCAGCAGCACCGCCAGCAGCAAAAACCCGCCCTGAATCGCGCCATAGCGCCAGAACGGGTTCGACAGATCCGTCGCAGGCAGGTTCCGGCGCGCCAGCATCTGTTTTTCCGCCCTCCAGGCTGAAGGATAGCCATGGTGAACGACCCGCATCAGGAACCGGTGAAACCCCTCGTTATAGCGCGCGGTAACGCCATCGCGTGGTGTGCCGACATAGCGGTGATGCACCAGCAGATGTTCGGACCTGAAATGCGAATAGAGCGTGATCCCCATCAACAGATCGCCCAGCCAGCGCTCCAGCCGGTTCTTCTGGTGCATCAACTCGTGGGAGTAGACGATTCCTATGGTGCCCGACAGAACGCCCATACCGAAGAAGGCCAGGATCTTTTCCCACCAGGCCAGGTGTTCCGCCGCAGGCACGTACCAGACCATCCAGAAACAGATCAGCGACTGAAGCGGGAACCACGCCATGGTGATAATCCGGTACCAGAACAGTTCGGTCTCCGGCGTGTCGGGGTCCGCGTTCCGTTCGTTCTCGCCGACAAACACGTCCAGCACCGCGAAACTGGTCCATGTGGCGAGCGGCGGCAGGATCAGCGACCAGCCGCCGGTCAGAACGGCAAAGATCAGGACGGGAAGCAGGGCGAGGCTCAACGCGAAGGGTAAAGCGCTTTGCCAGCGCGCAATCTGCGAGGACGGGACGAAATCTGCGGTGCTCATGGCGATGTTCTGCTCGGTTGGGGTCGCGCGGAAGGGTACTCTACAATTTCCAACCGTCAATTCCCTGACGGCCAGGGCGATGCGGCAAAGAAGGCTTTCTGCATCACGCTTGGCAGATGATCGGGCCGAAACGCACTTTGCGCGACAAATGCGCCCTGTCCTGGAGTGGCGTCGGTGGGCACGTTCGTTACTTGAACCTGCAATCGCAGGTGGAAATGCGTGAAGGTGTGGCGGACCTCGACGCCCGTGTCGCGCCAGGCGGTCTCGATCGGCGGGGTGTCATCAGGTAACCCCTCTACCCAATCGCTGCCCGGCCAACCCAGCATTCCCCCCAACAACCCTTTGCCGGGGCGGGTTTCCAGCAGGTACGCGCCATCTGTGCGCCGTGCGATATAGACAATGCCCCGGCGCGTCGGTTTTGGAACCTTGGGCAATCTGCGCGGCAGGTCCGCCGCGATCCCCAAAGCCTGCGCCTTGCACGGTTCGCGCCAAGGGCAGATTCCGCAGGACGGAGATTTCGGCGTGCAGATCGTCGCGCCCAGATCCATCACGGCTTGCGCGTAATCCCCCGCGCGGCGAGCGGGGGTCAGAGTTTCAGCGGCAGCGACCAGTTGCGCCTTTGCGCCCGGCAGCGGTGTTTCGATGGCCCGCAGCCGCGCCATTACCCGCTCGACATTGCCATCCACCACGGTTTCGCAGTGATCGAACGCAATCGCGGCAATGGCCGCCGAGGTATAGGGACCGATTCCGGGCAGAGTTTGCAGAGAGGTGCGGGATCTGGGGAATAGGCCGCCGAACTGCTCCACGACCATCCGGGCACATTTCAGCAGATTCCGCGCCCGCGCATAATACCCCAGCCCGGCCCATTCAGCCATCACGTCGGCATCCTTCGCCTGGGCCAACGCCTCCACCGTCGGCCAGAGCGCGGTGAATCTTTCGAAATAGGCTTTGACGGCTGCAACAGTGGTCTGTTGAAGCATGATTTCGGACAGCCAGACCCGATAGGGATCGGGCGTTTTGGCCGATCCCGGCGCTACCCGCCATGGCAATGCGCGCGCATGCGCGTCATACCACGCCAAAAGCACGTCGCTGTCGGTCCGCCTCACCCTATCGTCATGCATTGTTGAAAGTTTCCCGCTCGCGCCCACTGGTCCCGGTGTTGTCTCCCACGTTAAGGTGGGGTTCAGGAACTGAAAACCGCAGACAGGCCATGGAGCGTGGCATGATCCCAAGACGCAGCAAGGGATTTCGACAGACCGGCGCGATTCTCAGCGCCCGAATCCGCAAGGCAGGCGAGAGCCGGGGTTTTGCCGTGTCCCGCCTGCTGACACGATGGGCTGAGGTCGCAGGCCCCGATCTGTCGCAACTTTGCCAGCCGGTGAAAGTCGGCTATGGCCGCACCGGGCTGGGTGCGACATTGACGGTCCTGACCACCGGGGCAAAAGCACCTTTGGTCGAGATGCAGAAAGACGCGCTGCGCCAGCGGGTCAATGCCTGCTACGGGTATAATGCGATCAGCCGGATTCATATCACCCAGACCGCGCCTGCGGGGTTTGCAGAGCCTCCCGCAGCATACGATCCCGGATCCGGGGTTGCCGATCCCGACGCAACCGAGAATACCAAAGCGGTCAAGGAAGCTGAAAAGATAGCGGATGACGGGTTGCGGCAGGCGCTGGAGGCACTGGGCCGCAAGGTATTGACCCGACCCAAGAATGGATAAGGAGTGTCCAATGCAAAGACTTTTTCTGGGCGGCGTGTTCGCCGTCGCACTTGCCATCGGGAGCTACTTTGCTCTGATTTTTGGTGGCCCGGAAACCGGCGACAGTGCCGGAGTGTCGATTGCAGACTTCAACCCGGTTTCCGCCGCCCAGGCTCAGGAGATCGACACCTCTGCGGTCATCGAAATGACCCTGGGTGATCCTGAAGCGCCGGTAACGCTCATCGAGTATGCCAGCTTCACCTGTCCCCATTGCGCGAATTTTCACAGCGGCGCTTTCAAGGAGTTGAAGGCGAATTACATCAACACGGGCAAGGTCTATTTCATCTACCGCGAGGTTTATTTCGACCGCTACGGATTGTGGGCCGGTATGGTCGCGCGCTGCGGCGGGGCCGAGCGGTATTTCGGCATTGTGGACCTTCTCTACACCGGTCAGAGCGAGTGGACCGCCGGGGGAGAACCAGCCAGCATCGCCGAAGGGCTGCGCAAGATCGGGCGTGTAGCGGGACTTGGCGAGGACGAATTGAATGCCTGCCTGCAAGACGCCAACCTCGCCCAGTCTATGGTGGCGGTGTATCAGGAAAACGCCGATCGGGATGAAGTGCGCGCAACGCCGTCTTTCATCATCAATGGCGAGAAGTACTCGAACATGAGCTACGCCGATTTCTCCGAAACCATCGATTCGCTGATCGAAGGCTGATTAAACCGGCCGGGCCGGTTAGGTCGCGCATCCCGGAAACCGTCGGATTTCGCAAGCGGTCCCGACGGTCTTCAGAGCCCGAGCGACGCAAGCGCCCGGTCCAGCGGGGCCGGGTCGTCAAGGTGAAGCCGGACCGGGAAGGCCAGAACCTCGCTGCGATAGGCCTCAGGCAAGCGAACCGCGTCTTTCTCTGTCGTGACCAGTTGCGCGCCCACTGCCTTTGCCTCGGCGGCAAGACGGCGCAGCAGCGTTCGGCTCAGCGGCTGGTGGTCCTCCAGCGCTTCGCTTTTTACAACCGTGATGCCCTGCGCGCGCAGGGTGGCAAAGAACTTCTCGGGGTATCCGATCCCTGCGAAGGCCAGTACCCGCATTCCTGACCAGGGCATTCCTGTCGCCAGCTGTTGCAGCGAGCCGGTCATGCGGGGCGTTCTGATCCTGTTCCTCCAGGTCTTGCTGAACACTGCCTGAGCCTCGGCCCCACCGATTGTCAGAAGCTGGTCGGCTCGCGACAAGCCCACGATCACAGGTTCGCGCAGCGGGCCTGAGGGCAGGCAGCGCCCGTTGCCAAACCCCCTTTGCGCGTCCGCGACAACGATGGACAGGTTCTTTGCCAGCGACGGATCCTGATGGCCGTCGTCCAGCACTATGACATCGGTCCCCGCCGCGACCGCAGCCTTCGCGCCCGCGACCCGGTCGTCAGAAACCCAGACTGGCGCGAAGGCGGCAAGCAACAAGGGCTCATCCCCAGCGTCGTCGGCCCCGTGTCTGACCGGATCGACCTGTACCGGACCGCGCAGCGTTCCGCCATATCCCCGCGTCACAACATGGGGTTGCCCGCCCCGCGCAACCAACCGCTCGATCAGGGCGATCACAGTCGGCGTCTTTCCAGTGCCTCCCGCGCTCAGATTGCCGACGCAAATCACCGGGACACCCGTTTCAACCGGATTGCCACGCGCCAGCCTTCGTGCCGTGCCAGCGGCGTAAAGCGCTCCCAGCGGCGACAAAAGCCCCGAAACCAGCCCCGGTTTTTCCGGCGCGTTCTGCCAGAACCCGGGCGCGCGCATCACGCCGCCTTTGCGGGCAGGAGCGAAACAATTTCGTCAAAGGCCCGCTTTGTCACCGCCGCCCCCTGGGTTGATACCTCCCAGGCTGCATGGGCCATTGCGGCGACGCGATCCGGGGCAAGCAGCTTGTCCACGGCCTCGGCCAGCGTTTCGGCATCCGAAACTTCGACGGCGGCCCCTGCCTCGGCCAGACGACGGTAAACCGGGGCGAAATTCGTCACATGGGGACCATGCAGAATCGCCGAGCCCAGTGCCGCGGGCTCGAACGGATTGTGACCGCCGATCGGGGCAAGCGAACCGGCGATGAAACTCACCGGAGCAAGGCGAAACCAGAGTCCCATCTCCCCCAGCGTATCGGCGACATAGATCTGCGTGTCCGGTCCCGGCATCTGCGCCTTGCTGCGTTGCGCGACCGAAAAACCGTCAGCGCGCAGCAGTTCGCTGACCCGGTCGCCGCGCGCGGGATGGCGCGGCGCAAGGATCAGCAAAAGGCGATGGCTGCGCCGCCGGACGATCCTGTGCGCGCGGGCAATGATCTCTTCCTCTCCCTCATGGGTCGATCCGGCAAACCAGACCGGGCGGGTTCCGATCCAGGCAGCAGCCTTGGCGCGATCTTCCTCCCGGCAGGGCAGAACCGGCGCGCCCTCTTTCAGGGTGCCGATCACGTCAACCTTGTCCTGAGGCAGCCCCAGGCGGGTCAGATACAATGCGGTCGTGTCGTCCTGGGCCAGAATGTGGGAAAAGCGACCGAGCACCGACTGGGCGGCCCCGCGCATCCAGCGCCAGTTGCGAAAGCTTTTGTTTGACATCCGGGCGTTGAGCAAGACCATCGGCGTGCCGCGTCTGGAAGTCTCGACAACCATGCGCGGCCAAAGCTCGGATTCGGTCCACACCGCCGCATCGGGTTTCCAGTGGTCCAGGAACCGGGTCACGTAGCTGCGCACGTCCAGTGGTGAATACTGGTGAATTGCCCGGGCGGGCAGGCGCTCGGCCATCAGCTGCGCCGACGTGACAGTGCCGGTCGTCATCAACACCGTCACATCGGGACGCGCGGCTCCGATCTGCTCGACCAGTTCCAGAAGCGAGGCGGCCTCGCCGACGGACGCCGCGTGAAACCAGATCAGCGGTCCACTGGGGCGCGGGCGGCTTGCTTCTCCGCGTCGTTCGCCCAGGCGTGCAGGGTCTTCCTTACCGGAATGCGCCCGCCGATCCAGCCGACGCGATGTCCAGCCGGTCAATCGGGCCGAGATCGCCAGATAGACTGCAAGTCCGGGAGAAAACGTCATCTGACGGGCGTGTCAGCCAAGTTCTTCGGTGGATGACGCGGCGATTTCCTCGTCACGCAGGCGATGAATATGGGCAATGAAAAATCGCATATGAGCATTGTCGACAGTGCGCTGGGCCTCTGCCTTCCAGGCGTCATACGCGTCCTGATAATTACCGAACATGCCGACAATTTTTATGTCATTGATGTCCTTGAATGTCGTCTTGCTCGGATCGACAAGCTCGCCGCCGAAGACGAGATGCAGGCGCTGGGTCATGGGATTTCTCCGGGATCGTGCGATTTCGCGCACCCTATAGCGTTTCCAATCCGACCGGAATCAGGAAATCGACGATCCGGACACCGTTGTCAGTCGATCTTGCGCGCTTCGCTTTCGATCATCACCGGAATACCGTTCCTGATGGGATAGGCCAGATGCGCCGCGCGGCTGACAAGTTCCTGCTTGTCGGCATCATAGGTCAGTGCGGCATGGGTCAGCGGGCAGACCATCGCCTCCAGCATGTGCCTGTCGAACGCAGGACGATCTGGCTTGCTCATTG
>Ga0316205_10004797_pt1 | contig 11577 bp, 11 predicted proteins | sample 3monthpyrite_MG_FD_204941 | JGI IMG/M metagenome (GOLD analysis project Ga0316205, IMG submission 204941) | Microbial mat bacterial communities from mineral coupon in-situ incubated in ocean water Damariscotta River, Maine, United States -... | ecosystem: Environmental > Aquatic > Marine >... | reverse complement strand
CTTGGCGAACAGACTTTTAGAATTGTTGCAACTGATGAACAAGGAACTGCAGCCTCCATCGAAGTGTCATTTACTGTTGTAAATATTTCACGAGGCGAATAAACTTTTGTATTGAGTACTCACCAACCATTTACCCAAGCTGTTTTAGATTGGTATGCAGAAAATAAACGCCCAATGCCCTGGCGCGAGACGAAAGATCCCTACAAAATTTGGGTATCTGAAATCATGCTTCAACAGACTCGGGTGGATCAGGCGTGGCCGTACTTTGAAAGATTTATTGCCGAATTCCCCACTGTTTTTGCTTTAGCTGATGCCGACCAACAACACGTGATGAAAGCTTGGGAAGGTTTAGGATATTATAGTAGAGCTCGAAATCTACATGCAGCCGCAAAAACTATTGTTTCGGATTTCAATGGGAAAATACCTGAAGAGTACGCCGAAATTATCAAATTGAAAGGAATAGGGCCATATACAGCGGCAGCGATTACGAGCATCGCTTTTGGTAATGCAAACGCGGTAGTTGATGGAAATGTGATTCGCGTGATAACCCGTTATTATGGAATTGAAGATGATGTCCGTTCGACCGGAACCACCAAACTTGTTCAGCAGCACGTGAACGAATTGATCAGTCAGGGTTTTCCTGCTGAATTTAATCAAGGATTAATGGAAATAGGTTCTATAGTATGTAAACCTAATTCTCCCGATTGTATGAGCTGCCCCCTTTCGATGGAATGCACTTCCTTCAAAACCGCAAAAACAGATGTAATTCCGTATAAATCTCCAGCAAAGAAAAAACCTCATAAACACATAGGCGTTGGAATTATTGAGCGAGAGGATGGAAAAGTCCTTATAGCACTTCGACCCGAAAATGTAATGCTGGGTGGTCTTTGGGAATTTCCCGGTGGTAAACAAGAAGTCGGCGAAACCATCCAACAAACCGTGGAGCGTGAATTAAATGAAGAACTCGGAGTTGAAATAAAAACTTGCAAAGAATTCATGAAATTAAAGCATGTGTATTCCCACTTTTCCATTACAATGCATGCTTTTATGTGTTCAATTATTTCCGGCGAACCATCTGCAAAATTCAGTCAGGAAATTCGCTGGGTCAATATTTCTGAATTAGAACAATATCCTTTCCCTAAAGCGAATAAACTATTGACGGAAAAGTTGATGGGGAAAGGTAAGGGTGATTTGGGTTTTGAATAAATGAAGATCAAACTTCTATCCAAAAAGAAACTCCTCGAACTCAAACCTATTTTGGATCATATAGTTGAAGATGTAGAAGTTCAAGAATTTATTGAGAGTGACCCTATTCAATTCATGCATGCGTTTGAGGAGAAGAATGATAAGGAATTAGCCGGTTTTCTCGCAGCGATTATGGCTTGGGGACGCCGCGATATTGTCATTGCTAAAGTCGATGATCTGCTGAATCGCATGAATTATCGTCCATCAGAATTCATCCAAAATTTCTCTGATTCAGAGGCTGATTTACTTGATGGTTTTAAACATCGAACCTTTAAACCGGAAGATATTTATTGGATGATTAAAGCTTTGCAAACTGCAATAAAAGAGTATGAATCCTTTGAGGGATTTTGGGCTGATTGTTATCAGCAATCCAAGATAGAAAACCGTGAGTTGATAGCAATTTTTCATCAACGCTTTTTTGAATTCCACCCCGAAACACCCCAACGATCAAGAAAACACATAGCCAATCCTGAGAAAAACAGTTCAGCAAAAAGATTATATATGTATCTGAGATGGTGCATCCGAAAAAGTGTGGTGGATATTGGTTCGATGAATTTTATGTCTCCATCTGAGTTGAAAATACCATTGGATGTCCATGTCGCTCGACAAGCACGAGCTTTGGGAATGTTGTCTAGAACTCAAAACGACTGGAAATCGGTACTGGAATTAAATGAAAAGCTTCGGATTCTTGATCCTGATGATCCAGCTAAATATGATTACGCGTTGTTTGGAATGGGAATTCGTCCGGATTTAGTGAATAAGAAGTTCTATATAAACCCACTTCTATAAAATGTCACTCTTGTTGATGTCAGGTTTTGATTTGGGTTTTTTCTTTCCTTAGCTCCGTATCCGTTCAGCATGGTTTTCGTGGTTCTCTAAGAACCTTCTTCGCCAGCTGGCGGATCAGGTTGACATTAATGTAATTGTCGATTAATGGTCAAAAACATTATCTTTTAAGTTCCCAATTATGGGAAATAACATAATGAAAGGAAGTGAGGCTCAATGCTAGGCGTTGAAGTTAAAGACAACGAAAGTGTTGAACGTGCGATCAATCGTTTCAAGAAGATGATAACTCGCTCTCGGATTTTGAATGAATACAAAGACCGACAGCAGTTTACCAAACCATCTATTGAAAAACGCGAGGCTATGAAAAAAGCCGTGCGTGAGCAGCGTCGTCGTCAACGTGACAATTATTAATTGTCGCAACTACTAATTCGTTGTTTCACGAATTTGGAAGCCTTCAGATTTATCTGAGGGCTTTTTTTATGGCATCCTGAACAAAACGAACGCCCATGCCATTTTTCGAAATCGGTGCAATGCTTTCAGAATATCCCAGTTTTGAAGCTTCTTTTATTCTCTGTTCAATATGAGGAACCGTTCGAACCTCTCCTGCTAAACCAACCTCGCCAACGAATGCTGTTCTTTGATCGATAGCTTGATCAATTAGACTCGAAACTAACGCACAACAAACTCCTAAATCACCTGCCGGATCGCTCAATTTAAATCCACCGGCTACATTCAAGTACACATCCTGATTCGCAAAACTGAATCCTGCTCTCTTTTCTAAAACTGCCAAGAGCAGTAATAATCTATTTCGATCAAAGCCATTTGCCGTACGTTGAGGCGTTCCAAAACTAGTTGGGGTTGCAAGCGCTTGAACTTCAATCAACAAAGGGCGAGTGCCTTCCATAGTGCAAACGATCGCATTTCCGCTTACTCCTTCGGTTTTGTCTGATAAAAATAATTCGGATGGATTGGTTACTTCATGCAATCCATTTTCTACCATCTGGAAAACCCCGACCTCTTGCGCCGGACCAAATCTGTTTTTCAAACTTCGCAGTAATCGATAGGTGTAGTTTTTATCGCCTTCAAATTGGAGAACTGTATCCACCATGTGTTCCAAAACCCGTGGACCTGCAATGTCTCCTTCTTTAGTTACATGACCGATAACCAATGTGGTAATATTCTTCTTTTTCGCCACTTGCTGAAAAAGTGCCGCACATTCTTTCACCTGCTGAATAGATCCCGGCATACTCGAAAGTTCTGTTCTATATACTGTTTGAATGGAATCCACAATCAACAAATCCGGATTCACTTTCTGAGCCTCATTGATAATCAAATCAACCTGAGTTTCATTATAAATAAGTAGGTTTTCTGATTGAACACCAAGTCGTTGTGCACGTTGTTTAATCTGTCCTGCCGATTCCTCGCCCGCGCAGTATAAAATGGTTAAATCAGGATTGGATTTAGCGATTTGTAGTGTCAGTGTACTTTTTCCAACACCTGGCTCACCGCCGATTAAAATATAAGCCCCAGGTAAAAACCCGCCGCCGAGAACCCGATCAAATTCAGAAATATTGCTCAAGAATCGAGATTTCTCTGAGGTCTCGACATCATTTAATTTCCTCGGACTACCTGCAGCTTCTATTCCTGCAACTTTAGCTTTATGCTCCACTTCTTTTTTTGTGGATGTGGACACCTCTACATAAGTATTCCATTCCCCGCAGGTCGGGCAACTTCCCAACCATTTTGGGGAAGAACTACCACATGAAGTACATTCAAACTGAATTTTTGATTTTGCCACTAATCTTTGGTTTTTATTTCAACAACTTGTCTGTTGATGTACCAGGTTGTAGCTGCCATCCCAATTCCTATCGTGATGTAATAACTAATAATTCTCCATAAGAAAAGTGCAAGACCAATAAAATATTCTCTCGAAATGAGTGGTGCTTGGAACAGTACAAATAAGCCTTCAACTCCTCCACTTCCACCTGGAGTTGGAACCACGAGGAACGTTAAGTTCATAGCCAAACTGCGAAGAACTGAGAGCACTTCCGGTGCAGGAAGTAAACTTAGAATAACAATTGTAGGTAATGCTATTCTGCATAACCAAGATGTAGTTGAACAAAGAAAAGCTCTTAATAAAAATGAAAATGGTTTTTTTCTAAGTTGATGAGCATAGCTCTCTAGATTCTCAGCTTCACCACTAATCTTTTCTTCCCATTTATTTAGAAATGGAAGTTTGAAAACGAATTTGACTACTTTCTTTATGGCTGCAGGATTCACTAAAACACCATACGCCAAAAGGCCTGCATAGCTCAATAAAAAAACATAAAGAATAATCATTGAGGCTTCTCCAATCATACCTGATGCAGGTGGAACCACTTCATAAAAAATTCCTGAAATCAATAAAATTGGAATGGCTAACGCAAACCAAATCTGATCAAGTAATACACTATACAGAATAATCGCTGTTGCTTCTCCCAGTTTTAATCCTTCTTTAGTCATGGCATAAGTAGCCATAGGTGCGCCCCCAATTGTTGAAGGCGTTACTGCAGAAGTAAAATCCCAGCTTAATGTAATTCGAAAAGCACCTAACCAACTAATTATGCCTTCAGAAAGCACTCGAAATTTTGCAGCAGTAGCCCACACTCTCAAAAAAGAAACAACCAGAGCAATTACAAGGCCGGGCATCCTTTTCCATGCCAAATGCTCCAGAATGCCAGGCGTATAGGTGTACCAAATTACCACTGCCATGGTGAGTACACTCAACGAAATGGAAATAACTATATATCGTTTTGATATAAAGTTTTTCGGTTGTGCTATGTTGATTGCGTCTGTACTCAATAGATAAGAATGGTGAGAGAATATAAAAAAAAAGCCACGACTAGGCGTGGCTTCATTTTCTTGTTTACCGAAGTTTACGCGATAGTTATATCATCGTTCAAGTAAACATCCTGAATTGTATTCAATAAGCTAACACCTTCTGTTAGTGGACGTTGGAATGCTTTTCGACCACTAATCAATCCCATACCACCGGCACGTTTGTTAATAACAGCAGTTTTCACTGCATCAGCAAAATCGTTTGAGCCTGAAGCTCCACCTGAGTTAATTAGACCTGCTCTACCAGCAAAACAGTTGATAACCTGGTATCGAGTCAAATCGATTGGATTATCAGAAGTCAATTCTGAGTAAATACGTGGATCTAGTTTACCATAACTTGAATCACCAGAATTTAAAGCATTATAACCACCATTGTTAGTGGGTTGTTTTTGCTTGATGATATCAGCACCGATTGTAGTACCCAAGTGATTAGCTTGACCAGTTAAATCAGCAGATGTGTGATAATCAACTCCATCAACTTTAAATGCACTATTTCGGATATAGCACCAAAGAATAGTTGCCATTCCCAATTCATGAGCGTAAGCAAAAGCTTGAGCTACTTCCTGAATTTGTCGACCGGATTCTTCTGATCCAAAATAAATAGTAGCACCAACTGCTGCTGCACCCATATCATAGGCTTGATCGATATTACCAAACATAATTTGATCGAAAGTATTTGGGTAAGTAAGCAATTCGTTGTGATTGATTTTCACAATAAATGGAATCTTGTGGGCATATTTTCTTGATACAGATCTCAATGCCCCAAAAGTTGAAGCTACCCCATTACAACCAGCTTCAATAGCTAATTTTACAATATTTTCAGGATCAAAATAATCTGGATTTGGCGCAAAAGAAGCACCCGCTGAGTGCTCTATTCCTTGATCTACAGGCAAAATTGAAACATAACCGCTACCGCCTAATCGACCGGATTCCATTAGCCATTGTAAATTGCCTAATACTCTATTATTTCTGTCGGAATGGTACCAAACATCATCAACATAATTTGATGATGGTAACGTTAAGCGATCTTTGCTTATGGTTGTACATTCATGTTCTAAGAGATTCGAAGCATCATCTCCTAAATACTCCGCAATCTTCGACGTATCAAGTGACATATCTTTCTTTTTTGAAATTAATTTTTTGGTTTAAAAATATAATAGTTAATCACTGCAATGACTACTGCCTTTATATTTATGGTTCGAAATGTTTTCATCGAAACGTAACAAAATCCGTATCTTTTATAAATTTTTGATGAACCATGCATATAGGCCCGATTGAATTACCAGAGAAACCGCTTTTCCTAGCTCCGATGGAAGATGTTTCTGACGCACCATTTCGACAGATTTGTAGAGAGAAAGGCGCAGACATTGTATATACAGAATTCATAAGCTCAGAAGCTCTCGTTCGCGACTCAGACATCGCTATTCACAAAATGAGTTATACTGAGAGCGAGCGTCCACTTGGCATTCAAATATTTGGCGGTCGTGAAGAAGCCATGTTTGGAGCAGCAAAAGTTGCCGAAAATAATAACCCCGACTTGGTGGATATCAATTTTGGATGCCCGGTATATAAAGTAGTAAACAAAGGAGCTGGTGCCGCTTGTTTGCGCGATTTAGGCATGATGGAGCGAATGACGGGAACCGTAGTTGATGCCGTTGAAACTAAACCGGTAACTGTTAAAACCCGACTTGGTTGGGATGATGAGACAATCAAGATTCAGGAAGTTGCGCTGATGCTGCAAAAGCTGGGGGTTAAAGCACTCACTGTTCATGCAAGAACTCGAGCTCAAAAGTATAAAGGTGATGCCCGTTGGGAATGGCTAAAAAAACTCAAAAATACTCCGGGGCTTGAAATTCCGATTATAGGAAACGGTGACGTAACAACCCCTGAGTTTGCTAAACAAATGTTTGATGAAACCGGTGTTGATGGAGTGATGATTGGTCGCGGTGCTATTGGCAATCCATGGATTTTTGAGCAGACTCGGCACTATCTGGAAACAGGTGAAATGATTCCTGAGCCAACACTCAAAGATCGGCTTGAACTTACCGCTGACCAACTTCGAAAATCTGTAGCCCATCAAGGGGAGCGATATGGAGTCATCATCATGAAAAAACACTACGGCCAATATTTGAAAGGCATCCGAAATGGAAAAAGACTTCGCCTCGAACTGATGAAATACGACACCATGGATCCCATCCTTGAAATTCTACTCAATTATAAAGAAGAAGATTTCTTTGCCATGGTTTGAAGTTGGTTATTCGTTACTCGTGATTTTTACTCAAAATTCTTCATCATTCAAAACCATTATTGTAAAGTAATTACATTGTATGTATTTTTTAAAATCAATAAATGCAGATTATGAAGACAAAACTCATACAAATCGGAAATTCGAAAGGGATTCGAATTCCCAAGCCACTTATCGAGCAAAGTGGACTTTCTGATGAAATTGAGATGATTTTACGAGATCAAGAAATCGTACTTCGATCTCCTCAAAAAGTGCGTGAAGGCTGGGAAGATACCTTCCAAAAAATGGCAGAACTTGAAGATGACAAATTACCGGAAGAAGTAATAGCTGAAAAGCCTAGCGAATGGGATGAAACCGATTGGACTTGGGAATGAGTGAAGAAATTCAAAGATTTGATATTTTTATGGTTTCACTGGATCCAACGAAGGGTTCCGAAATAAAAAAGACTCGGCCGTGCATAATTATTTCACCCAATGAAATGAACCGAAATATTCGGACAGTAATTATTGCCCCACTTACATCCACCCAAAGGAAATATCCTTCTCGAGTGCAAACCACATTTCAAGGTAAAAGAGGTCAAGTGGTGTTGGATCAAATCCGTACAGTTGATAAAATAAGATTAGTAAAAAAAATGGGAGTCCTTTCTGGCATTCAACAAGAAAGTGTTTTAAATGTGCTGCAAGAACTTTTTGCCAAATGATTTGAATAAATACTTAAAAGCCATTTCGGAAATTCTACTCAAGAATATAGCAGAAGATTTTTTTGCCGTGGTTTGAAGTTGGTAACTCGTTACACGTGGTTTTAATGGGCTTTTTTAGGTTGATTGGTTATGCATAGTCAGCCACCTAATAAGCGTTTCCCCATGGGGATCTTCGACAAGACGGACTCGGGTAGTGGCTCCGCATAACTTAATTTTAATAACTCGACTCGTCTCATAAACGCCATGTCGTTTATTCCACTTGTAGTTGATAACCTCTTTCTAATTGATCATTCTTAATTTCTCCGAATCATGTTGGAAGAATCTCCGTACATCGTTCGCAGTTAACTAATCAATAGTGAAAAAATGCTAGCTAGAATCGGAAGAATAATCGCTTCATTATTTGGAGCCGCAGGACTTACAGTGGCACCTGTAAAATCAATTGCTGCAATCGTGTTTTCAATGATCATCCCCTATTTGTTATATGCTTTTTTAGGTGGATTTGGAATCGCACTCGCCATTTTTGGAATAGGCTGGTTAATCTGGTATTTCGCTAAGAAGAAGTGAATTTCGTTCTTTTTAAAATCGATATTTATATCAATTAATCACCGAATAACGACTGCATGGTAAACGATTAAAGATAATCTCTGCCAAAGAACGGTTTTAATACTTCGGGAACTCGCACTTTTCCATTCTCTTCTTGATAGGCTTCCAATATAGCAGATACAATTCTAGGAATAGCTAACGCAGAACCATTCAGTGTATGCACCATTTCGGTGTTCTTCTCTTCTTTTCTATATCTCAACTGCATTCGTCTAGCCTGAAAGCTTTCAAAGTTGGAACAAGAGCTCACTTCAAGCCACCGCTGTTGACCCGGACTCCAAACTTCAAGATCATATTTTTTAGATTGAGTAAATCCCATATCGCATGTACACATTAACAATGTACGATATGGCAGTTCAAGAGCTTGAAGAAGCATTTCAGCATGTGTGCGTAAGTTTTCCAGTTCTTCATAACTGGTTTCCGGCTTCACAATCTTCACTATTTCCACTTTATCAAACTGATGAAGTCGGTTTAATCCACGAACATCTTTTCCATAAGATCCTGCTTCTCTTCTCCAACAAGGCGTATAACTTACATAATTGATTGGCAGATCTTTTTCCTTTAAAATTTCATCGCGATGATAATTAGTAACGGGTACTTCACCGGTTGGAATCGCAAAAAACTCATCACGAGGAATGGTATACATCATATCCTCTTTGTCCGGGATTTGACCCGTACCACGAGCTGAATTTTCGTTCACAAAATACGGAGTTTGCAATTCTGTAAATCCTGCGGCAGTTCCCTCATTAATAAAATAGTTTATCAATGCTCGTTGAAGTTGAGCAACCGGTCCGACATAAAATGGAAATCCGGCTCCTGTTACTTTAACACCACGCTCGAAATCAACCCACCCATATCGCTCAACAATATCCCAATGTGGTTTTCGCCATTCTTGAGTATTTGGCTCACCCCAAGTTGAGAAAATTACATTGTCGTTTTCTGAATGACCAACCGGTACACTAGCATGTGGTACATTCGCAATTCGATATAACATATCATCCCGCTCAACCAATAAAACTCTCTCTTTCTCTTCGAGTGATTTCAGTTCTTCTTTAAACTGAGACGTCTCCTTGATTATAGATTGGGCTTCATCTTTTTTCCCTTGCCCCATCAGCATTCCAATCTGCTTAGCTTTGGCGTTGTTTTCACTTCGCAATGTATCTAACTTGTGAACAAAAGCTCGCCATTCTTCATCTTTCGAAAGAACAAGATCAACGATTTCAGCTTCTTTTTCACCTTTATTGATCATTCCTTGTTTTACAAGGTCTTTATGTTCGCGAATGTAGTTGATATCAAGCATTTCTACAGATTGAATTGAGTTTTAAAATGAGGCACAAAGATAAGCTCTTTCAACTTTGATTTGATATTTTTTCGAAGCTATGACATAAATTAGTATAAAATTGATAAACAAGATGGGTTCCCATTGATTGCCTAAATAATTTAGGTTATTATTGCGACTTATTAGAATAATTAGGATTTAAGTGAAAAAGATGAGCCAAATTCTTGACGAGATCGATATAGCGATACTCAATCATTTACAGAAAAATGGACGGGCACAAAGAAACAAGATTGCTGAATTAGTAGGCCTCTCAGTTCCATCTGTTTCAGAACGAATGAAAAAATTGGAAGAACGCGGTTTAATTTTGGGATATCATGCGATTTTAAATTCAAAGGACTTCAATTTTGATATCACAGCTTTTCTTTTCGTTCAGGTTGATAGTTCAGATTGTTACCCTAATTTCGTTGAGAGCGTGCAGAATGAACCAGAGGTTTTAGAATGTCACTCAATCACGGGTGAAGGTTCTCATTTGCTCAAAGTTCGATCAAAAAATACTACCTCATTCGAGCAACTATTATCCCGAATCCAATCATGGGAAGGTGTAGTTAAAACACGTTCAAATCTGGTTCTATCGAGTTTTAAAGAAACCCGTGCAATTCCTATCGAGCAAGCTACAGAGTTGTTGAAATAATCTATCAGATTGGAATCAAAAATTCAGGAATGTAGAATAGATTCTGTACCTTATGTCAAAATGACGTAGGCTTATTAATTCATGGATAGAGAAGTATTTCAAGAACAATTTGGCCTTTTAGGCAAATCTGATGCTATTCGCCAGGTGGTGGATAAAATCATGCAGGTTTCAAAAACCGATATAACGGTATCATTACAAGGCGAGAGTGGCGTTGGTAAAGATGTAACCGCTCGTGCTATTCATGGTTTAAGTGAGCGAAAACACAACGATTTGTTGATTGTAAACTGTGGTGCAATACCTGAAGGAATTATTGAAAGTGAGCTTTTTGGTCATGAAAAAGGAGCTTTTACAGGAGCCAATGAAAGTAGGAAAGGCTATTTTGAAAAAGCGGATGCTAGTACCATTTTTCTGGATGAAATTGGCGATACTCCCAAAAATGTGCAGGTTAAGCTTCTTCGTGTTTTAGAAAATGGTGAGTTTTTTAGAGTTGGATCAAGCAAAGTTCAAACAACTGATGTTCGTGTGATTGCTGCAACAAACAAAGACCTTTGGCAATTAGTTGAGGAAGGCTCTTTCAGAGAAGATTTATATTATCGACTAGATACTGTTCAAATCTACCTTCCACCATTACGAGAAAGACCAGAAGACATTATTGAAATATTTAGAAAATTTGTTCAGGAATTTTCCAGTAAATATGATTCGGTTTTTAGAGGATTTTCCGATGAAGCGCGTGAATTACTAACCTCCTATCGATGGCCGGGAAACATCCGCGAATTGAGAAATGTAGCAGAGCAGCTTGTAGTACTTGAGAAATCACAGTTTATTGATGCAGAACGATTGCAAAAGTATCTAAAAGGCCGCCAACATGAGGGATCTCCAGATAATCTGCCCATGGTTTCTGATGTTAATGAAAAAAAAGAATCGAACTATGATGAAAGTTTTAGTAAGCGAGATCGTGAATTAATTTATCGCGCTTTGGTTGAGTTGAGTAGCGATATTGGTGACTTGAAGAAGATGCTTGCTAATTTCTTGTATTCCTCGTTTTCTTCACCAAATAAAAGCCTAGCTGCTCTCCCTGAATTCTCTAGTGCGGGTATGGAATCTGCAAAAGAGCAGCTCATAAAGTATAATCCTAATGTAGAGACTCCACTTGG
>Ga0316205_10004796_pt1 | contig 11581 bp, 12 predicted proteins | sample 3monthpyrite_MG_FD_204941 | JGI IMG/M metagenome (GOLD analysis project Ga0316205, IMG submission 204941) | Microbial mat bacterial communities from mineral coupon in-situ incubated in ocean water Damariscotta River, Maine, United States -... | ecosystem: Environmental > Aquatic > Marine >... | reverse complement strand
CGAGCCAAGGACCGGTCTGCCCGAAATTGTCGCAACTTTTTCCCTTGGTCCACTGGCCCTGACGCTCGATCTGAAAGGCGCGTTCGGACACGTCGTTAATCACGCAATAGCCTGCGACATGGGTCAGCGCGTCTTTTTCAGAGACGTATTTCGCGGCCTTGCCGATGACCACTCCAAGCTCGACCTCCCAATCGGTTTTGGCAGAGCCTCGGGGGATGAGGATCGGGTCGTCGGGACCACAAATCGCGCTGGTCGCTTTCATGAAAAAAACCGGCTCGGAGGGAACTTCAAGGCCGCTTTCGGCGGCGTGATCGGCGTAGTTCAGTCCGATGCACATGAATTTCCCGGTCCCGGTCACGCAAGGTCCAAGCCGTGGATTTCCTTCAACAACCGGAAAGGTCTCAATGTCGATCTCCGCCAGCCGGTCGAGCTGGCCGAGCACATCACCGGAGAGGTCCGGCACAACCGCGGATATGTCCCGGATCTGGCCGTCATCATCCAGAAGACCCGGTTTTTCGGCCCCATCGGGCCCGTAGCGCAAGAGTTTCATTCTGTCTCCGTCATGTCCTGATTGTCAGATGGTCCAGCCACCGTCGATGTTATGTGCCTGACCGGTGGTAAATGCGCTTTCATCGGCCGCGAGATAGCAGGCAAGCGCCGCAATCTCTTCGGTCTTGCCAACGCGCCCCATCTTCTGACGCTCATTGAAATCAGCCCAGGCTTGTTCGTAGTTGCCCGTGTCGCGCAGTCTTTGGTGCAGGGACGGGCTATCGACCGTGCCGGGGCAGATTGCGTTGACGCGAATTCCCTCGCGCACGTGATCCGCCGCTACGGCCTTGGTCAGGCCAATCACGGCCGCCTTGGTTGCGCCATAGACCACGCGGTTGGGCACTCCGATGACCGAGCTTGCCACCGAGGCCACATTTATGATCGAGCCGCCGCCGCGTTCCAGCATACCGGGCAGCACGGCGCGAATGGTATTATACATGGACCGCACATTCACCGCGTATGCCTGGTCCAGTTCGTCAACGGTGCTGTCCAGTATGGTCCCGGCATGCACGACGCCAGCACAGTTGAACAGGATATCGACTGCGCCCGCCTCGGCGATGGCCTGGCCCACGGCTTGCCCATCGGTCACATCCAGTTGCCGGACTTCCAAATCCGTGACCCCGTCCAGCAGGTCGCAATTGATGTCGGTGGCAATCACCCGTGCGCCCTCGGACGCCATCCGCTCAACGGTGGCGCGGCCAATGCCCTGCGCGGCGGCGGTCGCAAATACGGTCTTGCCTTCAAGTCTTTTCATCGTTCACTCACGGTTCATGCTGCGGGCAAACACGCGGGACCAAGTGGATCAAAGGTCTTGTAGGTCAGAATGAATTCCTGATGCCCAAGCGCTTCGGATGCGGTGTGTTCGCCGGCAGCGGTGGCACAAACACTTTCGAATATCTCGCCCGCAACCTCTTCAAGACTGTGCGTGCCGGAAATGATCGCCCCGGCGTTGATGTCCATGTCCTCGGCCAGCGCGTCATAGGTATTGGGATTGGCGCAGATTTTGATGACCGGAGACAGGGCCGACCCGACAACCGATCCACGCCCGGTCACGAACAGCGTCAGGTGCGCTCCGCTCGCGATCATCTCGACGATCTCTGCATTGTCCGAGATATTGGGGAACCCGAAGCGCACCTCGCCATCGGGAACCACATCCATCAGGAAAAGCCCGCCGCCGGGGGGCGCATCGCCCGGTTTGAGTATCCCGCTAATCGGTGCCTCGCCGCTTTTGACATAGGCACCAAGGGATTTTTCCTCGATCGTCGAAAGCCCGCCAGTGGCGTTTCCCGCCGCAAAACTTCCGTATCCGAGTACGCTGTAATAACGGGCCGCCTTCTCGACGCATTTCTCAAGTTCGACACCCAGTTCAGGGGTCACCGCGCGTTCTGCCATGATATGTTCGCAGCCGATCAGTTCGCCGGTTTCCTCGAAAATGCAAGCTGCGCCTTCATCCACCAATCTATCGAAAACACGCCCTGCAGCCGGGTTGCCCGAAATGCCGCTGGTGCCGTCAGAACCGCCGCAGATTGTACCCACGACAAGGTCGTCCACGCCCATCGCGACCTGCGGCACCTTGGCGATTTCGACTAGCGCACTGCGGACGAAATCGCGCCCCTTTCGGATCGTCGATGCCGAACCACCGGTTTTCTGGATCACCAGTGTTTCAACCGGTCGCCCACTGGCCCGGACCGCCTCCACAAGCTTTGCGCGATTGAAGCTTTCGCAGCCCAGCGAGACCAGAAGGACCGCCCCCACATTGGGGTGCGTGCACAACTTCTCCATCATGGTCTGTGCATAATCGTTGGGAAAGCAGCCCGGAAATCCGATCAGGTGAACCTGTTGCCCGGGAAAGCTGCGGGTGATCTCGTCGGCCACGAAATGCGCGCACTCCACGAGATAGGCAACCGCGACCACGTTGCGGATGCCCTTGCGTCCGTCGTCGCGCAAATAGCCTTGCCATGTCTCACCCATCGCTCAGACCTGCGTCGCCCTGGTGGTAATGGGTGGCGGTGTAGCGGCTGGCAATGTTGTGCACATGCACATGCGCGCCTGCCTCGATGTCGTGGGTCGCAACACCGATGGGCATCCCATATTTGATGACCGGTTCGCCCGTGGCAATGGCCTGGTCGGCAACCTTGTGGGCCATCGCCACGTCCGAACCGACCTGAACCGGCCCCGCGCCGGTGACAAGGGGGGTGCCCTTTTTCACCAGACGCAACGCGATCTGAACATTGTCGTTGCGGTGCAGCTTCAGAAAGGCGCTCATGTCTCGCCCTTCATCTGCACCAGGTAGATGTGTTCGGCGAACAGGACGACTTCGTCCTTTTGATTAAGGACTTCACATTTTTCGATCACCTGCCCCATTCCTGCGCGCTTGGGATCGGGAAATTTTCGATCAATGGTCAGCCGGGTGCGGATGGTATCGTTGATATGCACCGGGCGAACAAAGCGCAGCCGATCGTATCCGTATGAGAACGCCACTGGATTGATGACGCTGGCGGTCAAACCGATACCGATCGAGAACACCATCGTGCCATGCGCGATCCGCTGTCCGAATTCCTGCGTTGCGCACCATTCGGCGTCCATATGGTGTGGAAAGAAATCGCCCGTATGACCCGCGTGAACGACAAAATCGGCTTCCGTTATCGTGCGGCCAAAGGTTTCGCGCTGATGCCCGACTTCGTAGTCCTCGAAATAGATTTCCTGGATGTTCATATTGGTTTCTTTGCAATTGGGTAGGCGGGCGCGGCACTGCTTTCGTAAGCCGCCTCGACCAGTGCCATGGTTTTCCACGCATCTTCGGCGCCGCTCACCAACGTCTCTTCCTCGCCCGTGGCAAAACGTTGAAGCTGGCTCATCCGGCTGGCGAAAGCGTCAATGAACCACGCACCGGTCAGCAACACGGTCTGCCAGCCGTCGCCGGTGTTGATTTCAAGGATGTCCGGCTCGCCGCGCGGGTAGTCGAGATTGACACCGAGTTGCAGATAGGCCGCGCCTTCGGTGCCGCAGATGCGGAATTCGCAGGCCTGATGTTTGCGCCCGAAAGCATGGTTGTGATTGACCGAGACCGCGCAACGCAGCCTGTCGCCATAGTCAAGAATCGCCGCCGTGCGCGTTTGCGAGATTTTGGACGACGGGTGCCCGATGGTCTTGGCAAGAACGCCGTCCGGGTCGCCGAGCAGGCCCCGAATGAAATCAAGATAATGGATCGAGTGCAGCGCAATTTCCACGCGGGGAAGCGGTTCGAGGAATTTCCACAAGCCCCAGGGAGTGTTGAGCGCCAGCCAGGCGTCGAAATCGACGATTTCGCCAAGAAGGCCTCGGTCGACGGCATCCTGAAGGGCCAGCATCATCGGTGCAAATCGCAGCTGGAAATTGACCGCCGCCTTCAGATTTCTCGCGCGGCATGTTTTCAGAATTTCTGTCGCGCCCCTCAGGTCGCTGCCCATCGGCTTCTGGATCAGGACAGGCGATCCCTCGGGAAGGATGGCGAGAATGCCCGCATGCGCATCCGGCGGTGTCGCCAGATCAAAGACCACGTCCCCAGCCGCTGCGGCGTCTTCGGGAGAGGCATAGGCTTTCAGGCCATGCGCATCGGCAAGCGCGCGGGCCTTGTCCTGATCGGGGTCATAGATCCCGACCACCGGATAGCCCGCCTTGGCATAGGCTGGCAAATGAGCATCGGTCACAATGGACCCGGCACCAAAGATCACGATGGGTTTCGGGTTCGTGGCCTTGGGCCAATGCTGTTGCAGGTCTTCGAACATGATCTTCAATCCAGGTGAAATACTTCTTCCATCATCGCCCACCACTCACCCTCTTTTCGGGTTTCAAGCGGTTTTTGGCAGGGCATACACACGTCCCACCAGCGCTGGGTTTCCGGGTCGGCGGCCATCTTTGCACCGTCGGCTGCGAAATCGGCTCCGTGATATTCCCAGTATCCAAACAGCAGGTTCTCGGGTTCTTTCAGGAAGATCGAGTAATTGCGGATGTTGCACTCTGAAATCATTTTCAGGATCCCGGGCCAGACGTCAGCGTGAAGCCGCTTGTACTCGGCGACCTTTTCGGGTTCGAGACCGATGACCATTCCCATTCGCTGCATAGGTTTTCCTTTCCGCCTTAAGCGACTTCGGCGCTTAGCGTGTCGATGCGTGAGGTGGCGAGCGCATCTTCGTCCCAGTCTATGCCCAGACCCGGCGCGTTACTTGGAAACGCCCGCCCGTCCTTCATCTTCATCGGTGAAGCGGTCAGGCTGTCGAGTTGCGGGATGTATTCAAGCCACGGCGCGTTCGGGATCGCGCAGACGAGGCTGACATGAAGTTCCATCAGGAAATGCGGACAAACCGGCACGTTATGTGCCTCGGCCAGATGGGCAACCTTGATCCACGGCGTGATGCCCCCGATCCGGGCAACATCCACTTGCACGATGCTGGCCCCGCCGGTGACAAGGTAGTCCTTGAACTGGCTAAGAGAGTACATGCTTTCGCCAACAGCAATCGGGACTGAAGTGCTGGCAGCAAGCGCGACGTGTTCGATGACATCGTCGGCAGGCATCGGTTCCTCGAACCAGGCAATGTTGAATTCTTCCAAAACTCGCGCGCGGCGGGTGGCCTCGGCACGAGTGAATGACTGGTTGGCATCGACCATAATCTCGTAGCCATCGCCAACGGCTTCGCGCACGGCCTTCAGACGGGCCCGATCCTCGCTCAGATGCGGGCGACCTATCTTGATTTTCGAGCCGGAAAACCCTTTCGACTGGGCGTCCAGCGCATCTGCGACAAGGTCGCCGGTCGGGATATGCAGCCAGCCGCCTTCGGTCGTGTACATTGGAACGGAATCCTTGCTTCCGCCCAGCATCCTCCACAGGGGAAGCCCAGCGCGTTTGCAGCGCAAGTCCCAAAGGGCGGTGTCAATCGCCGCCAGCGCCAGCGAGGTTATGGCTCCAACGGCGGTAGCATGTGTCGAGAAAAGAAGATCTCGCCAGATCCGCTCGATCCCCTCTGCCTCGCACCCTATCAGTTGCGGTACCAGGGTTTCGCGCAAGAGCGACATCACCGCCGGACCGCCCTGACCAATGGTGTAGCTGTATCCCAGCCCGGTTGCGCCGTCGCTGTCGGTGATCCGGACAAACGGGGTTTCCTGGCTGACGAAGCTTTGAATGGCGTCGACCCGTTTCACCTTGGGCTTGAGGTCAGCCATGAATATTTCTACGCGCGCAATGCGGGACATGGCGGTTACCTCAGGCTTTGTTGGGTCTGTGCGTCGAACAGGTGACACCGGGTCAAATCCAAAGTGAATTGCAGACGTTCGCCGTTCTTCACTGGACGCGGGTTCAGCATTTTGGCCTGCACTTCCTTTCCGGCCAGCGATCCAAACAACAGCGTTTCGGTTCCCAGCGGTTCGGAAAGGTTCACGGTCATCTCAAATTCCGCGAATTCGCCCTCCATTGGCATGGAGTGCCCGACCGGCATCAGGTTGTCGGCGCGAAAGCCCAGGATTACCTTTTGGCCCTCGCTGACCTTGGCCTTCACCGTGCTCGGAATCTCAACGACCGGGCCACCGTCCAAGGCAATATTGCTTCCCAAAATCTGGCCTTCGAGAAGGTTCATCGGCGGTGAACCAATGAATGTTGCCACAAAGGTGTTGGCAGGAGATTCAAACACTTCGAGGGGGGTGCCGACCTGCTCGATATACCCGTCGCGCATAATCACGATGCGGTCGGCCAGCGTCATGGCCTCAACCTGATCGTGGGTGACATAGACGATGGTCGATTTCACTTTCTGGTGCAGCTTCTTGATCTCGGTGCGCATCTGCGTGCGCAGTTTGGCGTCAAGATTCGAAAGTGGTTCATCAAACAGGAAGACTTCGGGATGGCGCACGATGGCGCGTCCCATGGCGACCCGTTGGCGCTGCCCGCCCGACAGCGCGCCGGGCTTGCGGTCCATGTATTCCGACAGGCTGAGAATCTGCGCGGCTTCGTCCACCGCCTTGTCGATCTCTTCCTGCGGGCGTTTGGCGATCTTCAAAGAAAACCCAAGGTTTTCCCGAACGCTCATATGCGGGTAAAGCGCGTAATTCTGAAACACCATCGAGATATTGCGATGCCTGGGCGGTAGGTCATTGACGATGCGGTCGCCGATCGAAATATCGCCTTCCGAGATCGCCTCGAGTCCCGCAATCATCCTGAGCGTCGTCGACTTGCCGCACCCGGACGGACCAACCAGCACAACGAATTCGTTGTCTTCGATTTCGAGATCGATGCCGTGCACAACTTGCATGGAGCCGTATTTCTTGACCACATTCTGCAGAAGAACCTGTGCCATGATGGTTACCCTTTCACGCCGCCGAAGGTCAGGCCGGCTATGAGGTGTTTCTGAACAAGGAAGGTGAGGATGAGCGCGGGAATAATCATCAGGACCGCCAATGCGCACATCCCTCCCCAGTTGATGGTGAACTCGCTGGTGAAATCACGCAGACCCACCGGCATCGTCTTGGAGAATGTCGAACGTGTAAGCTGACTGGCCAGCGCGTATTCATTCCAGCTGGTCAGAAAGGCAAATATGCCAGCAGACGCCACGCCCGCGCGGGCCACCGGAAATTCAACTTTCCAGAATGCCTGCCAACGGGTGCAACCGTCAATTTCTGCCGCTTCGGCAAGGTCGATCGGGACCTGCCGGAAAAACCCGTCGATCAGCCAGATCGTGAAGGGCACGTTCAGTGCGACATAGACGAGGATCAAACCGAGATGCGTATCAATCAACCCGGTTTTGGCCATGACGATGAACAAGGGCAGGGACAGCGACACGCCGGGAACCGCCCGTGTCAGCATCAGGCCGATGAAGACCGCCGTCTTGCCCTTGAAACGGTAGCGCGCAAAAGCATAGCCACCTGCCATCCCGACAAGAATGGCAATCAGGGTCGAGGAAACCGAGATGATAAGCGAATTTGTGAAGTACTGAAGAACGGGAACTCCACCCTCGCCGACCGCGCCGAACATAGCGCGATAGTTGTCGAGATTCAGTTCGCCCGGAATCCAGACTGGCGGCTTGGCCATGATCTCGACCGTAGGCCGGAACGAATTCAGGACCACCCACAGACCGGGGACACAGATGATCGCCATTGCGACAAATAGAGTTGCGAAATGCAGGACCTTGAGCAATTGCGCGCGGATACGGTGTTGGAGATTCTCATTCATGTCTCAACCCGCCATGCCAAGTTCGCTCCGCGCAGCATTCAGCTTGCGGAAGAAAAAGATGGTGAAAAAGATCGCGAGAAAGATCGAGATATAGCCCATCGCGTTGGCATACCCCATCTTGGCATCGACATAGCCGGTGCGCCCGATCATGGTCCACAACAATTCGGTGCGTCGCGCAGGGCCGCCATTGGTCATGATCTGCACGATGTCATAGGCCCGCGCCACATCCAGCGAGCGGATCGCCAGCGCGATATAGATAAAGGGCATGATATAGGGCAGGGTGATGTGGCGGAAGCTTTGCCAGGGCGTGCATCCATCGACTTTCGCCGCTTCGATCGGGTCGCGCGGCACCGCGAACAGACCGGCAAGGATCAGGATTGCGAAGACCGCGGTCGAGGACCACATTTCGGCAATCAGGATTGAAATGAATGCCAGCTTTCCATCCACCAGCCAGGGTATGGCGACATCGGTCATTCCCAGCGATTGCAGGGCATTGTTCACTAGCCCGACATTGTCGTTGAAGATGAACTTGAACTGGAAGCCGACCAGCACCGGGGAAAACATCATCGGGAACATCATGATGGTGCGCAGCGCGCGCTGACCGTAGGTGACGCGGTTCACCAGCAGCGCCAGGCCCAGCCCCATCAGCATCTCAAGATTGAGCGCAAGGGTCAGAAGCAGCACAGTGCGCCCGAAAGCGGTCCAGAAATTCGCGCTTTTCATGGCCTTTTCGTAGTTGAACGTACCGATCCACTTGTAAAGCGTTTCGGGCCGGGTCAGCCGGTAGGGCGTGAAACTCGAATAAAGCGACAGGATCAGCGGGATCAGAACGACGGCTGCCAGAATGATGATCGCGGGCAGCAGAAGCACAAACCATGCCGGTGGCCGGAAGCGGGTCATTGCTTGCGTCCTTGCAAAAGGAGAATGTTTCGGTCGGTTGGATCTGTCGGACCTGGGTCCGGTGGACCGGGGGCACGCAACGCGCCCCCAGTCATTGTCTGTCCTAGTAGACGCCGTTTTCCTGCATCATCTCGTCCACTGCCTCGGCAGCATCCGAAAGCGCTTCGTCCACAGTCTTGTCGCCCAGGATGGCGGCCTGCAACTCAGGATAGATCAGGTTTGTCGCCTCGATCCAGTACGGGGTCTGAGGAGCCGGGAAGGCGTGGCTGGCAGCCGCCTGAAAGGCCTTCAGCACCTCGGTGCGGTAGGGATCGCCCTCGGCATTGGCCACGACCGTCTCCCAAACCGCAGTGCGGGTTGGCAGCGGACCGGCCGCGCTTTCCAGCGTCTGGCTTTCCTCGTTGGTCAAGAACGCCACCAGCGACGCGGCGGCTTCCTTGTTTTCACAGGATTCCGTGACCGAGAACCCGTGGTGTCCGGACCAGCCGGTGCGGATGCCCGCGCTGCCTTGCGGCTGCACGATTACGCCGACATTGCCAGCGGCCTTTGAAGCATCGGGATCGTTGAAGAACCCGGCCCAGCCCGGCCAGTCAAGATTGAGAGCGATCGTGCCCGAGGCGAAACCCTGCCCCAGATCGTCCCACAGATAGGACGTTGTGCCCGGAGGCACGGCACCGGCCTGATAGAGATCGACAAACCACTGCAGCGCGCTTTTACCTGCGTCGGTGTTGAACGCGGGCGACCAGTCGTCATTGAACAGCTGTCCGCCCTCGGCGATCACCATCTCGTAGTAGCGCCCGACGATGGCCTCGTCCTTGCCCGCATATTGCGTGCCATAGAAGTTTGGTGCGTCAGTGAAGAAGATCGCCTGTGCCTTGTATTCGTCCCATGTGTCGGGCGGTGCCAGATCGCGGCCTGTCTCGGCCCTATAGGCGGCCTGATTGGCCTCGTCGGCATATACCGACTTCAGGAAATACAGGGCTGAGACGTCAAACTGCGCGCGCGGCAGCATGACCAGCGCATCGCCGATTTTCGACGCCGCGATGTTCGAGGGTACATATTCGGCGATGAATTCCTCGGTCAGGTACGGGGTCAGGTCGGTGTAGAGACTCGGGTACTGGGACGCAAAGGACGAGTGGTTCGAACCTACGCACCAGCCAAGCGTGCCCGCCGCGATGTCCGACTTGAACTCCTTGTCCAGTTCAAAGTGATTCTTTTTCGAAATCACCTCGACGCTGGCGCCTGTATGGGCTTCCCATTCAGCGATTCGCGCATAAAGCGCTTCGTATTGCTGACCACCGATCAGCTTGGCCTGCAAGGTAATTCCATCAAATTCATCGGCACTTGCGTGCCCCGCCACCGCGACCAGGGCGGTCGCCCCAAGCAGTGTTTTGAAACTCAGTCTCGTCATATTTTCCTCCCTTGGGATGGCTCGCCACAGGATTGCGTTGCGCCGTTATTATTTGCATATAAACTTGACTTTTATATTTAGTCAACGATTATCTGTTGGACGAAGCGGAGGACCAAAGCCATGCTCATCGATACTCACCTGCACCTGATCTATCGGGACCGGCTGCGGTATCCATGGCTTGATGACTTCGAAGCCCTGAACCGCGACAACAGGTTCGAAGACTACAGCCGCGAGGCCCATAGACTGGGGATCGGTGGTTGCCTGCATATGGAAGTCGATGTCGCGGAAGATCAGATCGAGGATGAAACCGCGATGATCTCAGAACTTGCGGTGGAACCGGGCAGCTTGTTACGCGGTGCAATATCTTCATGCCGACCGGAATCGGACGAATTTGCAGCCCATTTGGAACGCAGCCAGAGCGATTCAGTCGTCAAAGGCTTTCGAAGAGTGCTGCATGTTGTACCGGACGAGATCAGCACAACCCCGGTATTCCGCGACAACATCAAACGGCTGTCGGGCACGGGACTGACCTTTGAATTGTGTGTTCTGCCCCGGCAACTGGGGATTGCGGCGGAACTCGTCGATCATTGTCCGGATGTGACCTTCATTCTGGATCACTGCGGCGTGCCCGATGTCGCCGGGCAGGCACTTGACCCATGGCGCGGCGACATTCGAACGCTGGCTGAAAGGCACAATGTCATGGCCAAGATTTCCGGTGTTGTTGCCTATGGCGATCCGAATACGTGGACACTGGACGATATACGACCCTTCGTCGATTCCACGGTTGATGCGTTTGGCACGGACAGGATTCTCTGGGGATCAGACAGCCCGGTCTGCAATCTTGGTGGCGGTTTGGCCACTTGGGTCGCCGCAACCCGCGCGCTGACCGAGGACTGGCCCGCCGATGACCGCAACGCGCTGTTTCACGCCAATGCTTGCAGGCTGTGGCGGCTGTGAGGCACACGGAGCGAGTTTACGCGGCAGGACGTGACAGAAAAAGGGCTATTTGTAATGACAGAGTTGACGGAAAAAGAGCGTGACGGCGCAGAGGCGGGTGACGCGAAATCCAAGTACTCCGCGCCTGCCCTGTCCAAGGGGCTCGACATACTCGAGTTACTGGCCGATCAGACCCACGGTCTGAAAAAAGCCGAGATTGCGCAGGCTCTCAATCGTTCTGTGAACGAGATCTATCGGATGCTCGTCGTGTTGGCAGACCGTGGCTATGTCATGCACGACACGGCCAGCGAGCGCTTCACATTGACAATGCGGATGTTCGAGATGTCCCATCGTTATCCGCCCACCAAGCAATTGACGGCAGTTGCGGGCGAGATCATGGCTGAAACCGCCGTGCGGCTGAACCAGTCCGTCCACATGGCGATTTTGTACGGCAACGAGATTCTGGTGATCGCGCAAGTCGATCCGCCGGGCAACAACATCACTTCGGTACGTCTGGGAGCACGGGTACCGCTGGTCTTCACTTCGTCGGGAGCTTGCCTGACGTTTCAGATTTCGGCCAGCCGCCGCGC
>Ga0316205_10004795_pt1 | contig 11583 bp, 11 predicted proteins | sample 3monthpyrite_MG_FD_204941 | JGI IMG/M metagenome (GOLD analysis project Ga0316205, IMG submission 204941) | Microbial mat bacterial communities from mineral coupon in-situ incubated in ocean water Damariscotta River, Maine, United States -... | ecosystem: Environmental > Aquatic > Marine >... | reverse complement strand
GGACAAGCCGCACTTGATGCAATTGAGCAGGCGATTTTAAGTTAAGCTTACGCTGGAAAACCGGGTTGCCTAAAATGCCATTAGAAGACGTAAAAATAACCTGGCGCTCTCCCGAGATGCTGTTGATCCTGATGGCGGTCGCCATGCCGCTTAGTTTTTCGACATGGCAGGCCTTGCTCAATAACTTCGCTGTCGAGCAGGCCGGGTTTGATGGTATCCGTATCGGGTTTCTGCAAAGCCTTCGTGAAGTGCCGGGGTTTCTGAGCTTCACCATCGTGTTTGCCCTGTTGTTTTTTAAAGAGCAGCCGCTAACCCTGTTTTCCCTGCTCTTGCTTGGCATCGGTACTGCTCTGACCGGTTTTTTTCCGAGTATCATTGGGCTGTATCTGACGACGGTCCTGATGTCGACGGGATTTCATTATTTCGAAGCGCTGCACCAGTCTCTGGCCCTGCAATGGACAGATAAGGCCAATGCGCCAGTGGTTTTAGGCAAGATTGTCAGTGCAAGGTCGTTTGCTGCGCTCATCTCATTTGGTTTGATTTATATCGCCCTCGGCATTGGTGAGGTTGATCTTAAATGGGTATATCTGGCTGGTGGCGGTGTCAGTATCGTGATCGGTTTGTATTGCTGGTTCGGATTTAAAAACTTTGAGGCCAAATCACAGCAAAATAAACAAATCGTTCTCCGGCAGCGTTATTGGTTGTGGTATGCGCTGGTCTTTATGTCAGGTGCCCGCCGCCAGATATTTGTTGTTTTCGCCGGTTTCCTGATGGTTGAAAAATTTGGATTTTCAGCTGCGGAAATGAGCCTGATGTTTCTGGCGAACATGAGCGCAACCATCTACCTCGCTCCCAAAATTGGCAAGCTGATCGTGCGCTTTGGCGAGCGCCGTGCGCTGGTTATTGAATATATCGGTCTGGTTCTGGTGTTCTGTGGTTATGCCTTTGCGTCCGAAGCCTGGATGGGTGTTAGCCTTTATATTCTGGATCATATTTTCTTTGCCATGGCGATTGCGCTGAAAACCTATTTCCAGAAAATTGCCAACCCGCAAGACATCGCGTCTTCTTCCGGTGTGAGTTTTACGATCAGTCATATCGTTGCTATTGTCATTCCTGCGGCCTTCGGGTTCTTGTGGATTGCGTCCTCGACGTATGTTTTCCTGGCAGGTGCCGCCATGGCAGCCGTATCGCTGGTGCTGGCGTGCATGATCCCGAGAGAGCCCAGGGAAGGAAACGAAACAACCTTTGCCAAACCCCTGGCAGAACCGGCCCCCGCAGAATAATATCCCGCCATGACAAAAAAATTCCAGGGTACTGACACTTATATTGCGACGGAAGACCTGACGGTCGCCGTTAATGCTGCCGTTCAACTGGAGCGCCCGCTCCTGATCAAGGGAGAGCCGGGGACCGGTAAAACCGTGCTGGCTGAGGAAATCGCTAATGCCTTAGGTGCGCCGTTGTTGCAGTGGCATGTGAAATCAACCACCAAAGCGCAGCAGGGTTTGTATGAATATGATGCAGTCGCCAGACTGCGTGATTCCCAATTGGGCGATGCGCGGGTTCATGACATCAGCAATTACATCATCAAGGGCAAGCTTTGGGAGGCTTTTGATCTGGGCGAGCGTCCGGTCTTGCTGATTGATGAAATTGATAAAGCCGATATCGAGTTTCCAAACGATCTGCTGCTTGAACTCGACCGGATGGAGTTTCACGTTTACGAAACACAGGAGACCATTTCGGCGCGTGCGCGGCCAATCGTCGTCATTACATCGAACAATGAAAAAGAACTGCCGGATGCCTTCCTGCGCCGCTGCTTTTTTCATTACATCCGCTTCCCTGATGAAGACACCATGCGGAGTATCATTGATGTTCATTTTTCGGGAATTCAGAAACGCCTGGTATCAGAAGCTCTCAACGTTTTTTACGATTTACGCGAAGTGCCGGGCCTGAAGAAGAAACCATCAACATCGGAATTGCTCGATTGGCTGAAGTTGCTGATGGTCGAGGACATTCCGCCGGAAGCCTTGAAGTCGGATGATTCAAAAACCGTCATTCCACCGCTATACGGGGCGCTGCTGAAGAACGAACAGGATGTTCACTTGCTGGAACGTCTTGCTTTCCTGCATCGCCGTGAAAAAGGCTAACCCGTCAGGTATTGATAAGCTTGTTTCCATCGTGAATCTGTTTGGCGCAATCAACTGCTAAACTTTGCAATTCCACCAGTTCGCTATCAGATATATCAAATTCAGTGATAACTCCTTTGAACAATGCGGATTCCATTTCGTGAACGTGGTTGTCGACATGGGCGATAATCATCAGTTCCGTTGCCAGGGCAAGCCGTGCGTGATGGGTGTCGTAACGTGTCAGGTCCGGGGGCTCGACTGATTGAGCCAGACTGACTTGTCCGGGGATACCCGATTCGGCAACCAACTGATTGAGATAGCCGATTTCCTCAACCCTGATCTCGCCATCGGTCAGAATCATGCGTAGCGCAAGTGAGAAAAAATGCAGTTTTTGATCTTCGTTTAAAATGTGAAGAAACATATAAACCTTAAGTTTGCGGACTTCGAACAGGCACATGATGGCGGGTCTCGGGCGTTAGTGCAATTGAATATGATTGATTTGGAAGTTCCTTCGATGTGCCCTATTCTTTACGGATAACAGGGGGCGCTATTCGTGATGCAGTTTGAAGACATAACTGACCCACAGAAAATTGAAGCTTTTGTCCGCCAGATTATTGACTGGCTGCATAGTAATATTCTGGTGTTGAGCACGGTTATTCAGGCCATCGTGATTGTTCTTGCCTTCCTTGTCGCCTGGGCTGCGGCAGCGCGTGTACACCAGGCATTGGAAACGGACTGGCAGGCGGCGTGGTACAAACGCTTTGGTGCTCCAGTGGCGCACGCGCTGGCCCCTCTCAGTCTTCCGGTTACCTGGCTGGTATTGCAGTGGTTTACTGATTTCATCGCGCAGGATGCTGGCTGGCCCCATCATTTAATCAAGGTTGTTATCAGCCTTTTGAGCGCCTGGGTGGTGATCCGCCTGGCTGCTACTTTGATACGTGACCAGCAATGGTCTCGCGCCATCACCATCTCCGCCTGGATCATTGCGGCCCTTAACATAACCGGGTTGCTTGATCTGACCATGGGATTGCTCGACAGCATGGCGCTGCAAATGGGCGAAGTCAGAATTTCAATGCTCAGCATTGTTAAAGCCGGAATTGCGCTGGCGTTTCTGCTCTGGCTGGCAGGTTTTCTTGCCCGCATTCTGGAAAACCGACTTGCCGCCATGCCGAACATGAGCCCGTCGGCCCGGGTTTTATTTGGCAAATTATTCCGCATGGTTATCTTCACGGTAGCCGTGATCGTTGGCCTTGAATCAGTAGGCATTGATCTTTCTGCCTTCGCCGTGTTCTCGGGCGCGGTTGGTCTGGGTGTTGGGTTCGGTTTGCAGAAGGTCATCTCCAATCTGATCAGTGGTGTTATCTTGTTGATGGATAAATCCGTTAAACCCGGTGATGTGATCGCCATCGGCGAGACCTATGGCGAAATCAAGACACTGGGCGGGCGATATGTGTCGGTCATCACCCGAGACGGGGCTGAGCATCTGATTCCCAATGAGGAACTGATTTCGCAGCGGGTTGAAAACTGGTCCTACAGTTCACGATTGATCCGCCAAAGACTGCCGATCGGGATATCGTATGATTCTGATGTGCACCTGGCGATAGAACTGGCCCTGGAAGCAGCGACTGCAACTGACCGGATATTGAAAGACCCTAAGCCGGCTTGCCAATTGACCGGGTTTGGCGATAATTCTCTCGATCTGGAACTTCGCATCTGGATCAATGATCCACAAAACGGGATTGGCAATGTGCGAAGCGCTGTGCTTTTGAGGATTTGGGATTTATACCGTGAGCAGGGCATCGAATTTCCGTTCCCGCAACGTGAGATCCATCTGAAGGGCCCTATGCCGGTTGAGGTCGTGGACCAGCGTGAATTGGGTGAAGAAAGTACTTAGGCAATGTTTATCGATTTTTTCTTCAAGCTGAAAGAAGCCAGATTACCTGTATCTCTTCGCGAGTATTTGACCCTGCTTGAAGGCATGGATGCCGGGCTTGCCGATTATAATGTCGATCATTTCTATTATCTGAGCCGCACCTGTCTGGTTAAGGATGAGACCAATCTTGATAAATTCGATCAGGTCTTTGGTACTGTTTTTAAGGGACTTGAGCCATTGGCCGAGGGGGAGGTCCATGAAATTCCTGAGGAGTGGCTCAGGAAGCTGGCAGAGAAATTTCTGAGTGAAGAAGAAAAAAAAGAGATTGAAGCTCTTGGTGGTTGGGAAGAGTTGATGGAAACTCTGAAAAAGCGTTTGGCTGAGCAGAAAAAGCGCCATCAAGGCGGCTCGAAATGGATCGGGACAGGTGGTACGTCACCGTTTGGGGCATATGGTTATAACCCGGAAGGCATTCGCATCGGGCAGGACGAAAACCGCCATAATCGGGCCGTGAAGGTATGGGATAAACGTGAATACAAAAACCTTGATGACGGTGTTGAGATCGGGACGCGAAATATTAAGGTTGCCCTCCGGCGTTTGCGCAAATTTGCACGCCAGGGGACACCGGTTGAACTTGATTTAAACGATACCATTCGCTCGACCGCGAAGAAGGGCTGGCTGGATGTCAAAATGGTGCCCGAGCGTCATAATGCGGCGAAAGTATTACTGTTTCTGGATGCTGGCGGTTCCATGAATCCGCATGTCAAAGTTATGGAAGAACTGTTTTCGGCCGCGCGTACTGAATTCAAACATCTTGAATATTTCTACTTCCACAACTGCCTGTATGAACGTGTCTGGAAAGATAACATTCGCCGCCATTCCGATGTCGTACCCACATGGGATGTGCTGCATACCTATGCGTCAGACTACAAAGTCATCTTTGTTGGCGATGCGTCCATGAGCCCTTATGAAATTGCTTATCCCGGTGGTAGTGTCGAGCATTGGAATGAGGAGCCGGGCGGGCAGTGGATGGAACGCCTGCTCAACATCTACGCCCATGCCGTCTGGCTTAACCCGATTCCAGAAAAATGGTGGCCCAATACCCAGTCTGTCGGCATGATGAAGCAACTCATGAAAAACCGTATGTACCCGCTGACCCTTGAGGGCCTGGATAATGCGATGCGCGAATTGAGCAGGTAAGACGCGTTATTCCAGGATCGGCAGGGTGAAGAAGAACGTAGTGCCTGCGCCTTTTTCGGAATTAAACCCGATTGTGCCGCCATGTTGTTCGATCAGTGCTTTGCTGATGTTGAGGCCGAGACCAGCACCACCTTTGTTACGGTTATCAAGATTTTCCCCACGCACGAATCTCTCGAATAACGTATCATGGATGTCATCCGGGATACCTGGGCCGTTGTCAGATACGCTCACCGTTAACGACTTCCCGTTTCGGGTAAGGGAAACACTGACTGTTCCGTTTTCCGGAGAGAATTTAGCAGCGTTTGAAATCAGGTTCGCCATCACCTGGGTCAACCGCATTCCATCCCCCATGATCATGGTGTCAGATGCTAAATCAGTCAGGCTTATGGTTACACCTTGTGCCTGAGCGTAACCCGCATTTAAATCGACAGTAGTACGGATCAGTTCGGCCAGATCAAGTTGTCGCTTCTCAAGACTGATGGCGTCTGCTTCAAGCTTGTCGACATCCAGAATATCATCAACAAGCTTGGCGAGATGCTGGCCGTTTCGATACGCCATATCAACAAGGCTGGTATAGGTGTCAGGGTCCGTGTTTATGTCGATTTTGGAGAGCAGGCCGAGCGAGCCTACAATGGATGTCAAAGGGGTTCTGAGCTCGTGGCTCATGGTTGTCACCAATTGGGACTGCAAGGCATTGGCGGCTTCTGCTTTGTCTCTGGCGATTCTTAATTTTTCTTCGGCCTGCTTCAAGTCTGTGATGTCGCTTACGACTGCACCAAGCCCAAAAACTTCGCCATGATCATCAAAAACAGGAAATTTAATAGTATGCAGGACTCGTGGTCCAAGTTCAGTATCTGCATGCTCTTCGCGAATAACCGGCACACGTGTCGTCAGGACTGCAAGGTCGTGATCACGCGTCTGTTCTCCAAATTCCATACCGTGGATATCTTGCGGGAATAAACCAAAGACTTCTTCGTTTTTAACATTGAAAAGTTCCTCGAAGCGCTTGTTGATTTCAAGGTATCTACCCTCTTTATCTTTCAGGTAAATTTCAACCGGGGCATGATCAAGAACCGCTTGCATGCGATTCCTGTTTTCGCTGAGTTCTTTTTCAACTTGCCTGCGCTCCGTAAACTCCTGATGCAATTCACTGGTCCGCTTTTCCACCCGATGCTCCAGATCATCTCGAGCCATTTGCAGTTCGGCATCAGCCCGGTTGCGCTCAGTGACATCAGTGTACGTTATGACAAGTCCGCCATCGCCAGTCAGCTGGGTCAGGACTTCGTAAGTTTTATCGCCTCGCACTGTTATTTCTTCGGGTTTTCTGGTGTCATCCCAAAGTTGATTAATCCTGTTAACAGCTAAAACCTCAGGGTCTCCCGAGCCGTAGTCGCCCCGCCTGGCAAGAAACTGGGCCAGCTTTAGAATAGATAAATCAGTTTTTAGAAAGTTTTCGGGAAGTTCCAGAACGCGCTCATACTGGCTATTCCAAATCGCAAGTTTTCGGGAACTGTCAAACATGACAACACCCTGCGAAACGTGTTCCAGTACTATATTTAGAATGTTTGAGGATACTGCCATTTTCTAAACATAGATATTAAATTTGGAATCTCATATTAAAAAAAGAATTTTCCGACCATAAATATGGCATACCTGTTGTTTTAGCTGGTTTGGAGAAGCTTGCTATAAGAAAGCAAAACCGGAGCGAATGGATTCATTCGCTCCGGTTTTTATGTAATATCAATGAGTTAGAGCGTTTTCGGCGATCCAAAAATCGCCGGAAACGCTCTAGTCAACGCTGCGGAGTGTCGGAAGGCCAATGCCGGTTGCATCAAATCCGCCATCTACAGCCAGAACCTGACCTGTGATGTAACTGGAGTTTTCCGAGCACAGGAACCAGATGGCGTCAGCGATTTCATATTCCAGTCCATAACGGTTAAGCGGGATAGCGTCGTGATAATCTGCACGAATTTCAGGTGTGTGTACTTTTTTTGCCATGGCCGTTTCCACTGGTCCTGGTGAGACCGCATTGACCCGAATGCCTACCTCGCCAAGTTCAGATGCCTGCTGTTTGGTCAGATGCATCAGGCCAGCTTTACTGGTGCCATAGGCGCTTCGCAAGGTTGAGGCACGCAGACCCGAGATTGAAGTGATGTTGACGACACTGCCGCCGCCCACTGCAATCATGGCAGGTGCGCAGGCTTTGGTGCAGACGAACGGGCCACCAAGATTTACGGCGAGAATGCGCTCCCACTCATCAAAGCCTGTTTCCAGAAACGGTTTGAAGTCGGCTATACCTGCGTTATTGACCAGCGCATCAATTCGGCCAAATTTTTCGATAATCTTATCAATGGCGATCTGAACCTGTTCCGGACTTGCAACATCACAATGGATTGCAAGCGCATCAGCATTGCCGAGGAACTGCTCTGCCGTATGGTTAAGCGTTTCATTGTCGATATCAAGCAACGCCACCCGCCAGCCTTCAGAGAGGAATTTGCGGGCTGTTTCTAGGCCTATGCCGCGTGCTGCACCGGTGATGACAGCGACTTTATTGATTTCATTTGTCATGAGTGTTGTTCGCCAGATATCGGTCAACCATATCAGGCGCTGCACCCAGATAGTTTTCTGGATCGACCAGGGGTTCAAGTTGTTCGCGGGTGATGACGCCGGATATATCCGGGTGTGCGAGCAAGGCTTCCAGGAAAGAGCCGCCGGACTCCAGCTGGCTGCGGCAACAATCATAAACCACGTCATGAGCGATCTGGCGACCCAGATCAGGAGCCAGTCCCATCATCACCGCTTCCGCAACGATGAGGCCGCCGGTTGCGCCAAGGTTTCTTGCCATGGCCTTGGTATTCACCTCAAGCCCGGCCAGCATGAAATTTGCCTGCCCAAGCGCCCCCGCACTTACGATAAAGCTTTCGGGAAGGGCATGCCATTCCGTATGCCAGGGGCCAGTGGCGCGCTCGTGATCCTGAACGAGGGCGTCCAGCATCGTGCCGTGGTGTTGGCGAACAATTTTGGAGGCGGCCAGAAGCAGTTCAGACGAAATCGGGTTGCGTTTCTGTGGCATGGTTGAACTGGCACCACGCCCCTGAATGAACGGCTCCAGCACTTCGCCAAGCTCTGTCTGCATCATCAACATGACATCAAGGCCAATTTTACCGAGCGTGCCTGTGATCATGGCAAGCAGGCCGGTCACTTCAGCGAAATTGTCTCGCATCGTATGCCAGGTGATTGACGGCCGTCCAAGGCCCAACTCATCCATTAATGCATCCTGAACGGCCAGACCCTGATCGCCTAAAGAGGCCAGCGTCCCGGCAGCGCCACTGAACTGCCCGACAAGAACGCGGGGTTTTAGTTCAGACAAGCGTTCTAAGTGGCGATCAATGGAGGATAACCATGTTGCACATTTGTAGCCAAAGGTGACGGGTAAGGCATGTTGCAGGTGGGTGCGTCCGGCCATTGGTGTTGATTTGTGACGTCTGGCAAGTTCAGCCAGGATACTGGAAAGCGCAACAAGATCGGCTTCGACCAAATCCAGTGCATCACGAATTTGCAGCACATCGGCACTGTCCATGATGTCCTGGGTCGTCGCCCCCCAATGACTGAACTGCCCAAGGCCACCTTCACACCAGTCCGATAGTTGCTCGACCAGTGGCAGGATCGGGTAGCCGACGATTTCCGTGCGCTCACGCATGCGCTCGAAATCGACATTGTCAACAACCGCCTTGGCCGAGATGGCCCTGGCGGCTTTTTCAGGGATTATACCAAGCTTCGCCTGCACACGGGCCAGTGCGACTTCGACATCAAGGTAATGCTGGACCAGTTCACGATCCGAGAAGATCGTTCGCATCTGATCTGTTCCAAACATGTTTTTGAACAGGTCAGATGTGACAGTAATTGCAGGCATGGTGTTACTTTACGTCGGCGGCAACCCGCATGCTGATGATCTTGTCTGGGTCGGTGACCGCACCATTATTATTATCATCACCGCGTTTGATCATTGAGACATATTTCATGCCGTCACTGACTTTGCCCCAGACCGTGTATTTCCCATCAAGGTAGGGTGCCTTGGCAAAAACGATGAAGAATTGTGAATCCGCACTATCGGGGCGTGAGGAGCGGGCCATCGACAAGGTGCCACGAACATGCGGCTCATCAGAGAATTCCGCAGGAATGTTTTGGCCGGAACCACCAGTGCCGTTCCCATCAGGATCACCACCTTGTGCCATGAAACCTTTGATAACCCGGTGAAAGGTCAGGCCGTCATAAAATTTCTGGCGAACCAGTTCCTTGATCCGGGCCACATGTTTGGGGGCCAGATCGGGGCGTAAGTCAATGACCACGCGACCATATTCAAGCTCAAGATACAGGGTGTTCTCAGGATCGGCAGCGTCGGCAGATTTGGTCATGGAATAAGCACTCAATGTGGCTAGGGCGAAGACGACGGCAAGACGGAAAGCAATTGATCGCATAGGGGACCTCTCATACATATACAGATCGCCAGAACATATCCGATCCGGGCGTCTCAGAAAAGCTGAACCCTGTATAAAATGTGCAGGCGACAGAGTATTGAAAAATCCGATTAATCAAAAAGGGAATCAATATCGTCCTGTGACAGCCCTTTGCCTTCCAGTTGAGGCCCTTCTAGAAGTTTTTCGTCTTCCGACTTGGTTGATTCGATGGATACTTCGATCGCATCCATGGATTCGCGTCCCATAACATCAATCAGGGAATTGACCCGTTCCTCCACATAAGAGACCGATTTAACGACCTTGTTGACGCGCTGGCCGGTGATGTCCTGGAATGAGCAGGCCTCAAAAACATCGCCGGAATTATTATTGATCCCGTCAAGTAAGGCATTAATGTCGGGGTCGTCTGTTTTTTCGCGAATTTTCATGACGATCTCGTCATTCTTTTCGCAGGCTTCCATAATTGTATTGGTGGCCGTTTCCGTTGCCTGGACGATGGCGTCCAGCTGATCGCCCATGCTGCTGATGTCGTTATCCTGTTCGACCGGGCGGTCGATGGATGCAATTTCCATCCGGACTCGCTCAAGATAACGAAGCAGCCCATCCAGTTCATGCTTCAGTATGGAAATGCTTGCATTTGGATCGTTTGGCACTGGCTGTCCTTTTTTAAGCTAAATCAACGAATATAACGTCACCATAACCTGTTTCGGGCTGAGGTAGAAGTGACGAAAGATGTTGTTATGTTTCAATATCTTTCAATACGCTAAAAGTATCGAGAACCTGTTTTGCTGCGTTCGCTGGCGAAATGTCGCCCATTTGGACACTTTTTTCAAGTTTAGGTAAAATTTCTGCTACCTGTACATGTGAACGTAATGCCAATGTCAGGGCTTCATTGACTTCATCCCACATCCACGATTTTGCCTGTTCGGCGCGTCTTTTCTCGAAAGAACCAGACTTGTTTGTGGAAGCCTGGAATTCCTGGGCGGTTGTCCAGATTTCACCGATTCCATCCTTCTCAAGAGACGAGCAGGTCGTGACTTTGGGTGCCCAATCCTTGTTCGATGTGCGCAACAGGTGAAGTGCAGCGCCATAATCACGTTTGGCCCGACCCGCAGCCGCCAGCAGATCGCCATCGGCCTTGTTAACAACAATCAGGTCCGCAAGTTCAACAATGCCCTTCTTGATACCCTGTAATTCATCCCCGCCACCCGGAACGATCAACAGGATAAACATGTCGACCAGCCCAGAAACGGCAATTTCTGATTGCCCAACGCCGACGGTTTCGACGATGACCACATCAAAACCGGCGGCTTCGGTGATCAACATGGCTTCACGTGTTCGACGGGCCACACCGCCCAGCGTTCCGCTAGAGGGGGAGGGGCGTATAAAGGCATTGGGGTGTTTCGAAAGCTCTTCCATTCGGGTTTTATCGCCAAGGATAGAGCCGCCAGTGCGCGGGCTTGATGGATCAACCGCCAGAACGGCAACGTTATGGCCGTGTTTGATGATCTCTAAGCCAAAGGTTTCAATGAATGTTGATTTGCCAACCCCCGGAACGCCCGAAATGCCGATGCGAATGGAATTGCCGGAAGACGGCAGCAATTCAGCCATCAACGTTTCGGCCTGGGCCCGGTGATCGGCACGGGTCGATTCGATTAAGGTGATCGCGCGGGCCAGCGCACGGCGATCGCCGGAAAGAATAGCTTCAGCGTGCGAGTCATCGGACATAACTTAACGGTCGCCATCACCGCGGGGAGGCTTGGGACCAAGCGTTTGCAAAGCCATGTACATCAGCTTTTCGCGCTGTTCCTTTGGAAGCTCATCTACAATATATTGCTTGGAACGGTGGATCGACATGGCCTGGTCAATAAGGGCCTGGCGTTCCGGGTTTGCGGCTTTTTTTGTCTTGCGC
>Ga0316205_10004794_pt1 | contig 11587 bp, 7 predicted proteins | sample 3monthpyrite_MG_FD_204941 | JGI IMG/M metagenome (GOLD analysis project Ga0316205, IMG submission 204941) | Microbial mat bacterial communities from mineral coupon in-situ incubated in ocean water Damariscotta River, Maine, United States -... | ecosystem: Environmental > Aquatic > Marine >... | reverse complement strand
AGCTCTTCCTGCGCATAGGTCGCGCCGGCACCCAGTGCCAATAGTGCTGAAACCGCTGTCGCCGCCATAAAATTTCGCATATTTATCTCCAAACTTCCCGTTGTGCCACTTACCGGCATTAATAATCTCTCAAACCAGCGCCGCACGTTGACACTTGCCAAAGCGGCGCTTACATCCATACCCCATGTTTCAGGGCGTAAAAACGCGCCCGGTTTATTTACGCGTTTCGGCGCGATCATTCAAGCGCCAGCACGGGGCAAAAGCACCGCAACTGGCAAACAATCGCTGGCATAGCCCGCGAATATTGAGGATTGAGAACCTATGCTTGGTATCGGCACCATGGCCAAAAAGATTTTTGGCACCCCGAATGATCGCCTTGTGAAAGCCACATTGCCGCTGGTTGAAAAGGTAAATGCCCAGGAAGACACCTTTAAGGCCCTGAGCGATGAGCAAATCCGCGCCAAAACCGACGAATTCAAAGAGAGGCTCAGCAAGGACGAAAGCCTTGATGATTTGCTGCCAGAGGCTTTTGCCAATGCGCGTGAAGGCGCGCGCCGTGCTTTGGGCATGCGCCCGTTTGATGTGCAGATCATGGGTGGCATCTTTTTGCATCAGGGCCAAATCGCCGAGATGAAAACCGGCGAGGGCAAAACCCTGATGGCCACCCTGCCGGTTTACCTGAACGCGCTTACCGGCAAGGGCGTGCATGTGGTAACGGTGAATGATTACCTCGCCCGGCGTGATGCCGAATGGATGGGTCAGGTTTACAATTTCCTTGGCCTTTCTGTGGGCGCAGTCTACCCCAATATGCCCGAGGCCGAAAAACTGGCCGCTTATAAGGCCGATGTGACCTATGCCACCAATAACGAACTGGGTTTTGATTATCTGCGCGACAATATGAAGGCCGAGCTAAGCCAGATGGCGCAGCGTGACCATCATTACGCAATTGTTGACGAGGTTGACTCGATTTTGATCGACGAGGCCCGCACCCCGCTGATCATTTCCGGCCCGACCGAGGATAAATCGGATCTCTATCTGAAAATGGACGCGCTGGTGCCGGAGCTGACCGAAGAGCATTACGAGATCGACGAAAAAGCCCGTTCCGCCGCGCTGACGGATGAAGGCAATGATTTTGTCGAGCAACGCCTGCACGCGATTGGCCTGCTGGAATCAGACGCCTCGCTTTATGACCCCGAATCCGCCTCGCTGATTCACCACGTTAATCAGGCGCTTTTGGCGCATAAGATGTTCAAAAACGAGAAGGATTACATTGTGCGTGGCACCGATGTGATGCTGATCGACGAATTTACCGGCCGGATGATGCAGGGGCGGCGGCTTTCCAACGGCTTGCATCAGGCGATCGAGGCCAAGGAAGGTCTGCCGATTCAGCCTGAAAATATCACCCTCGCCTCGGTGACCTTCCAAAACTACTTCCGGCTCTATGACAAGCTGGCCGGGATGACCGGCACCGCGCTGACTGAAGCCGAGGAATTTAACGAGATTTACGGCCTTGGTGTGGTGGAAGTGCCGACCAATATGCGCATCGTTCGCATTGACGAACATGACCGCGTCTATCGCACTGCCGCCGAAAAATACGCCGCCGTGGTTGAAGAAATTGCCGCATCGCATAAAAAGCAGCAGCCAACGCTGGTGGGCACCACCTCGATTGAAAAATCGGAAATGCTCAGCCAGAAGCTGAAGGAAGCCGGGGTGCCGCACGAGGTGCTGAACGCGCGTTTCCATGAGCAGGAAGCCAATATTATTGCCAAGGCCGGCAAACCGGGGGCAGTCACCATCGCCACCAATATGGCCGGCCGTGGCACCGATATCCAGCTTGGTGGCAATGTTGATATGGAGGTGGCCGAAGCCATGGCCACCGAGGGTGAAAACGCGGATGAAGCCACCATTCGGTCCCGCATTATGGCCGAAATTGCCACCGCCAAAAAAATAGCCCTGGAGGCGGGCGGGCTTTATGTGCTGGCCACCGAACGCCACGAAAGCCGCCGGATTGATAACCAGCTCCGTGGTCGCTCAGGCCGTCAGGGCGACCCGGGGCGCACCCATTTCTTCCTCAGCCTTGAAGATGACCTGATGCGGATTTTCAACTCCGGCAACCTTGATAAAATGCTCGGCAAACTGGGCATGAAGGATGGCGAGGCGATTGTGCATCCATGGGTCAACAAAGCGCTGGAGCGTGCCCAAGGCAAAGTGGAAGCCCGCAACTTCGACATTCGTAAAAATGTGCTGAAATATGATGACGTGATGAACGAGCAGCGCAAACGGGTGTTTGAACAGCGCCGCGAGATCATGGAATCGGCTGACCTTTCCGAAGAGGTCCGCGATATGCGCCATGATGTGGTGGATGATCTGGTCACTTCCCATATTCCGCCCAAAGCCTACCCTGACCAGTGGGATATGTCGGGCCTTTATGCGCAGGTGATCCAGAACTTCAACCTTGACCTGCCGATCATCGAATGGGGTAAGGAAGAAGGCGTTGATGAGGAAGTCATTGCCGAGCGCCTCTATGTTGAAGCCGACAAAGCCATGGCCGCCAAGGTGGCGCAAGCCGGGCCGGATGTGATCCGCCGGGTTGAAAAACAGGTGCTTTTGCAAACCATTGATAAGGCCTGGCGCGAGCATTTGCTCACCCTTGAGCACCTTCGACAGGTGGTGGCCTTTCGTGGCTATGCCCAGCGTGACCCGCTGAATGAATACAAAACCGAGGCCTTCACCCTGTTTGAAAACTTCCTGAACCGCCTGCGGGTGGATGTGACCCAGCAGCTTTCCAACTTGCGCATCATGTCGCCGGAAGAACAGGAAAAAATGCGCCAGCAAATGGCGGATATGCAGGCCCAACAGGCCGCCGCGTCACCACAGCCCGCAGCCCAACCCGCCGCCGGTGGGGGTTTGCCACGGGGAGTTGATCCGGCAGATGAAAGCACATGGGGCAATTCGGGCCGCAATACGCCTTGCCCCTGTGGTTCTGGCAAAAAATACAAGCATTGTCACGGCAAGGCTTAATTTGATGGCTACCGATTCTCGCAAATCGGTAGCCGGGCGTAGCCAGCGCCAACCTTAAGCCATATTTCAGCCACAATATGTAGGCATAGTCCATCGACTCACTGCCATGGGTTGGGCTTTTTGTAACGATTAAATGTTAGTTCAACTTCGACTTATAAGGCGTTGTTAATTCTAACTAAATGTGATATTTGTCGAGAGTGTAGGTGAATAGGAGGCACAGATCGTGTTCAAAAACGATCGCATGATGATGATTCTGACTGGCTTGGTCCTCGCGATTTTCGCAGGGTCCATGGTCAAATATGGTGATCGCATTATGGGGTTGATGAGCGGCGAAACTGTGGTTGTTTCACAAGACGATTCCTTCTCTGTGCGCGCCGGTTCCTCGCAAATTCTCGACGTGCTTACCAATGATGCGGTTTCAGGCCCGATTGTGGTGCTTAGCGCGCCAAGATGCGGCACCATTTCGCTCACCGGAAATAACAAGCTCAACTATAGCAGCGACAGCTCATGTAGTGGTGAAGTTGAGTTTGCCTACTGCGTTGATACTGAAGGAAAATGCGCGCCAAACGCGGTGCGACTAAATGTGATCAGCATTGACTATGGGCAACCAGCCACTGCCGTTGCCCAAGCCCCCGCAGTTGAGCCCGCAAGCGAGGTTGCTGTTGCCGAAAACCGCGAGGTGACCTCCGCGCCCGCACCCGAAGACGAACCGATGGTTGAAGTTGCCAGCGATGCACCGGCACCCGAACCCGAAGACCAGGCCCCCGAGTTGGAGAGCTTTGCCGTTGAAATGGCCCCGCCTTCGTTGGCCTCCCCGAGCGTTTCGGAGCTTGTCAGCCCGGATGTCGCCGTGGCCTCCATCCGGCAGCCCTCCTCCGGCTTGAATAATGCCATCAGCATTGACCAAAACATCGCCACCCAAAATAGCGCTGCACGCGCTGAAACCCCTGGCGTGGCCCCGGGTGGCTTTCAATCGCTTGATTTGGGTGAAGCCAACAATATTTCACTGGGTGGCGGTGACCGCAATGTCGCCTCGGTTTCCGCCGCGCCTGCGGGATTACAGGCCGCGCCGCAAGTTGGCGCCAACATCGTGCAGCTAGAGCGCGGCCCCGAGGCATTGGCGTCATTGCCCGTCGCGCAATCCGCGCCCGCCATGCAAGATGCCGCGCCGCTGGCCTCCAACCCGGAGGCCAACAATTTTGCCCCGGTCGAGGTTGCGGCGGCGCAGGCCCAGTCGCCCACGCTTGAAAATGGCTTCAGCGCCGCGCCGGTCGGGGGTGGCCCGATTGCGCTGGTGGCACTTTCGCGCGGCAGCACAAATGACGCGGCAGGCGAAAGCCTGAATCTGGTGTTGAGTGAACCGGGTGAGCAGAGCTTTGCCGCCTCGAAAGCCCGCCCTGCAGCACTGGCCCCGGCTTCCGGCGGGCCGAGCACTGTCAGCATTCTTGAACGCGAACCCGTCGCTGGAACCACCCCTCCGGAACTTGCAGTTCCGGGCTTTGAGGCTTCGGCGCAAGTAGCCATTGCCGATATGGACGCCCGCAGCATCCTGCGCTCGCCGCTTCCATCCCAAAGCGCTGCCGCGCCAGACGGGGCTTTTGCAGCAACGGGCAAGGCGGTATTGGCTTCCTTGCCGGTTCAGATTGCGGTTCCGGGTGGCTTGTTGCCTACCGACACCGCCGTGCGGCCTGCCACTATTTCACCGATGCAAGACCCCTTGAGCCGCGCCAGCGCCCTTGCCGCCCCTGGCGCGCCAAGTAATCTGGTTTTCAGCAAGCCGTCGGTTAACCTCGCTCCCGCCACAGTGCCAGTAGCACCGGAAGAACCCGAAGTTTTGCAAGCCAGCCTGCCCACACCGCCCGAACCGCAGGATTTCATGACCCTGTTCCGGCAAAACACTTGCGATATTGAGCTTTCTAGCGCGGTGCGTAGCGGGGCCAACGTGCAACTGCAAATCAGCGCGGCGTGTAAACCGTCAAAAATGGTCACGGTCAGCCATGCCGGCATTGTGTTCTCAGTGCTGACAGATGAACAGGGCGCGGCAAGCGTGACCTTCCCGGCGATGGAGCAAGTTGCCCAAATAAGCGTGACTTTTGAGGATCAAAGCACCGCCTCAACCAGCGTAAACATGCGTGGCATGGATGAGGTGGTGCGGGCCGGGGTATCCTGGCAGGCCAATATAAACCTTGATCTGATCGCCATTGAATTCGGTGCGGCCATCGGCTCGGATGGCTATATCAGCCCGCAATCGCCACGCGATTTCCGCACCAGCCGTATCAAAGGTGGTGGCTACCTTGTGCAGCTTGGTGACTCAACTCTGGATGGTGGTGCGTTAGCGGAGGTCTATACGCTTCCGGTTGCCCGCAACCAGCAGCGCGGCACCATCGAACTTACCATCCTGATTGACGATGTAGCGCCGGTCTGCGGCCAGGTGATCGAGGCGCAAACCATCCGCACCCGCGAGGAAATGGCCGCGATTGTGCGCAATGTCCGCTTCAATGTGCCCGCTTGTGGCACGGTTGCGGGGCAAATCGCCCTCCCCGGCGCGATTGACGATATCCGGCTGGCTCGGCGCTAGGCCGAACGCTCAGATCAAGCCCAAGGCCTTGAAGCTCGCATCGCGCTCTTTGCCAATAACAATATGATCATGCACCGAAAGCCCCAGCGCTGTTGCCGCGGCCACTACCCGGTTGGTCATCACGATATCATCATCTGAAGGATCAGGGCTGCCGGAGGGGTGATTATGCACCAAAATCAGCGATGAGGCGTTGAGTTCCAGCGCCCGTTTCACCACCTCGCGCGGGTAAACCGGCACATGGTCAACCGTGCCCACTGCTTGCGGCTCATCGGCGATCAGGATGTTTTTTCTGTCAAGATAGAGGATGCGGAATTGCTCGGTCTCCCGATGCGCCATCACCGTTTTGCAATAGTCCATCAGCAACGACCACGAGGTAATGGCATTTTGCCCGAGCACCCGCGCCTGCCCCAGCATTTGCGCTGCAGCCTCCACAATTTTTAGCTCCTGCACCGCAGCGCTGCCGATGCCCTGAACCTGCGCCAGCCGCGCCGGTGAGGCGGTAATAACCCGGTTAAAATCACCGAATTCGGCCAGCAGCTTTTTGGCCAGCGGTTTGACATCACGGCGCGGAATGGCGCGAAACAGCACAAGCTCCAGCATTTCGTAATCCGCCAGCGAAGCCACACCTGCACGCATAAAGCGGGCCCGCAGGCGGCTTCGGTGGTTGGTATAATGCGGTTCCGGCAGCTTGGAGGGTTGGGCTGCCGGCACAACCTCGAAATCCGCGTCGAATCCGGGAAAGGGTTTTTCGGCAAACTGGTTACGCATCGTCATAGGTTAACCATGACGCCAGATTGGTTAATAAACCTTTAAGCGTCCCAAGTCGGATAGAATTTTCCGGCGGGCGAGGTGGTGAAAATCTCGCAGCCGTCCTCCGTCACCCCGATCGAGTGTTCGAATTGCGCGGTGTTTTTCTTGTCTTTGGTCACCGCTGTCCAGCCATCGGCCAGCACTTTGGTGCCGGGCTTGCCAAGGTTGATCATCGGCTCAATGGTGAAAAACATACCGGCTTCAAGCGCATAACCGGTGCCCGGGCGGCCATAATGCAATACGTTGGGGGTAGCATGAAAAACCTGCCCGAGCCCGTGGCCGCAAAAATCGCGGACAACACTCATGCGGTGGCTTTCGGCATAGCGCTGGATGGCGGCACCAATATCGCCAAAGGTGTTGCCGGGTTTTACCGCCGCAATCCCCAGCATCAGCGATTCGTGGGTGACCTCGATCAACCGTTCATCCCGCCGCGAGAACTTACCCGCCACATACATCCGCGAGGTGTCGCCAAACCAGCCATCGAGAATACAGGTGACGTCTATGTTCAGAATATCGCCGTTTTTCAGCACCTTTTCCCCCGGGATGCCGTGGCAAACCACATGGTTGATCGAGATGCAGCTTGCGTGCTCATAACCACGATAGCCGATGGTGGCCGAGGTCGCCCCCGCGCCCTCGATAAACGCTTGAATTCGCGCGTCCAGCTCGCCGGTGGTTACACCTGGCTTAACGTGCCCGGCAATCATATCAAGGCATTCGGCGGCCAGTTTGCCAGCGGCGCGCATACCCGCGAAATCCTCGGCCGGGTGAATGCGGATGCCGTCTTTGTTCAAATATCCGGTTTGGGCGCGGTGCACGTTTCTTCTCCTGATGTCGTATAAATCCTAATAGATCACCGCGCCACAATCGGCAAGGCCTCGCCAAAACTTGCCCCCTTCAGGGTGAGCCGAGCCCGGTAGCAAAGCACTTCTACTCCTGCCATATGGGCCGCGCGCGCAGCGTCGGCATAGGTGGGGTCAATATCGCTGGCGATGGCAAATTCACTGCTATCGCTACGCTGCACAAGGTAAAGCAGCACGGCGCGCTTGCCCGCCACCGCCATTGCCGCCAGTTCGGCCATATGCTTGGCCCCGCGGGCAGTGACCGCATCCGGGAACTCGACCAGCCCCGCGACCCGGCTCAGGTTGGCGCTTTTTACTTCCACATAGCAGTCCGGCAAGCCAGTCGCGGTCAGCAAAAAATCCACCCGGCTGTTTGCGCCATATTTCACTTCGGCCCGCACCGAAGTATAGCCCGCCAGTTCCGGCACCGCGCCGGCCCGCAGTGCCTCACCCACCACTTTGTTGGGCAGCGCGGTATCAATGCCAATAAACGCCCCGCCGATTTCGGCCAGCTTCCAGCTATAGCGCAGCTTGCGTTTGGGGTCGTTGTTTGGCTCCAGCCACACCACCGTGCCCGGCGTCGCCAGCCCTGTCATCGCGCCGGGGTTGGCGCAGTGGGCGGTGGCCGCGCTGCCGTCAGGCAGGGTGACATCGGCGAGAAAGCGTTTATACCTGCGCATAAGAGTCGCGCGGATGAGGGGCTGTGTGTAATCCATACCCTCCCCCTACCCCGCTTGTATCGGAGCTTCAAGATGAACCCAACCGCCGCCATATTGCTGATCGGAGATGAAATCCTCTCTGGCCGCACCCAAGACACCAACGGCAACCACCTTGCGAAACGGCTCGCAGAGATAGGGATTGACCTGCGTGAAATCCGCGTGGTGCCCGATGAGCATGCCCGGATTGTGGAAGCGGTGAACACCCTTCGCGGGGTTTATGCCAATGTGTTTACCTCGGGCGGCATAGGTCCCACCCATGATGATATTACCGCCGATGCGATAGCTGCCGCTTTTGGCGTGGGTATAGATGTGCGCGAGGATGCCCGATCCATTCTGGCCACCCATTACACCAACCCGGGCGACCTTAACGACATGCGTCTGCGCATGGCACGCATTCCCGACGGGGCCACGCTGATCGACAACCCGGTGAGCAAAGCACCGGGGTTTTCACTGGGCAATGTGCATGTGATGGCGGGGGTGCCCGCAGTTTTTACAGCCATGGTCGAAAGCCTCCTCCCCGGCCTGACCGGTGGTACACCTATGCGCTCGGTCTCGGTGCGGGTGGAGCAACCCGAGAGCCAGGTTGCCGCCCCGCTGGCGGACTTGGCCAAGGCTTTCCCCAAAGTTTCAATCGGCTCTTACCCTTTTGTTCAAAACGGTGTATTCGGCACCAATCTTGTGGCCCGCAGCACCGATGAAGCCCTGCTCAAACAAGTTGAATCCCGATTACTGACCATGAGGTAAATAATTTCTTCCAAATGGTCAATTCTCGGTTAAGTTGACCCGACACGCCAGTTTTTGGATAATTAATGACCCACCAGCCCACCACGCCAGTGTCTCACAGTTTCGCGCCACATTTTCGCGCCACTTTGGCGCTTGGCTTGCCGATGGTCGGGGCGATGTTGGCGCAAATCCTGATGGGGGTGACGGATACTATCATGCTGGGCTGGCTGGGCGCTGCACCGCTTGCGGCTTCGGTGCTTGGCACCCAGCTATTCCTGATGTTACTGCTTGCCGGTTCGGGTTTTGCACAAGCGGTAATGCCGCTGGCCGCCCACGCGCTCGGGGCCGGAGATACCACGGTGTTGCGCCGCGCGGTGCGCATGGGGTTTTGGGTGACCGCTGCCTTTAGCGTCGTCGCCTTCCCGATCATGTGGTTTGCCGAGCCGATATTGCTGTTGCTCGGGCAAGAGCCGGAACTGGCGGTGATGGCAGACCGGTATCTGGGCATTGCCAAATGGGCCCTGCTGCCCAACCTTTTCATCATGGTGCTGCGCAGCTATTTTGGCGTGGTTAACAAAGCCCATATTGTGCTGATCACCACGCTTTTGGCCGCCGGTTTTAACGCCGTGCTCAATTATGCGCTGATTTTTGGCAATTGGGGCGCGCCGGCGCTGGGAATCGAGGGCGCGGCCTATGCCACGCTTGGGTCGAGCCTCGTTTCCATGTCACTGCTGATGGTCGTGGCCCACTGGCATTCTGCCCTGCGCCCGCATGGCATTTTCAAGCGCTGGTGGCGGTCAGACTGGGTGGCTTTTTTCGAGGTGGCGCGGGTTGGCTGGCCGATCGGCATTTCCATTTTGGCCGAATTTGCCCTTTTTTCGTTTTCCGCCATTATGATGGGCTGGTTTGGCACCATTGCGCTGGCGGCGCATGGTATTGTTATGCAGATTATTTCGGTCGCCTTTATGGTGCCGCTTGGGCTTGGTCAGGTGGCCACCATCCGGCTTGGGCTGGCCAAGGGGCGCAAAGACGCGGATGAAATCACAATGGCGGGGCATACGGTGCTGATTGTCGGTATTGGTTTTGCCCTCGCGGCGAGCGCGTTGTTCATTTTGCTGCCAACCCCCACAATTGCGTTGTTTCTAGATTTTGAGAATAGCGATGCGGCCGCAATTTTGGCCTCTGCCATTCCTCTGCTGGCAGTGGCCGCCGCGTTTCAACTGGTTGACACCTTGCAAGTGCTGGCCGCCGGGTTGCTCCGCGGTTTGAAAGACACGCGAGTGCCGATGCAATTTGCCTTGTTTTCTTATTGGGTTATCGGCATTCCGGCGGCCTATGTGCTGTCACAATACACCGCGCTCGGCCCAATAGGCATTTGGCTTGGCCTCGCCATCGGGCTTACCGTGGCCAGCTTGCTGGGCATGCGACGCTATTATTTGCGGGCCCGAATCGGGCTTATCTAACGGGCTATTCGCAATTTAAAGAGGGCCCCGCGCTGCCTTTCTTCAATACCAAAGTTGCCGCGCACCCGGCCGGTCACGCCTTAATGGGCTTCGGCCCAGCTATGCCCGATGCCCGCATCAACCACCAGCGGCACCGTGATTTTTACGGCTGGTTCGGCAGCGGTTTCCATAATGTGGCGAACCTTGGCAATGGTTTCCTCAACCGCGCTGTCTTTAACCTCGAAAATCAACTCGTCATGCACCTGAAGCAGCATTTTCGCGGGCAGGCCGACTATGGCTTCTGGCATCCGCACCATGGCGCGGCGGATGATATCGGCGGCAGTGCCCTGAATGGGGGCATTGATGGCTGCCCGCTTGGCAAAGCCTGCATGCGGGCCTTTGGCCTCGATACTGGGTGTGTGAATACGGCGGCCAAACAGGGTTTCGACATAGCCCTTCTCCTTGGCCCCCGCCACGGTCTCATCCATATAGGCGCGAATGCCGGGGAAGCGCTCGAAATAGCGGTCAATAAAGCCCTGCGCGGCCTTGCGCTCAATCCGCAGGTTGCGCGCAAGGCCGAAGCCCGAAATGCCGTATATCACCCCGAAATTAATGGCTTTGGCCTGCCGCCTGATCTCCGGCGTCATTTCCTCAAGCGGCACGTCAAACATTTCGCTTGCGGTCATGGCATGAATATCATGGCCATCGAGGAACGCCTGCTTCAGGCTATCAATCCCGGCAATATGGGCCAGAATCCGTAGCTCGATCTGGCTGTAATCAAGGCTGACCAGCTTGCAACCCTCTTCTGCTACAAAAGCCTCGCGAATGCGCCGCCCCGCCTCGGTGCGCACCGGAATATTTTGCAGGTTAGGGTCGGTTGAGGCCAGCCGCCCCGTGGTCGCCCCCGAAATCACGTAAGAGGTGTGCACGCGGCTGGTATCGGGGTGGATATGGGCTTGTAGCGCATCGGTATAGGTGCTTTTCAGCTTGGCCATGCCGCGCCAGTCAAGCACCTTGGCGGGCAGCTCATGGCCTTCTGCGGCGAGGTCCTCCAGCACATCGGCCCCCGTCGCAAAGGCCCCCGTTTTACCCTTTTTGCCGCCTTGCAGGCTCATTTCGTCAAACAGGATTTCGCCAAGCTGCTTGGGTGAAGCGACATTAAAATCGCGCCCCGCCAGTGCTTTAATTTCTGCCTCAAGCCCCGCCATATCCTGCGCAAACACGTTGGACATAGCTGCAAGCTGGCTGCGGTCCACCTTGATGCCATGCATTTCCATCTCGGCCAGCACCGGCACCAACGGGCGCTCCAGCGTGTGGTAAACCGTGCTCATCCGGGTGGCCACCAGCTTGGGCTTGAATATCTGCCAGAGCCGCAAGGTGATATCGGCATCTTCCGCCGCATAGGGGGCAGCCTCGGCCACCGGCACGCGGTCAAAGGTGATCATCGCCTTGCCG
>Ga0316205_10004793_pt1 | contig 11589 bp, 12 predicted proteins | sample 3monthpyrite_MG_FD_204941 | JGI IMG/M metagenome (GOLD analysis project Ga0316205, IMG submission 204941) | Microbial mat bacterial communities from mineral coupon in-situ incubated in ocean water Damariscotta River, Maine, United States -... | ecosystem: Environmental > Aquatic > Marine >... | reverse complement strand
TGTTCGTCATCAACGATTAAAACGGTTGTTTCGCTATTAGCCATCTGCTGTCATTTTCCCTTCATAATCTACTGTTTAGCGGATTAAAACAGAACAATATGACATTTTTGTTACAAAGTGAATAATTAAACTGGTCTAGGCCTAGTCTAGGGTAATCAAAATATTGAATATAGTAATATTACGTGGATGTTTAAGAGTAAATCTGTGATAAATTTCGAATGAAATCAGATATTTTAGATTGATACATTATCTGTAGATTTAAATGTGCAGGCGCTTAGGTGCTATAATTTGATTAACCCCCCTCTAAAAAATAGTAGTTACGTATATCTGATTTATGCTTTAACTCATTCAGAATAGTTTTTGCAAGCAGGTTCTTAACTAAAGATACCATGCCAGGATTTACAAGGAGTAATGATATGCAAAAAATAATAACGATTATTATATTATTGCTCTATTCTAGTGCAAGTTTTTCTTTTGAGTGGGTTCCAGAGCGTCGTAAAGACCAGAATCCTACTCAGCCTGCACACTTAATTGTACCACTTCCCTATAGTAAACCCGGTATTGGCGAGGGCATTGTTTTACTTGGTACAGTTACAAATATTGCCGAAACCACGGCTGATATTTCAGCTCTGTTTGTTGGTGGCGATGCGGAAGGAACCATTCTTAATGGTTCTGAAATTCCCTTGTACTCGGATGTTTTATTTCTAGATTTTTATTTACAAGATATCGATCGTGCTGCTGTAAATAATTATTCAATCCGGGGTATAAATAATACCGGAGAAAATGATTTTACGGTTATGGATGTAAATGTTGCAAAAGAGAATCAGTTTGATCTGTATTTAACATTTTTAGAAAGACGTCTTAATTTTTATTATTCATATAATAAATTTGAATATCAGGTTGTTGCTTTCAGAGATCCTGACGGAACACTCATTACTACTTTAGGCGAACCGTTTGTAAATTCTGGTGATAGTGATAGTTTTAGAGTTTCAGTTGACCTTACCGATGATTATCTTGATTCCAGGAAAGGACTAAAATTTGATGTCACCTATCAAGACCATAAAGCAGACACACTTAATGAACCGGAGTTTTACACACTTGATTTTAATCTTTTGGGATATATACCTATGCGTAATTCCGACACGCTGGTATTAAATTATTATCAATCTGATGCACATGTAACACGAAAAGGAGAGACTGACCCAACCAACATTCGAGCCGAACTGAATTCAAACTGTGCACCCACAGACTCTCAGTGTTTAACTACCGAGCAGGAACTGGTTGATAATTTTATTAGCGCACGAACAAACGGTACGTCTACCACACTCGGTGGTGATTTACGTTTGCGTTCTTTCCCACAAATGCGCTATCAAGGAGCGCATACTGCATTTATTGGCGCCGAGTATCGCTGGAATATCTCGCATGAAGTAAAACCGTTTGATTATTTTATCTGGAAAGATGTTCGCACTGGTTTACAGGTCGCATTTTTTGCTGAAATCGGAACAGTCGCTGAAACGTCATCAAAACTGTGGGATGAAACTCGCTATAGTGTAGGTACCGGAATTCGACTAGTTGCTGGTTCCGGTGCAGTCTATCGAGCGGATGTTGCCACAGGAGATGAAGGTACAGAGTTAATTGTTATTTTTGATTATCCGTGGGAATAAAAAAGATGGAACCCAACCTTATACGAGAACTAAGCTATGATCGGTAGTAAAGAAATTATTTACATATTATCTTTTTTATTGGTTATGCCTAATATTATTTATGCAGAAGAATCAGTAAGCGAAACAAATAGAGATGAACCAACTGCACTTGATCGGCGTATGAAGATAGAACGTGCGACAAGGTTTCAGCCTTTTGTTCTTACACCACATAAACCAAATTATATTTTACCAGTAGGATATAATGATAAACCTAATAATGCCGCTGTCGATGTGTCTCGTGATGGTGAATTAGATAATAACGAAGTTAAATTTCAGTTTAGTATGAAATTCCCTATTATCGATAAGCTGCTTGGAGAAAAAAGTTCACTACAGTTTGCATATACTAATCTTTCCTTTTGGCAAGCCTATAATGAAAACATTTCTAGTCCATTTCGTGAGACTGTACATGAACCGGAGCTTTTTATTATTTTTGAGAATGACTGGGAATTACTGGGTTTTAAAAATAGAATTGTACAATTTGGAGCGGTACACCAGTCGAATGGACGATCCGGAACACAGTCGCGTAGCTGGAATCGAATATATGCGGATTTTACTTTTCAGCGAGGTGACTATTATTTAAGTTTGAAACCTTGGTACCACTTGGATAGTGCTGGGTCATCAAATGATAATCCTGATATAGAAAAATATATGGGGCATGGTGAAATTCGTGCTGCTTATGCCGGAGGCCAGCATATCCTGAGTGTTATGTTGAGAAATAATTTTCATGGCCCCAATTATGGCGCAGTGGAAATTAACTGGAGTTTTCCAATGAGTCGGCGTGCAAAGTGGTTTGTTCAATACTTTAACGGCTATGGTGAAAGCCTTATTGATTATAATGCTCGTGTTAATAGGATTGGTATTGGAATTGCTTTTACTGATTGGTTATAGATGATCTTTAAAGCGTTTAATCAAACAAATACTACTATTTCAATCATAAAGACAAGACATTAGTTGTAACTTGAACAAAATTTTATTAGCAACCAGGAGGTTATATGCGATATTTATGTTCAATTTTTGTTTTATTGGGACTGACTATTTCAGCTTTTAGTTTTGCAGGACAGACTGAATATAATGATTGTATTTTAAAGTATCTTAAAGGTGCCAAACTTGACGTTGCCGTGAATTTTATCACAACGGCTTGTGACGAGAATTCTAAAAATTCGAGTTTCATCTCGAAGAATCGCAAGGCATATAACCGTTGTCTTCTGGAAAATCTGGTTGGTGTTGATAGTTTTCAGGCGGTCATGGCGATCAGCAATGCCTGCGGTAGTAAACATAATAAGTAATAACACCGGGCTACTTTTTCAGTGAAATTTATAGAAATATTTCAGGTACTATCCCATAGACAATATAGCGAGAGAATAATGAAAAATGTCCCGTTAGATCGAAAGCACGCATTTTCCACAAGGCTGGCATTATTTTCATCATTATGTTTATGACCGGATGCGCATCTTCCTTTTCTTCCGAAAAATGGGCAGAGGGCAAATCCAAACATCATACCATTAATGGGTTTCGTAACTATCCTGTTATTCCAGATCCTCCTCCCGTAGGTGCTGCATTTTATGTCAGACGTGTTCTTGATTTATTTTCTCTCCCCGATGTTCCTGATGACCACTATCTACCTGAGAACGATGCAATTAGTCAGTTCCAACAAAAGAATGGGCAAAATTCGATTACGTGGCTTGGGCATGCTACTTTTCTAATAAGAATTAATGGCAAAACAATTTTGACAGATCCATTTCTTACTGAATATGCAAGCCCTGTATGGGATTTTTGGCACGGAAGGTATGTTCAACCTGGTATCAGTCTGGATAACTTGCCCCCTGTCGATATCATAGTTGTTTCCCACAATCATTCTGATCACCTTGATGCAGAAACAGTTGAATCCTTGCAAGCAAAAGAAAACATCCATGTTTTTGTCCCGTTAGGGTTAGAACCATTTTTTAAAGATAGAGGTTATACCAATGTCGAGGAACTTGATTGGAATAAGAGTTTTTCATCTGGCGGCATTGAAGTGACGGCTTTACCAGCTGTTCATTTTTCTGGAAGAAGATTAAATGATAAAAATAAAACCTTGTGGTGCTCCTGGTCTATCTCATCATCATCTGGACAAATCTTTTTTTCTGGCGACACATCTTATTCACCGACAATCTTCAAAACCATCGGTAATGAACATGGTCCTTATGATTTGGCAATAGTATCCATAGGCTCCTATAAAACCAGGAAATATGGACCGGCATCTCATTTGACTCAGGAACAAGCAGTAAAAGTCGTTTTGGAAACAAAGAGTAATGTTGCTGTTGCTATGCATTGGGGAACAATTGAACTATCAGATGAGCCGCCTTCCGAACCACCTGTTCGTTTCAAAAAAGCAGCGCAAGATAGAGGCATATCTTCCAATCAAACCTGAGTGATGAAAATTGGAGAAACGCGTCTTCTACCGGGTAAAAAGTGAAAATAAAAAAGGTTAATTTGGAGGAGGCTTATGAAAGCAAGTGTACTTACAAAATACGGATCACCTGATTTTTTTGAATTAAGAGAAATAGAAAAACCTTTACCTAAGGATAGTGAAGTATTGGTAAAAGTTCATGCGACATCAATAAATTCATGGGACTGGGAAATGCTGATGGGCACGCCATTCGTTAATCGTTTAATGGCCGGTTTTTTCAAACCAACTACAATAAAAATTCTCGGCTGTGATATAGCCGGACGAGTTGAAGCCGTTGGTAAAAATGTAAAGCAGTTGCAACTAGGTGATGAAGTCTTCGGCGATTTGTCCAGGAGTGGGTGGGGTGGTTTTGCCGAGTATGTATGTGCTCCTGAAGATGTAGTAATTCTGAAACCGACCAGTATGACATTCGAGCAGGCAGCGGCCGTCCCTCAAGCAGGACTGCTTGCTCTGCAAGGTCTTCGTAAAGGACAGATCAAGCCAGAACAGAAGGTGTTAATTAATGGTGCATCGGGTGGTGTGGGCTCATTTGCAGTGCAGATAGCCAAATCAATCGGCGTTGAAGTGACTGGCGTATGCAGTACGAATAAAATGGAATTTGTGCGTTCAGTGGGAGCAGAACATGTCATAGATTACACACAAGAAGACTTTACCAAAAATGGACTGTGTTATGACTTGATACTTGATGTTAAGGGATATCATTCGATATTCGATTATAAGCGAGCATTAAGTCACCGGGGAATTTATGTTATGGCCGGAGGTTCCACTGCTCTAGTTAATCAAATCCTGTTGCTGGGGCCATTTATTCCAATGTTCGGGAATAAAAAAATGGGGCTCTTGTTGCATAAAGCAAACAAGGGTTTGGCGTTCATGAATGAGCTTTTTGAAGCAGGCAAAGTCGTACCTGTTATTGATAGATGTTACCCGCTAAGTGAGGTTACTGAAGCTTTCCGGTATTTTGGAGAAGGCCTATCAAGAGGAAAAGTAGTAATAACTTTGGAGCATAGTAACAAAACCTAGGCAAAGCGCGGACCTTACTTCAATACTATAATATTATCGATTAGGACGTCTATTGAACCGATTATGTATTACAGGGACGAAATGAAATTTAAAAATGGAGAGAAGTATATTCAGGAAATTGATTATATTTTTGTTCTATGCAGACCTCATTTTTATAATAATCAACTTAAACATGAAAGATAGTCAGTAAAATTACGTATTAACATTCTGACATGGATAATATGATAATAAAAAGTTGATGGTAATTTTATGTCAAACTGGAGTGAGTATAGTGAACGTAGAAAAACATGTTTTATTACTTAGAATAAGCTATTGGGTTCCTGCCTTAGCTGACTTCGTAATTGCCTACTTAGCGCTAATGCCTCAAGAAATGGGATTAACTGATATCGTCTATCCTATGGGGCTTACCTCTGTGATAGCCTTTTCATGGGGAGTTCTACTCTTAATATCAGATAGGAGACCAATGGAACGACGTTGGATACTGATTCCCACAATCCTCGTTGTAAGTTTACTCACCGTTGTACGTGTTATATTTTCTCAAAAAAGTCTTATCGAGTTTAGTATAGGTATTCTATCTTTTGGCATAGTTCTAGTATTATTCATGTCATATAGTTATTACTATGCAAATAAGAAAAGTACTTAATCACATTATATAAATGAACATCCGCTATTAGACGATAGTAGCCTAGTCAGTTACTACCCTAAGCAGATATTATAAAATTAAATTTACACTATGGTTAAATGAAAAATATTATGAATAAACTTGAAGTTCTTGGATTTAATGACTGGTTTAAAAGTAAACTTGATGATGACCAGGTAGCTGCTCATGAAGTTTCTCGGGTGCTATCAGTACACAAGGATAGATATATTGTATCTAATGGTCAGCGGGAAGTTTTTGCTGAGTTAACGGGACACCTTTTATATACCGCTAGTACTACCACTGATTTTCCAACAGTAGGAGACTGGGTGTATGCAGATTTTTATGATGATGATACTCACGCGATCATCCATGGTGTAATTCCCAGAAAAACCATATTAAAAAGAAAGGCTGCAGGAAAGTTAGTGGATTTTCAGTTGATAGCGGCAAATATTGATGTTGCTTTTATTATTCAATCTGCGGATTACAATTTTAATCTTAGACGGTTGGAACGTTATCTGGTTATGGTCCACGAAAGTGGAATCACGCCTATTATTCTACTGAGTAAAAGTGATCTCATTTCAAAAAATGAAGTTGATGAAATAAAGAAGAGTATTTTAGATATAGCCCCTCAAGTTGTTGTACTGGCATTTAGTAATTTGAATCAGGAGAATATTGACTCTATCAAAGAAACTTTAATGTATGGCAATACTTACTGTTTGCTCGGTTCTTCTGGTGTCGGTAAAACAACTTTACTAAATAGTATTATAGGCGATGGAGGTTTTGAAACTCAACCTGTGAGCAAAATACAAAACAAAGGAAAGCACACTACGACAAGTCGTGAACTCATACCATTACAAAATGGTGCCATGATAATAGATACTCCAGGAATGAGAGAGCTTGGTACTATGTCAGTTGATAGTGGCATTGAAGAAACATTTTCAGAAGTATTAGAGCTTTCACAAAAATGTGAATTTAGTAATTGTAGTCATACCAATGAAAAGGGCTGTGCTATATTGGAAGCTATTGACGTCGGTGAGTTGTCGGAACAACGCTATAAAAACTATATAAAAATGAAAAAAGAATCAGCGTTCAACGAAATGTCTTATTCCGAGAAAAGAAAGAAGGACAAAGACTTTGGGAAGTTGATTAAATCAATCGTAAAAAGCAAGAAGCGATAATGTTATTCGTTGAATGTCCGCAACTAGGCATTACAGGGGGTTGTTTTTACATGTTGAATTCCAGCTACTGGCCGTATGAAGAGAAATAACTAGAAAATAACTGCGCTATATTAAAAATGTCTGTAAACGAGCCTTAACCATTATTAAATGTAATTAGGGAAAAGATTAGTTATGAATAACCTCTTTCTTATAGGATTCTTTCTTTTACATGTTTCTTTGTTGGGGTGCGCCACTACAAATGCAAGTGATTTGATTCGAGAGAAACGCATTGCTGAAAGCCCGCAATGGAATGGGGAAATATTCCAAAACCCGGAACGGGTTCCAGCGACTGAATGGGGAAAAAGTCTGATGACCTTCTGGGATTATTTCTTCAATAAACCAGAAGGATACACACCTAGCCTCCCGTTGCCTGCGGAGCCATTTGATATTTCCCAGTGGAATGATCAGCGTGATTTACAATTTGCTTGGCTGGGGCACACAACCTTTCTTATTAAGATTGATGACAAAGTGATCCTGACCGATCCCATGTTCTCGCAACAAGCAGGCACCTATGGATGGTTTAGTCCTCTGCGATATTCTAAAACGCTTGCTTCAACGAAAAGCCTACCAGTGGTCGATGTGGTATTGATTACTCATAATCATTCCGACCATCTGGACGAGGATTCAATTAAGGCTCTTATTCCAAAGACTAAACACTACATTGCACCTCTAGCGGTAGGGAAATTGTTAGAGGAATGGGGCGTATCGCATAAAAAGATAACTGAACTTGACTGGTGGCAGAAAAAATCCATTGATGGTTTAACAATTACCGCCGCTCCGGCCAAACACACTTCCGAGCGAGGCATTTTTGACAAAAATAAAACGCTTTGGGCTTCTTATGGTATTAAGGGAAAGAAACAGAACCTGTACCTTAGCGGAGACTCTGGTTGGTTTAAAGGGCTTTACGAAATAGGCAAACGACTAGGGCCTTTCGATGTGACCTTTTTTGAGATAGGGGCCTACGGTGAAATAAGAGGCTGGAAGGAGGTTCATTACACTCCCGAGCAAGCGGTCAAAGCACATCAGGCTGTAAGAGGTAAACTGATGGTGCCCAGTGGCTGGGCTACCTTTGATCTTGGGATGTTCTCATGGCACGAACCGATCGAGCGGTTTTTGATTGCAGCTAAACAGGTTAATGTTAATTACCTTACACCTAAAATTGGCGAAGTGGTCAACCCTGGTAAAGTGGGTGGCAGTGAGGCTTGGTGGAAACTATTTCTCAATGATACTCAGTAAAAAAATAGAGTTGAATGTTCAATTTTAGTATTTAGTACACGTAGTTTTGTTGTCTGTCTAATCCCTGTTTTTGTCTGGTAGTTGCCAGGTTAGTTATCGACCGATACTGTTGAAAAACTCGAAAATTTTAAAAGGTCAAATTTCCGTTGGCATCGAATTTTTCAAAACTGAGATCCAAATATTTGACCTAAAGCAATGAGAGGATCATAGCTACACGATCATCTGTTTTTTATGTCCCCACAGTGATCTAAAGAATAAAATAGATCAAACAAGCTAAAAATTTTTATTTTCGACAAAAAAAGAGTTTTCCAACAGTATCGACCAAAAGTCGTCATATTCAAGAATGATCTTAAGATTCGTGATTTAGATAAGCGGACATTCAAACTATCTGAATCGAGCTTGAGTTTATTGATTCTTATTACGTATATGTACGTATTAAAAAGTACGTATAAGCACGTTATGCTCTTTATCGAGACTTAAAATATTACAAGGATTTATTTGAAATCTTCAACAATATATAAAGGGACTTGAAATGCGTTTCTCTTTTTGGCAAAAATGGCTCGTTGGAGTGAGTATCTATCATGTTGTGTTTGGGGTGTTGTTGGCATTTTATAGCCAATCTTATTTAATGGATATTTTACTCAATCAATATTTTGATCCTGTTTTTTGGCCCGACAATCAAATTACTGAGGGGGCATTACAATATAAAGGATGGGTATCCGCTGTATTGGGTTCTGTAATTATAAGTTGGGCATTGTTGATTGGTTTTATAGCCTATTACCCATTCAAGTTACGTGAAAAATGGGCCTGGAATGCCATTACTACTGCTGTTGTGTTCTGGTTTGTTATCGATACTGCTTGTTCGTTATATTACAACGTGACAATCAATGTCTGGTTTAATCTGTTTACCTTTTCCTTATTTATTGTTCCTTTAGTTTTAACTCGTAAGTATTTTTACACATCATGAAAATTAAATTTTATGGCTACAATACTTTCATAATTGAGTCCGGTGATAAGAAAATAGCCATCGACCCCGGTGCATTGTTTTTTTACTGGTTCAGGTTTACAACACTTATTCCAAAATCCGAATGGGAATCAATTACCCATATTTTCATTACTCATGGTGATCCTGATCATTACTGGCATGCTGATAGAGTGGCGAAAGTTTCCAATGCGCCGGTCATTTGTAACAAAACTATGCTTAAAGAAGTAAACGGCAAAATGTTAATGCTTGGTCCGCGTGATAAAGGACTAGCCTTTACGACAGAATTTAAAAATATTCACACGCTGACTGTTGATGAAACTATTGAAATAGATGGCATGGCCGTTACAGGCGTTAAAGCCACGCATGGTGAACTTGTTATCAAAAGTGGTCCAATTAGGAAAATTTTTAAACCTGGTCCCGATGAAAGAATAGGATGGGGTTCGATTGGGTTTGATATTAATGTCAATGGAAAACGTATTTTAAATCTTGGCGATACACTGCTGCATGAGCAGGAATGGGAAAAGTTTATTGAGCCTGACGTGTTGATGATTCCAATTGGTGGTAAAATTGCGCACAACACTATGGACGAGGATGATGCCATACAAGCAGTAAAAGTGCTAAATTCAAAACTTGTGATCCCTTGTCACTATAATTGTCCTGGTCTTTTTTCTAAAACACTCAATCCTGCTGATGAACTACAATTTAAAAAAAACGTGGAAAAATTAAATACTCAGTGCCGTATTTTACATATCAATGATTCAGTAGAATTAAATGATGGATAAACAAAACCCAATGAAATTGTGGATTAGATTTGTCTTTCGCATGATATTTTTTGCGATAGCATTACTGTGGCCCGCAGGTACCTGGTATTGGTGGGAGGCATGGGTTCTCTTCGTACTTTGGGGTATTTATGGACTCGTAATGATGGTGTACTTATTACGTTATGATACTGAATTACTTGCTGAGCGCATGAAGTTTGTACCAATAGATAAAGAGCAGAAGCTCTGGGATAAGGTAATTATGCTGGTGTTTTTTGTTGCGGGTATCAGTCTTTATATTGTTCCAGGTTTTGATGTGGTGCGTTATGCATGGAGTGAAGTATTACCATTATGGATGAGAGTTTTAGCCATGCTGATACACGTGCCCTGTTTTATTTTGCTTGGTTGGGTGATGCGTGAAAATACATATTTGGCGCAAGTTGTTAAAATTGATGAAGCACGAGGCCATCAAGTCATCACCACAGGACCTTATGCATTCATTCGCCATCCCATGTATGTCATTGTCATTATTTTATTATTTGCTATGCCGATAGCACTTGGTTCACGGTATGCGTTAATACTTTCAGTGTTTTTGAGCTTATTACTTATTTTGCGTACCTATTTCGAAGATCGTACCTTGCATGCTGAATTAGAAGGTTACCCTGAGTATGCAAAACAAACACGCTACCGGTTGATTCCAGGAATTTGGTAAAGATAACTCAATGTGCCAGTTAACGGAGTACATTAAAGATCAGATCTGGATTCTTGAATATCCGGTTCGCTTTGGCGGTATGGATATTTTTTCACGTATGACAATTATCAAATTGCCTAATGGGGATTTATTTATTCACGACCCCTGCAAAATTGATGAGTCAGTAAAGAATGAAATAGACATAATAGGTGATGTTAAATTTATTGTTGCCCCTGGTAATTATCATCACTTATATGTAACGGACTTACAAAACATATACCCGCATGCAGAAACCTTTATTTGTCCAGGACTTGATAAGAAACGTCCCGATATCAACTTTAACCAGATCCTTAGTAACGAACCGGATCCTCGATGGAGTGATATTTTAGATCAAGTTTTTGTACATGGAACAAAATACATCTGGGAAGTAGCATTTTTTCACAAGCCAACAAAGACACTTATTTTAGTGGATTTATTAGAAAATATCGGAGACGATTATAAGCATCATGCAAGTATATTACTGCGATTCTGGTGGAAGGTTATATTTAGAATGTGGAATAACCCAAAAGCAGCGCCTGAATATCAAATGGGTTGGGGAAAGAAGAAGATAGTTAAACGAGGTCTAAGTAAAATAGTGAACTGGAATGCTAACAGAGTAATACTCTCTCATGGCGAGCTTGTAGAACAAAATGTAAACGATGTGCTTAGTTTAGCATGGGATAAAATATTAAAGGCTTAGTGTTATGGATAAGGTTTATAGAGTATTATTTTATTTCACATAGTCCTAACAGTGGCTGTGGTTTGCCGATGCCATAACCCTGGCCGTAATCAACGCCAATTTTTTGTAACTCATTCAGTATTTCTTTTGTTTCAACATATTCTGCAATAAT
>Ga0316205_10004792_pt1 | contig 11590 bp, 7 predicted proteins | sample 3monthpyrite_MG_FD_204941 | JGI IMG/M metagenome (GOLD analysis project Ga0316205, IMG submission 204941) | Microbial mat bacterial communities from mineral coupon in-situ incubated in ocean water Damariscotta River, Maine, United States -... | ecosystem: Environmental > Aquatic > Marine >... | reverse complement strand
AATTCGATTCTCTTTCAGATGAAGCAATAAGGGAAAATGTTGAGGAACTTGGAGCCGATGGAGCTCTGCTTTCAAACCATTCGGGAAATATCCATCACGTTAATTTTATCGAGAAAATTTTAGCCACTGTTCTTTCAAAAGTATCTAATTTTGTACCCGAAGCCGGTATTTGGATGAACACGCAACGACCGGAATGGAATGATGCGAACAACGCTTTGGTAGGTAATGGCGTGTCTATGGTGACGCTGTATTATCTGCGCCGTTTCCTTCGTTTTTTTGAACCAATTTTATCAGGAAATGAAAGTACTGAAGTCTCCATTTCAAAAGAGATGGTTACTTTCTTAGAACAGGTTCAAGTAGTTTTATCTGCCAACAAATCTCACCTAACCTCGAGTTTTAGTGATCAGAAACGAAAAGAAATTACTGATGGATTAGGAAGTGCGGGAAGTAAATTTAGAACAAGAATTTATGAACATGGTTTTTCCGGCTATAAAGTAAACATCTCCCTTAAAGCGGTTGCAAATACTTTTGAAGTTGCTGCTCAATTTTTAGAGCACTCTATCAACGAGAATAAGCGTGAAGACGATTTGTATCATGCATATAACATCATGACATACTCTGATGATGGCATTGCAATTTCATATCTCGATGAGATGCTTGAAGGTCAGGTAGCGGTTCTTAGTTCAAGGTATTTAGATGCTGATTCTTCGGTGAAAGTGCTAAATGGATTGAGAGCAAGTACATTATATCGAGAAGACCAAAACAGTTATATCCTGTATCCTAATAAAGAGCTCAAAGGTTTTTTACAACGAAATTCTATTCCGGCAGAAGCAGTTTCGAAATCAAAATTGCTTACCAAATTAATTGAAACCGATAATCATAACATTATTTCTAAAGATGTTGATGGTGGTTATCACTTTAACGGAGATTTTAAAAACGCCGGATATTTATTGGATGCACTAGATAAACTTGCTCATTCTGATTTAGGAGAGTTAGTAGAGAAGGAAAAAGGGTTCATTCATCAAGTTTTTGAGGATGTTTTTAATCATAAAGCCTTTACTGGGCGATCCGGTACATTTTATGGTTACGAAGGATTAGGCTCAATTTATTGGCACATGGTTTCAAAATTGTATCTGGCAGCTTATGAAGTATGTTTAGATGCTAAAAAATCAAATACTAACATTTCCACGTTCAGTAAATTAGCTGATCATTTTTATGAAATTGGTAAGGGTATAGGTATCCATAAATCTGCTGAATTATATGGGGCTTTCCCGACAGATCCTTATTCACATACTCCATATCACCGCGGCGCTCAACAACCGGGAATGACCGGGCAGGTAAAAGAAGATATTCTTGCTCGCTATGGTGAGTTAGGTCTTCAAGTTATTGATGGGGCGCTAACCTTCAATCCAATTTTACTTAGAAAATCTGAATTTAATACTAAGAAAAAAGCCATCGATTTCTTGGCTGCAAACAACGAGAATATCGTTTTAAAAACTTCAGAAAATAGTATTGGATTTACACTTTGTCAGGTTCCAATTCTTTATCAAATAGCTGACGAAAACGAAATTTATGTTGAGCATTCGGATGGAAAAACTCAATCAATAGTTGGTTTGGTATTAGATAAATCAATCTCAAATCAACTGTTTAACCGAACCGGTAAAATAAAGCAGATTGTTGTTTCAATAATGGATGAACAATTAAGGTAAAGAGATAATGAAAACCATATTAACATGAAGAAAAATTGGTTGTTACTATTAAGCATCATCTTACTTGCAACGCTAAGTAATTGTGTAAATCGATCAGAAAAAGCAATGAGTTCTAAAAGCAGTATCACCGCAAAGGAGATTTTAGGTAAGCAGGAATATCAAGCAATTTCTTATGGTGGTTATAGAGAAACATCGCGAGATGTACAGCCTACCATTGCACAGCTTAAAGAAGACATGAATATTCTACATGCAATGGGCATCAGATTATTGCGAACCTATAATGTGCATTTAGATCAAGCGGGTAATGTACTAGCCGCAATCCGAGAGTTAAAAGAGGAGAATCCGGATTTCGAAATGTATGTGATGTTAGGCGCATGGATTGATGCAAAAAATGCGTGGACAGACGAACCCGATAGAATCCGGGATCAAGATGGGATAAGAAATAAGTCCGAGATTGCCAAAGCAGTAGAACTAACGAATATGTATCCGGACATTGTTAAAGTTATAGCTGTTGGTAACGAAGCTATGGTTAATTGGGCCTGGGAATATTATGTAGCGCCTTCAATTATTTTAAAATGGGTAAATCATCTTCAGGATTTAAAGAAAGAGGGCGGTCTTCCGGCGGATTTGTGGATTACAAGTTCAGACAACTTCGCTTCTTGGGGCGGTGGCGATCCTTCTTATCACGTGGAAGATTTAGAACAATTGATTGCTGCAGTCGACTTCCTGTCAGTGCATACATACCCAATGCACGATACGCACTATAACCCACAATTCTGGGGTGTGCGCGATAATGAACTTGAATTATCTGACATTGAAAAAGTGGATAAAGCAATGCAACGGGCTCTGGAATACTCCATTTCTCAGTTCAATAGTGTGAAAGAATATATGATTAGCCTTGGCATTGAAAAACCAATACACATTGGTGAGACAGGTTGGGCTACGGTCTCAAACGAATTCTATGGCCCTGAAGGCGCTCGTGCAATAGACGAATATAAATCTAGTACATATTACAATTCTATTCGCGAATGGTCCGACAAAAACGGCGTTTCAGTCTTCTATTTTGAGGCATTCGATGAAAAATGGAAAGACAGTCAAAATCAACTTGGCTCTGAGAATCACTTTGGTCTTATAAATTTACAAGGGGAAGCTAAATACAGCATTTGGAATCTTGTTGATGCCGGGGTTTTCGAAGGGTTGACGAGAGACGGAAACCCAATCACAAAAACATTTAATGGTGATTTCAAAGCGATGATAGAAACTGTTTTAGTTCCACCAACCAATAAAGAAATAATGGAAAATTGATCCCGTAAAGGAAACAAAATGACATACAAAAAATCACATTTTATAAATCTGCTTTTAGTTATGGTAATGTTAGGCTGTACCCCGAATGAATCTTTGGAAATTGAAGTTTTCGAAACCTCAGCCGACGGAAATAAACTCACTAAAATCACCGAATTTCCAAGCTCCGATATTGTGGTTGATATCACCATAGATCAGGCAGAAAAATTTCAAAAAATAACCGGTATTGGCGGCTCTTTCACTGAGTCTTCAGCATATCTTTTAAATCAATTAAGCGATGATAATCGGAAAATGATTATTGAAGCATACTTCGGAGATTCCGGCGCAAAATATTCCCTAACAAGAACACACATAAATTCAAGTGATTTCTCTCTGGGTAATTATTCCTATGCACCCGTTGCCGGTGATGTGAATCTGGAAAATTTCTCTATTGAGGAAGATATGGACGACATCATCCCCATGATAAAAGATGCAATGGAAGTTTCTTCAGATGGATTCAAAATCATTTCTTCTCCATGGACTGCACCAATTTGGATGAAAGACAACAAAGCTTGGAAAGGTGGAAAACTACTAGCAGAATATTATGACACTTGGGCGTTATTCTTCTCAAAATATATAGACGCTTATGCCGAGCAAGGAATTGATATCTGGGGCATAACTGTTGAAAATGAGCCACTTGGTAATGGAGAAAATTGGGAGAGTATGCACTTCACTCCCGAAGAAATGAATGAGTTTGTAAAGAATAATTTAGGGCCACAACTCGAAAAAACGCATCCGGATATTGTGCTTCTTGGTTATGACCAAAACCGAGATCACTTGGAAGAATGGGTGGACGTTATGTTCGGTGACGAAGAAGCTGCAAAATATTTTGATGGTACGGCTATTCACTGGTATGCAAGTACGTATGATGTTTATGAAGATGCTCTGCAATACGCGCATAATGCAGCACCGAATAAGTATTTGATACAGTCTGAAGCAACCGCCGATGCTGAGGTTCCAAAATGGCAAGATGACGATTGGTACTGGGCAAAAGAAGCTACAGATTGGGGTTGGGATTGGGCTCCTGAAGACCAAAAATATTTGCATCCAAAATATGTACCTGTGTATCGCTATGCGCGCGATATGATTGGCACTTTAAATAACTGGGTAGACGGTTGGGTTGACTGGAATATGATTTTAGATCGTCAAGGCGGTCCAAATTGGGCAAATAATTGGTGCTTGGCACCGGTAATAGTTGACCCAGATGCTAACGAAGTTTATTTAACTCCATTGTACTACACAATGGCACATTTCAGCCGATTTATTAGACCGGATGGATATAGAATCGGTCATCAACATAATGATGAGGAACTTTTGGTAACCGCAGTGGAGAATCCGGATGGATCTATCGCTGTAATTGTTTTAAACCAAGCGGAAGAGCCTAAAAAAATTAATCTAACCTTGAATGGAAGAACGGCATCTTTTGCCATACAAGGGAAAGCATTACAAACAATCATGCTCGATCAAGCGAAATCATAACTATAAAAATGGAGTATAATGTCTACGCAGGTTACAACTAAAACAGTCCCTTATTCATATAAATTAGCATTTGGATTTGGAATGCTTGCTAACCAGATGTTCCCGGCAGTTTTGAGCATTTTTATGGTGGTTTTAGTTCAAGATCTTGGATTTCCAGGATGGATGTGGGGTGTGATTTTCTTTTTCCCACGGATTTTTGATGCGTTTACGGATCCAATTATGGGTTTTATTTCTGATAATACCCGATCAAAATATGGCCGCCGTAGGCAGTATGTATTTCTAGGTGCTATTATAATGGGAGTTAGTTTCATCATAATGTGGCAGTTATATGCTGAAAATACCGTGACATTTAACTTCACCTATTTCATGGCGTGGTCAGTAGCCTTCTTTCTCGGGTTAACCATCTTTAGTGTGCCTTACGTAGCCATGGGTTACGAAATGAGTGAAGATTTCCATGAGCGAACACAAATTATGGCAATTGCACAGTGGATTGGCCAATGGGCTTGGGTAATTGCCCCATGGTTCTGGGTAATTATGTACGATCCAAGTTGGTTCGAATCAGCAGAAGTTGCCACACGAACACTTGCAACCTGGGTTGGAATTATATTTATGTTTTGTGCGATGATTCCGGCAATTATTATTAAAGGGGAGTCTACGGTTGATAGAAACGATTACATGCCGCTAACGGCCAAGAATATAGGAGCCGGATTTAAAGAAATTATCAAAAGTTTTATAGAAGCGTTTAAATCTAAACCATTTAGAAAACTTTGTATCTCTACTTTTTTGATTTTCAATGCTTTTAATACAGTTGCAGCATTTACCTTTTTTGTAATTGTATATCACCTTTTTGGCGGTGACGCTGGTGCAGCTGGCATTTGGCCCACTCTCTTTGGTAGCCTTGGTGCCATCGTAACCACTTTTCTTGTAATACCTATTGTGGCAAAGATGTCAAAAATAATGGGTAAAAAGCGTGCTTTTATTGTATCACAAACAATATCCATTTTTGGATACCTTTTATTCTGGTTTCTGTTAATTCCGGGAAAACCTTACATGTTTATTTTTGCATTACCGTTTTTCTCTTTTGGCATCGGTAGTTTGTTTACGCTGATGATGTCAATGACGGCTGATGTTATTGATCTCGATGAACTCAACTATGGAATTCGCCGTGAAGGTGTATTTGGAGCAATTTACTGGTGGATGGTTAAGTTTGGTTTTGCAATTGCTGGTGGACTTAGCGGAGTTATTTTAAGTTTGGTTGGTTTTAGCGCAGATGCTTTACCTAGTCCGGTATCAATAGGTGAAGTTTGGCCCGGAATTACCGGATTACGTGTGTTCTTTTCAGGTTTGCCAATGTTAGGAACCTTCATAGCTATTCTGGTTATGTGGAGCTACGATATTGACGAAGATCGTGCCAATGAGATTCGATCTCAATTAGCAGAAAGAAAGCATAAGAAAAAGCTAAATGAAGTTACTGAGGTGCTAAGCAGTTACTATCAAATGGGCAAAGCAAATACCTTTACGAATGTTGTAGTTGAAAACCCATTTACACCTGTCCATCTCCAAAGTAACGAAGCTGAATTGAAAACTAAGTTTAATGAGCTACTGAATAAAGGAATTCCTGGAATTTGTTTCAGCCCATATAATGACGAACAGAATATTGGGGATGAGCTTACGAAAGAACAAATTGAGCAACGTATCGAAGTACTGAAAAAACACGTCTCTTGGGTACGTTCGTTTTCAACAACAGGTGGCAATGAAATTACTCCATCAGTAGCCCAAGCCAATGATATAAAAACCGTAGTTGGTGCTTGGATTGATTCTGACTTGGAATCGAATGAGAAAGAGATTCAGTCCCTAATCTCCATTGCAAACAACGGAGATGTGGATGTGGCAGTAGTAGGTAATGAAGTGCTAATGAGAGATGATCTAGATAAAGCACAAATCATCGATTATTTAAAGCGCGTTAAGAAAGAATTGCCAAATACACCAGTAACCTATGTTGATGCCTACTATATATTTGTAGAAAATCCTGAAATTCTAGAGTACTGTGATGTGGTAATGATAAACTGTTACCCTTTCTGGGAAGGTTATTCCATTGAAGAATCAATAGGTATTTTTGAGAAAATGTACGCTTTAGTACAATCCATCAGTAATGGAAAAAAAGTAAGTATAGCTGAGACAGGCTGGCCAACAGCTGGAACCAATAATGGGGATGCTGTGCCTTCATTGGAAAACATGATGAAATACTTCATTAACCTACAAGTATGGAGTAACGAAAATAACATTGATGCTTTTTATTTTTCCTCTTTTGATGAATCTTGGAAAGTTCGCCATGAGGGCGATGTTGGTGCCCGTTGGGGATTGTGGAATAAAGACGAACAGTTGAAAGTTTGATTTGTAAAAACAACATCAATGGATTTAGTCATTGATTGAATAAAGTAAAATTAATTTTCAAAATAAAAATTTTAATACGAAAACAACTAGAAATAATGTCTTACAGAGAAGAAACCTTTATGAAGTTCAAACGATCAGAGTTGATATCAAAACTCAGCTACATCGATGAACTATCAGAAGAAGAAATAAAAAACTTGTTTCATGAAGTATTAAATGGTGGAGTTCATGGATTCTGCTTCAGCCTCTACGAAGAAGGTCAACAGCCGGGGGATATTATTCCTCGTAAACAAATTGAGCGCAGAATGAAAATTCTAAGCGAACACTCAAATTGGATTCGAACATTCTCTTGTACCGAAGGAAATGAGCTTATTCCCGAAATTGCAAAAGAAATGGGTATGAATACCTTGGTTGGTGCCTGGATTGGTAGCGATAAAGAAAAAAATGAAATTGAAATTCAGAATTTGATCAAAGTTGCCAAGAAAGGGCACGCTGATATCGTTTCTGTTGGTAATGAAGTTCTTTATAGAAATGATATTAGTAAAGAAGAACTGATAGCGCATATTCAAAGAGTTAAGGCTGAGTTACCTGGTATAACGGTTGGTTATGTTGATGCCTACTATGAGTTTACAGTGCATCCGGATTTAGCCGACTATTGTGATGTAATTCTTTGCAATTGCTATCCATATTGGGAAGGCACCCATTACAACGATTCGTTACAGCATATGCGTCAGATGTATTATCAAGCTAAAGCTGCCGGTAATGGAAAAAGAGTAATTATTACAGAAACGGGTTGGCCAAGTCAGGGCGAAGGATTAGGCGGTGCAGAACCTTCTAAAACTGCAGCCATGAAATATTTTATTAACACCAATTTATGGGCAGAAGATGAGGATGTAGAAGTAATGTATTTCTCTTCGTTTGATGAAGCCTGGAAAGTAGGTGATGAAGGTGAGGTTGGCGCATACTGGGGAATTTGGGATGCTAATAATCAACTTAAATTTTAAACTTGAATACTTTCGAATCTTTAAATCTTAAACCCGGAAAAGCAATTTGCTACTCCGGTTTCAGAGATGGACAATATCCTGGTGGGGAATCGCCTTCTTATGATCAGGTAAAGGAAGACTTGCTGATCTTGAAAGACGATTGGAGTTATTTGAGATTATATGATTGCGATGAGCATGCTCAAACTGTAATTAATGTAATTAAAAATGAGAATTTTGATTTCAAGCTCATGCTGGGTGCACACCTTTTTGCGGAGATGAATAATTTCAATTGCCCATGGGGTGGCGGAAATTTCACCGAAAGTGAATTAGAAACTAATACCCTGAAAAATGAACAGAATATTAAAAAACTGATAGCATTTGGTAACCGGTATTCTGATTTAATTTTTTCCTTGTCTGTAGGCAATGAAGCCTGCGTCGACTGGACAGATCATTACGTTTCTGAGCAAAAAATATTAGTATATGCTGAAGATGTTAAAGCCCAAACAAATCAACTTGTTACATTCTGTGAAAATTATGTTCCCTGGCTATATAAACTGAATGATCTTGCTGAATCATTAGACTTCATTTCCCTGCATTCTTACCCGGTTTGGGAATACAAACATATAGCTGAAGGCTTAGAGTACACAAAACAAAACTATTATTCTGTTGCAGAGAAATATCCTGATAAAACGGTTGTTATTACTGAAGCCGGTTGGGCTACAAAGTCAAATGGGAAAGGAATTGAAGCAGAGAATGTGAATGAAGGCTATCAAAGAATCTACATTAATGATCTGATGGAATGGACAGAAAAGGAAAATATTCTAATGTTCTATTTCGAAGCCTTTGATGAGAATTGGAAAGGCTCTTCAGAGCCTTGGGAACCGGAAAAACATTGGGGTTTATATCGTACAGATCGTAGCCCAAAACTTGCCGTTAACTCAAAAATTACAACTGAACGATCAGTGCATTAAAATTCTAAACTATAATAAAAACAATCTCTAAAACCGAACAAAGATACAATCTAATAACTCACTTATTATGAAAAATATAATTACAACACTAACAATACTGGCGGTTTCAACTGCTGTGTTTGCCCAAAACAACCCTGTCGATTTTGAAGCCGATGGAAACGGCGCCGACTGGAGCTGGGTAGTATTCGAGAATACAGATAATCCAGCACTTGAAATAATCGATAACCCTGATGCAACCGGTGCAAATACTTCTGCTAAAGTTGCCAAATTTACTGCCCGTGCTGACGGTGCTACTTTTGCAGGATTTACCACCGACGGTATTGGAACTTTTAAACTTGATGAAACCAATAGAACCATTAAAATAATGGTTTGGAAATCAGTAATCTCTGATGTTGGCATTAAACTAGAAGGAGCAAATGGCTGGTCTGAAGGTGAAATAAAAATTGCCAATTCATTAACAGATCAATGGGAAGAACTCACCTTCGATTTCTCAGCTAGAAACAATCCTCCAGAAGCTGGCGAAAATGGTGAATTTGCTAAACTTACTATTTTTCCTGATTTCAATGAAAGAGGGCAAGAAAATGTAATCTATGTAGATTATGTGATTTTTGGTGAAGGTGGACAAGGCGGAGGTGGCGGAGGTGGTGCTATTGAACCAACTGTTGCTGCTCCAACGCCAACTCAAGATGCAGAAAATGTAATTTCACTATTTAGTGATGCGTATGATGATGTTACGGTTGACACTTACTTAACAGGATGGTCGGATGCTTCACTAGCAGATGTTACCGTTGATGGTAATGCGGCCAAAAAATACTCGAACTTGAGTTTTGCAGGTATTGAAACGGTAGCAAATACTGTTGATGCTTCCGGCATGACACATTTCAGACTCGACGTATGGTCAGCTGATTTTACTGAATTCAAAGTCAAATTAGTTGACTTTGGCTCTACCGGTGGATACAGTGGCGATGGTGGAGATGGTGAAGGTGACGACACTGAGTTTGAACTGATATTTTCAACACCGGCACTAGAGGAATGGGTTAGTTACGACTTACCATTAAGCGACTTTACTGGAATGGCAACTGCTAACATCGCACAATATATAATCTCAGCTGCTCCGGCTCAGGCCTCAACTGTTTTTGTCGATAACATCTATTTCTACGATGCTAATTCAGTGAACAATGAATTAACTGAATTGCCAAATGGTTTTACATTAGAGCAAAACTATCCAAATCCATTTAACCCAACTACAAACATTGCTTTCAATCTTCCGGTTTCAGGTGATGTAAGTCTAGAAGTATTCAATCTTCAAGGCCAAAAAGTAATGACGCTGGTAAATGGATTTAAAGCTGCGGGTGCTTACACAGCTGCATTCGATGCTACAAATCTAGCCTCCGGCGTTTATGTTTACCGATTAGTTGCCGGTAGCAATATTCAAGTGAAAAAAATGCTGCTGATAAAGTAAAATTCATTCACTTTATTTAAAAACAAAGCCGGTTCAACTGAGCCGGCTTTGTTTAATATCCTATTTATTCAAGCATAATTTTTATATGCAAAACGCTAGAAAGTTTTAAATAACTAACACTTAATTAAGTATCATCGATGGAATCATCTGTTTTTAGTATAGGCGCTGTATTAAGTATAGTATTGTTTGTTTTTCTTATTCTGGCGTTAATTTTCGCCCTAATTTTACTTAGAAGTATTCTGAAATTTAAATCAACATTACATCATCCCGATGAGATTGAGAAGCAGAATATTATTGAGACTCACAATAAGAAAGAGCAGCCAATAGAACTTGTTGATGAAGAAAAAATCAACACATTGAAAGCTCAGTTGAAATCGAAAACGATAGAGCTGGCAAAAGTGGCCAAAGATCACGATTTGAAGAACCAGATTTTAACAGATTTACGTGAAAAAATATTACAGCTAAGAAATAATCCTGCATCTATTGCACGTCTTTCGAAGCAAATGATGGGCATGATTGATTCTGTAATAGTGTCTCACGATAATACTTTTGAAATCCAAATTGATGAACTTCATCAAGAGTTTTCAAATAAGTTAAAACTGAAATTTCCGGAGTTAACTATACATGATCTTAGGTTGGCAGCTTATATTAAAATCGGCCTTAATTCTAAAGAAATCGCTGATTTATTGAATATTAAACCGTCAAGTGTGTACATAAGCAGATCTCGTTTACGCAAGAAAATTGAACTTTCTCCGGATACGGATTTACATGGATTTCTGAATAAGATTCAATAAAATTTCAATTAACGAGTTACTAAAATTGCCGAAGTTCTAGCCGGAATCTCAAAGCTTAATTTTCCTCGGGTTTGGTCAATTGGCAGCTCATTTAAAACATCATAAAATGAGCCTTCGAATTTTGTTTGCAAGCGGATAATTCTGTTTTCGTTGCTTGTATTGAACACAACAATTACTTCTTTTTTTGTTTGATTACTAAACCTTGTATAGGCAAGAACTTCATCTTCATTTTCAATAATCAGGTATTCCAGATCACCATTCGATAATACTTCGTGTTCTCGTCGAATGTGAACGAATTTACGAACCGTATCAAACCAATTATGATCAAACGAGACTTCATTTATAGGTCGTTCTAAACCATTTGGGTGCGTTGTTTCACTTTCAAAATTGATATCCGGCCACATTAAAGGCTTTCGTGTTGATGGGTCATCGGCACCCCACATTCCCATTTCATCCCCAT
>Ga0316205_10004791_pt1 | contig 11591 bp, 10 predicted proteins | sample 3monthpyrite_MG_FD_204941 | JGI IMG/M metagenome (GOLD analysis project Ga0316205, IMG submission 204941) | Microbial mat bacterial communities from mineral coupon in-situ incubated in ocean water Damariscotta River, Maine, United States -... | ecosystem: Environmental > Aquatic > Marine >... | reverse complement strand
AAACCGAGGCCGCGCTCGACACCGTCATCGCCGAACTTGACGCCGCGTCGATCCGGGACATGGGGCGGGTGATGAACGCGCTGAAGGCCAAGTACACGGGCCAGATGGATTTCGGCAAGGTCGGCCCTATGGTCAAGGGGCGCCTGACCTGAGCTGCCTGCATCAGGCGTAGCTTTTCAGCCCTATCAGCAGATCCGACAGAAGGTCGTTCAACCGGATGCGTTCCTCAGGCGTCAGGAACGCGCCCAGTTCCACCTCGCGGCCGCCACCGGTCAGGGTCAGATAGTGTTCGACCGGCCCGCCGCGCGGGATCAGGTTGAGTGTGACCCAGGTGGGATTGGCCTGCCAGTCCTGCACCGGGCCTTTGGGGTTGAACCGACGCAGGATGATCCCGTCGCGGCTCAATTGCATTTCTTCCAGCACACGACGGTCCCGGAAATTGCGCTCCAGCGCATACCACAGGCCCCAAAGCGCAGCCCCTGCAAACGGCAACAGCCCCCAAAGCGCCGACGAGCCCAGCAAGCCGATCATCGGAAAGGCCAGCGCAAACGCGGCCAGCCCGACAGCCAATGCAAAGCCACGCGGCGCCAGGGCGTTGTGCGGCCAAAGACGCAGGCGGGCAGTGGTGGGGGTCTGGCGGGTCAGTTCGTAGGGCATGGGGTGGTCGGCGCTTGGAGCAAGATCCTGTCGTGGCGCGGCAAGGCGGCCCGGGATGTCGGTGGCAACGCGCGGGCGTGTCGCTTGAAGGGCCGGTGAGGCGGGGAACCGCGCGAAGTTTCGGTGTTCGCGGGTCACGATAGCGTGTTGTCGCCTGCTCGGGCAAGGGGCCTGAACTGTGCCACCGCGCAAAACCGGGGTGGGAGCATTGCGCGGTGTCCTGCGCACATGAAAAGGCCCCGGAACATTTCCGGGGCCTTTGGGTGGCGTCAGGGCAGCGGCCTCAGTGGGCGTGGCTCTTGTCCCAGTCCTCACGCTTGGGCAGCTGCTCGAACGTGTGCTCGGGCGGCGGGCAGGGCAGGGACCATTCCAGCGTGTCCGCGTATTCGTTCCAGTAGTTGTTCTCGGTCACGCGCTTGCCGGCGCGCAGCGTGTAGACAACGATGCCGATGAACAGCAGGAACGATGCGAAGGACAGGAAGGCGCCGATCGAGCTGACATAGTTCCACAGCGCGAAGGCTTCCGGATAGTCGATATACCGGCGCGGCATGCCTTGGCGGCCCAGGAAGTGCTGCGGGAAGAAGGTCAGGTTGGCGCCGATGAACATCATCCAGAAATGCAGCTTGCCAGCCCACTCCGGATACTGTCGGCCGGACATCTTTCCGATCCAGTAATAGATGCCCGCAAACAGCGCGAACACGGCCCCCATCGACATCACGTAGTGGAAATGGGCAACCACGTAGTAGGTGTCATGATAGACGCGGTCCACCGGTGCCTGCGACAGCACAATCCCGGTGACACCGCCGACGGTGAACACGAACAGGAAGCCGAAGGCCCACAGCATCGGGGTTTCGAAGGTCAGCGAGCCTCGCCACATCGTGGCGATCCAACTGAAGATCTTCACCCCCGTTGGAATGGCGATCGTCATCGTGGCCAGCATGAAATAGGTCTGCTGCGTCAGCGACATGCCCACCGTGTACATGTGGTGCGCCCAGACGACAAAGCCGAGCGCGGCAATCGCGACCATGGCGTAAACCATCGGCAGGTAGCCAAAGATCGGCTTGCGCGAGAAGGTCGCGATCACGTGGCTGATGATGCCGAAACCCGGAACGATGATGATATACACTTCCGGGTGGCCAAAGAACCACAGGATGTGCTGATACAGGATCGGGTCGCCGCCGCCGGCCGGGTCAAAGAACGTCGTGCCGAAGTTGCGGTCGGTCAGCAGCATGGTGATGGCACCGGCCAGAACCGGCAGGGCCAGAAGGATCATCCAGGCCGTCACAAATACCGACCAGGCGAACAGCGGCACCTTGTGCAACGTCATGCCTGGCGCGCGCATGTTCAGGAAGGTGGTGATGATGTTGATCGCGCCCAGGATCGACGATGCGCCCGACAGGTGCACCGCGAAGATCGCGAAATCCATGGCGATACCGGCTTCGTTGGTCGATAGCGGCGGATATAGCACCCAGCCGACGCCCGCGCCTCGGCCGCCGCCACCGCCCGGAACCAGAAGCGACGCGACCGCCATCGAGGCCCCGGCGACATACAGCCAGTAGGACAGGTTGTTCAGACGCGGAAACGCCATGTCCGGCGCGCCGATATGCAGCGGCATGAAGTAGTTGCCGAAGCCGCCAAACAGAGCCGGGATGACGACGAAGAACATCATCAGGACGCCGTGCGCCGTGATAATCACGTTCCACAACTGGCCGTTCGGTTCCGCGCAATCGCCGTCGGCAAACAAGCGGGCGCCATCGGCGCACATGTATTGCACACCCGGATTCATCAGTTCCATGCGCATGTAGACCGTGAAGGCCACTGCGACGAACCCGACGATGCCGGCAGTGAAGAGGTATAGAATACCGATGTCTTTGTGGTTTGTGGACATGAACCAGCGGGTGAAGAACCCCCGGGTGTCCTCGTGTCCGTGAGCGGCTGCGTTGGCCATAGATTGCTCCCGTTCCTTTTTCGAACTTTTTTATGCGGAATCATCTGTCAGGGTCGGCGGACCCGGGCAGAAACCTGACACCGTTCTAGAATGCCGTGTTGATGGCGGCAACGCTCGATATGTCGCAGAGGCCAAAAAATTGATCTGTGTCATTGAAATGCCGTTCGCGAATGACAAAAGCCCTCCGCGGGGCGGCATTCGATCAGCCGTCAGGCCCGGACTGAGACCCGGACTGAGACCCGGACTGAGACCCGGACTGAAACGCGTCTGCGAACACGGTATCGAAGCATTTGCGCAGTGCGACATCCAGGTCATCCATCGTCACCGGCAAGCCCAGATCGACCAGCGACGTGACCCCGTGTTCGCGGATTCCGCAGGGGACAATGCCGTCGAAATGGCTCAGATCCGGCTCCACGTTGATCGAAATGCCGTGAAAGCTGACCCAGCGGCGCAGCTTCACGCCGATCGCGGCGATCTTGTCCTCGCGCGGTGTTCCGTCGGCGCTCAGGGGTTTGTCGGGGCGTGTCACCCACACGCCGACACGCCCGGCGCGCCGTTCGCCGGTGACATTGAATTCGGCCAGCGTCCGGATCACCCAGTCCTCAAGATTGTGCACGAAGCACCGCACGTCGCGCCCGCGCTTGTTGAGGTCCAGCATGACATAGGCCACGCGTTGGCCCGGGCCGTGATAGGTGTATTGCCCGCCGCGCCCGGCGACATGAACCGGAAACCGGCCCGGGTCGGTCAGATCGGCGGCCCTGGCCGAGGTGCCGGCGGTATAGAGCGGCGGGTGTTCCAAAAGCCAGACGGCCTCATCCGCCTGTCCGGCGGCGATCCGGGCGGCGCGGTCCTCCATCGCCTGCACCGTGGCCTCGTAGGGTTGAAGGCCCGAAAGATGCGTCCATTCCATGCCGGGTTTCGCCTTGTGTTGAGCCGATGCGCCCATGGTAGCGCCTGACAGGGGAGGGTCAATCGCGGCTTGGTGCGAATCAGGCAGCGGTGCTACGGTGATTCGCGAACAGGTTGTATGAATGTTTCGAAGGAATTGATTGATGAACTCCAGGATCCTCGCCACCGTCGCCATTGTCGCAACACTGGTATCTTCTGGCACCCAGCGGGCCAGCGCCGATATCGGCGACGCCATCGCCGGGGGGATCATCGGCGGGATCATCGTCGGCGCGATCAACGATCGCAACGGAACCCGCCGCACGGCGCCGCACCGTGAACCGAGCGCCCCGTCGGCGGCACGGCAGATGGCCCGCAGCATCCAGACCGCCCTGAACCATTTCCGGTTCAACGTCGGTGCCGTGGACGGTGTGCTGGGCCGCCAGTCACGTGCCGGGATCCGGCAGTATCAGGCCTATCTGAGCTTTCCCGCCACCGGCGAACTGAGCGAATTCGAACGCCAGGTGCTGCTGACGGCCTATGAACGCGCGGCGCTGGGCGGGCCACAGGTTACGCAGGTCACCGCGACCCACCCCAATGGCATTCGCGGACTGCTGGACACCGTGCGCGACGAAATGCTTGGCGTCTCCCGCCAGCCGGTGGTCGAGGCCGCAGCGCCCGCAGCGCCGCCCGCACCGGTTGCCGCCGCGCCAGCGGTGCCAAACTTCTTCGCCGGTCAAAGCAGCGCGACCACGGTTTCGCTGGCGTCGCGTTGCAACCGCGTTGCGCTGGTCACATCGGCGAATGGCGGGTTCACAAATCTGGACACCATGACCGACCCGGTCTTTGCCCTCAACGAGCAGTTCTGCCTGGCGCGCGGCTATGCGATCGCCGAAGGAGAGACGCTGGTGGCGCAGGTGCCCGGCGCGACGGCGCAAGGCGTTGCCCAGCAATGCGCCGGGCTTGAGCCGTTGCTGCAACCCTATGTTGCGGCCCTGTCGTTGCAGCCGCGCAACGCTGTCTTGCAGGAGGTTGCGCAGTTTGTCCTGAATTCCGGCATGAGCCCGACAGAGCTGGCCGGGACCGCGCGCATCTGCCTGTCCAGCGGATACCTGTCCGACAACATGACCGTCGCCATCGGTTCTGCCATGGTGTTGGTGGCGCTGGGCGAATCCGCCTATGGCGAGCTTCCGGGCCATCACCTGATGCAGGGGATTGGCGCTGCGCAGCGCCCCGATCTGGCGCAGGACTGGTTCACCAACGCCCTGGCGACGCAATCCGCCGGCCCGACCGAGGTCGCATTCCGCCCCGGTCCGGATGGGCGCAATGAGCTGATCCTAGCGGCCGCGCGCGCTGCCAACGGCCCGGCGGTTTCGCCGATTGCACCGGCCGCTCCGGCGCCTGGCACGGTCAACAGCAAGTAAGACCGGGGTCTTTCGGGATTTTGACATGATGGCCCGGCCCGCGCAGCGGGCGGGGCCGTTTTTCCCCCTTCACATCGTCGGGTGAACCGGCTAAGAGCAGCGCACCAATCCAGTGCGGTCGTGGCGGAATTGGTAGACGCGCAGCGTTGAGGTCGCTGTGGGCTAACCCCCGTGGAAGTTCGAGTCTTCTCGACCGCACCATTTCCCCTTCGATGCGATTTTCCGCAGCTGCCTTCGGGCAGCCCATCGGAACAGGGAATTCGGGAATTGGCGGGAAAATTTCCGGCGGACAGACGCTTTGGCGGTGAATGATCCCTGATATATGCACGAAGAACGCGGAAACACCGCAAATCATGGTCTGTTGTTGACCGCTCCTGAAACATCGGTTTGAATTCATGCAAAGCCGACTCTGAATTCGGCGCGTGCAAAAAGATCTGCTCAGCAGGGGGTATAACTGGTGTCAACCGACCGCATCGACGATTTCGTCGTGTTCGATAGTGTGCAGAAAAGCTATGATGGCGAGGTTCTGGTCGTCAAGGATCTGAACCTGAATATGCCGAAGGGCGAATTTCTGACGATGCTGGGCCCGTCCGGTTCGGGCAAGACCACCTGCCTGATGATGCTGGCGGGGTTCGAAACCGCCACGCATGGCGATATCCGGCTGGATGGCAAGCCGATCAACAACATCCCGCCGCACAAGCGCGGGATCGGCATGGTGTTTCAGAACTACGCCCTGTTCCCGCACATGACGATTGCCGAAAACCTTGGCTTTCCACTGGAAGTGCGCGGGATCGGCAAGTCTGATCGTGAAGCGAAGATCCTGCGGGCGCTGGACATGGTGCAGATGCGCGATTTTGCCACGCGGCGTCCGGCGCAGCTTTCGGGCGGGCAACAGCAACGCGTGGCGCTGGCCCGTGCTCTGGTGTTCGAGCCTGAACTGGTCCTGATGGACGAGCCGCTGGGCGCGCTGGACAAGCAGCTGCGCGAGCACATGCAGTTCGAGATCACGCGCCTGGCCCATTCGCTGGGCATCACCACGGTTTACGTGACCCATGACCAGACCGAGGCGCTGACCATGTCGGACCGGGTGGCGGTGTTCAACGATGGCCGCATCCAGCAGCTGGCCCCGCCGGAAGATCTGTATGAGCGCCCGGAAAACAGTTTCGTGGCGCAGTTCATTGGCGAGAACAACAAGCTGGACGGCGTGATCGAAACGATCAAGGGCGACCATTGCACGGTGCGCCTGGATGACGGCACGATCATCGACGCGCAGCCGGTCAACGTGACGAAGCCGGGCGAAAGAACCCGCGTTTCGATCCGGCCGGAGCGGGTGGAATCGAATCCAGAACGCCTGCACGAGGACGCGCATCTGATCGACGCCGAGGTGCTGGAATTCATCTACATGGGCGACACGTTCCGCACACGGTTGCGGGTCGCGGGGAACGATGATTTCGTGATGAAATATCGTAACGCCCAGGACCAGAACCGCTTGGCCGCCGGGGACAAGATCCGCATCGGCTGGCGCGCAGAGGATTGCCGCGCACTGGACGCCTGAGGCGCCGGTGACTTGGCACAGTGCCCTCCGGGTCCGCAGGAAGGCACAAACAAAATCGCGGACAAGTTCGACTAGGGAGTATTCGAATGAGAATGACAACAGTATTCAAAGGCGCCATCGGCGCGATTGCCCTCAGCGTGGGCAGCGCATCCGCTGACGCCAACATGGCCGACGAAATGACGGTCGTGTCGTGGGGCGGCGCGTATCAGCAATCGCAGGTCAATGCGTATATCAACCCCTATGTGGCGATGAACCCCAGCCTGACGGTCATCACCGACGAAAGCTCGGCTGACGCAGTGTCGCGGATCCGCGCCATGAGCGAAGCCGGCAACGTGACCTGGGATGTGGTCGATGTCGTGGCTTCCGACGCGATGCGCCTGTGCGACGAAGGCCTGGCCGAGGTCATCAACCCCGACGTTGATCTGGCACCGGCGCCTGATGGCACCCCGGCCAGCGTGGACTTTGGCGACATGATCGTGTCGGAATGCTTTATTCCGCAGATCGTGTATTCGACCACTTTCGGCTATCGCACCGATATGGTCCCTGCGGGCGTTCCTGCACCGACCGGCGCCTGTGACGTGTTCGACACGGAAACCTATCCGGGTCGCCGCGCGCTCGAGCGCCGCCCGATCGCCAACATGGAATGGGCACTTCTGTGCGACGGCGTCGCCATGGAAGATGTCTATGACCTGCTGGAAACCGACGAAGGCATCGACCGCGCCCTTGCCAAGCTGGACACCATCAAGGACCAGACCATCTGGTGGACCGCCGGCGCCGAAACGCCGCAGCTGCTGGCCGATGGCGAAGTCTTCATGGGGTCGACCTATAACGGTCGCTTGTTTGCAGCAATCGCCGAACAGAACCAGCCGATCGGCATGGCCTGGGGCTTCCAGATGTTTGACCTGGATGGCTGGATCGTTCCGACCGGTCTGAGCGACGAGCGTCGTGCCCGTGTGATGGACTACCTGTATTTCGCTACCGACACCCAGCGTCTGGCCGATCAGGCTGCCTACATCTCGTATGGTCCGGCGCGCACGTCCTCGGCACCTCTGGTTGGCGATCACGCCACCCTGGGCATCCCGATGGGTCCGCACATGCCGACCGCACCTGAGAACCTTTCGGGGGCATTCCTGTTCAACTACATCTGGTGGGCAGATTACCGCGACGAGATCGACGCCCGCTTCCAGGCGTGGCTGGCTCAGTAATCGCGCTCTGGCTGTCCCGCGCGAGCGCGGGGCAGCCACCACGTATGACCAAACGCCACCCTCCGGGTTTCGGGGGTTGGCATTGGCAGGGATCATCCAATGACGACGACCGCGACCAACACTCCGACACCCGAACTCAGCGGTGGCGCGCTCAAGCGGCAACTGGCGCGGGCCATGCGTCGGCAAAAGATACGGGCCTTGCTGCTTACGGCCCCGTTGCTGGCGTTCATCATTCTTGGCTTCCTGATGCCAATCGGATCCATGCTGATGCGGTCGGTCGACAATTCGATCGTCGAGGAAACCATGCCGCGCACGGTCGTTGCGCTGGAAAGCTGGGATGTCACGAGCACCGAAATTCCATCGGAAGAAGTCTTTACGGCGCTGGCCGCCGATCTCCAGATTGCCGTCGAAAACCGTTCTGCGCTGGTTTTCGCCCGGCGGATGAATTACGAACTGGCCGGGTTCACGACCATGGTGCGCCGCGCGCAGCGGGCCGTGCGCAGCTGGGATATCGAAAATGACGGGCCGTTCCGGGAGCAGTTCATCGAGGCCCATGCGGGCTGGGGCGAGCTGGAAACCTGGCAGGCGTTCAAGACATATTCGTCGCCGGTCACCGCCGGCTACTATCTGGCCGCCATCGACTACACGATGATTTCAGGCGAGATCGAGCCGATCCCGGAAAACCGGTCCATCTACCTGATGCTGTTCTGGCGAACCGCCTGGATGAGCGCACTGATCTGTTTCATGACCCTGTTGCTGGGCTATCCCATCGCCTTCCTGCTGGCCAATGTCAAAGAGCGATACGCGAACCTGTTGTTGATCCTTGTGCTTTTGCCGTTCTGGACGTCTTTGCTGGTGCGAACATCGGCCTGGAAGATCCTTCTGCAAGAACAAGGGGTAATCAATCAGCTTCTGGTCTGGGTCGGGATTGTCGCCGATGACAACCGGCTGGCGCTGATAAACAACAAATTCGGCGTTATCATCGCCATGACGCATATTCTGCTGCCATTCATGATCCTGCCGCTGTATTCGGTGATGAAAACCATCCCGCCCAGTTATGTCCGCGCCGCGAAAAGCCTGGGCGCGAATGACTGGACCGCGTTCTGGCGGGTCTATTTTCCACAGACGATCCCGGGCATCGGCGCCGGCGCGATCCTGGTGTTCATCCTGGCGGTCGGCTACTACATCACGCCGGAACTGGTGGGCGGGCCCTCGGGCATGTTCATCTCGAACCGGATTGCCTATCAGTGGAATTCGGCCGGCAACTGGGGCCTTGTAGGCGCGCTTGGCTCGATCCTGCTGGCAGCGGTTCTGGTGCTCTACTGGGTCTATGACAAGATTGTCGGCATCGACAACGTGAAGCTGGGGTAATCAAGACATGGCACTTCCAAGCTACGCATCACCGGCACAGAAGATCTGGCACTATTCCTATCTGACCATGTGCGGGCTGATCTTCTTCTTCCTGATCTTCCCGATCGTGGTGATCATCCCGCTGTCGTTCAACGCGCAGGATTTCTTCACCTTCACGCCGGAAATGCTGGCGCTGGATCCGGCGGGCTTCAGTCTGAAGCATTATGTCGACTTCTTCACCAATCCAGACTGGACCCAGGCGACCTACAATTCACTGGTCATTGCGCCGATGGCAACGCTGGTTTCGGTGTCGTTGGGCACATTGGCCGCTGTCGGGTTGAGCCAAAGCCATGTGCCTTTCAAGCGGGTCATCATGGCGATCCTGATATCGCCGATGATCGTGCCTTTGATCATTTCGGCGGCGGGGATGTATTTCTTCTTTTCGGCCATCGGCTTGCAGGGCACCTATTGGGGCGTTGTTCTGGCGCACGCCATTCTGGGCATTCCCTTTGTCATCATCACCGTCACTGCCACGCTTGTGGGGTTTGACCGGTCGCTGACGCGGGCGGCGGCTTCGATGGGGGCGGGGCCGCTGCGCACATTTTTCAAGGTGCAGTTGCCGCTGATCCTGCCGGGTGTCATCTCGGGGGCGTTGTTCGCGTTCATCACCTCGTTTGACGAGGTGGTCGTGGTGATCTTTGTCGGCTCGGCCGGGCAGCAGACCCTGCCCTGGCAGATGTTCACCGGGTTGCGAGAGCAGATCAGCCCGACAATCCTGGCCGTTGCGACGCTGATGGTGGGATTGTCGATCCTTCTGCTGGCAACACTGGAGATCATGCGCCGCCGCAACGAGCGTATGCGCGGGATGACGCCGGGCTGAGTATCGTCCGGACGCATGAAGAAAAGAACGGATGCGGGGCCCCTGGGGCCCCGCGTTTCGTTCAAGGGCCGAGCCCGGCGCGACGGTGCGGTCAGTGTTTCGCCAGCGATTCGGCGACGAAGGCCTGGATCTGCGCTGACGGACGTGCCCCGGCCAGCCGCGCAACCTCGCGCCCCTTGTGGAACAGGATGAAGGCCGGGATGCCCCTGATGTTGTAGCGCACCGTCGCGTCCGGGTTGGACTGGGTGTTGATCTTGGCCAGCCGGACCCTGGGCGACAGCGCCCGCGCCGCCGCCTCGAACTCGGGCGCCATGGCCCGGCAGGGCCCGCACCACGGCGCCCAGAAATCGACCAGCAGCGGCAAGCCATCATTGCGCGCGGCTTTTTCCAGCGTCTGGAAATCCAGCGTCGCGACCTTGCCACCGTTCAATCCGGCGCCGCAGATCCCGCAATTCGGGTTTGCGTCGATCTTGTTCGTCGGCAGCTGATTGACCTGCCCGCATTCGGTGCAGGTCACTTTGATCCTGGTGCTCATGCCTACCCTTTGCATTCTATGATTTGAATGTGATGTGGGCAACGGGAGCCGCGCTGTCAAGACCCTGCGCGGGGCGGGCGGGACCTGTAGACCGGAAGCCGCCAGCCGAACGCCAGCGATCCGGCGCGCAACAGAAAGGTGACCGCCGCGCAGGCCAGCAGCGCCACCGGAACCGAAAACCCGATAAACGCCAGCGAGACGGCAACAAGTGCGCCGGCGAATGCCGCCGTCAGATACAACTCGCCCTGCCGCAGGACCAGCGGCACCTCGTTGCAGACCACGTCGCGCATCAAGCCGCCCATGGCGCCCGTCGTCATGCCCATGATCAGCACAATCGCCGGGCCATGCCCCAGCGACCAGGCCACGCCAACCCCGGCGGGCACGGCGACAGACAAGGCGCCGGCATCCAGCCAGTCCAGCGCCGTGCGCCGCGATTCCAGCAGATGCGCCAGAAAGAACACCCCCACGGCCGCGCCGCTGGCGGTGCCGATATACCACGGGTTCGCCACCCAGAACACGGTGTCGCGGTTCAGCAGGACATCGCGCAGCGTGCCGCCGCCAACCGCCGTCAGGCTGGCGATGAACAAGAATCCGACCAGATCCAGCTGTGCCCGACTGGCCGCCAGCGCGCCGGTCAGCGCGAACACAAACACCGACAGGTAGTCCAGCGCAACCAGCAGGGTCATGCCGACGCCGCCGACTTGAACGGGGCCATGCCTTCGCGCGCAAGCTCGTCGGCGCGCTCGTTCTCGGCGTGTCCCGCGTGACCCTTGATCCATTTCCAGGTCACGTCATGCGCCGCCTGCGCCGCGTCCAGCCGCTGCCACAGATCGACATTCTTGACCGGCTTCCTGTTCGCTGTCTTCCAGCCATTGCGCTTCCAGCCATGGATCCAGCCGGTCACGCCATTCTTCACATAGGCCGAATCCGTGGTGATGGTGATGGCCGAACGCCGTGTCAGCGCCTCGAGCGCCGAAATCGCCGCCATCAGTTCCATGCGGTTGTTGGTGGTCTCGGCCTCGCCGCCCTTCAGGGTGCGCTCCTTGACGATCACGTCGCCGTTCACCGCCCGCATCAGAACGCCCCAGCCGCCGGGGCCGGGATTGCCCGAACACGCGCCGTCGGTCCATGCCAGAAGGTCAGTCATCGGCG
>Ga0316205_10004788_pt1 | contig 11596 bp, 11 predicted proteins | sample 3monthpyrite_MG_FD_204941 | JGI IMG/M metagenome (GOLD analysis project Ga0316205, IMG submission 204941) | Microbial mat bacterial communities from mineral coupon in-situ incubated in ocean water Damariscotta River, Maine, United States -... | ecosystem: Environmental > Aquatic > Marine >... | reverse complement strand
CCCCTTTTGGCGGATTTGATCATAATGCGCAGGCCGTGCGGATCGTCACCGCGCTGGAACGCCATTATGCCGATTTCGACGGGCTGAACCTGACCTGGGACACGCTGGAAGGGATAGCAAAGCATAACGGGCCAGTCACCGGTGAGCTTCCCTATGCGCTGGCCGATTACAACGCCCTGCATGATCTGGAACTACACACTCATGCCAGCGCCGAGGCACAGGTGGCGGCGCTGGCCGATGACATTGCCTATAACAACCACGATCTGCATGACGGGCTGCGGGCGCATCTTTTTTCCGAGGATGATATTCACAACCTGCCGGTGATCGGACCCTGCTATGACGCGGTGGACCGCCGATACCCTGGCCTTGACCCCTATCGGCGACGTCACGAGGCGTTGCGGCGGGTGTTTGGTGTGATGGTCGAGGATGTGATTGCCACGTCCCAGGCCGCCTTAAGCCACCATGCCCCGCAATCGGCCCATGATGTGCGCCATCTGGGCCAGCCGGTGATCCGGTTTTCCAACGCGCTTTGGAGCGATCTGAAGGTGATCCGCGCGTTCTTGTTCAAACATATGTACCGCGCCCCCGAAGTGGTGGCGATGCGCGAGCGTGTCACCTCCGTGGTTGAAGAACTGTTCCCTTATTACTTGTCCGATCCCAGCCACCTGCCTAAACGCTGGCAGGCCGATATGGCCGCCGCGCGCGACCAGACAGCCCTTGCCCGGTTGGTCAGCGACTATATTTCCGGCATGACCGATCGCTTTGCGCTCCAGGCGCACGCCCAGCTGTTGGGTGGTCCCGGCGGTGCCGGTGAACGCGGCGGGGCCTGAACGGATCGACAGGTGATCACAGTCTGCTGAATTGTCCCGGCACCGCAACAGTGATATTCTGCTCGCCGGGATGGGTTTTACATACTGAGTATTTGGGGTGAGTGAGCGCAACACTTTCGACGGCAGGACTGTGCTGTTGGCCGGGGCAGGGTGCGTGGCGGGGGCCGCCTTGGCATCTGGCTTTGCCCGGGCGGGCGCGCGCGTCATTGCCATTGATCGCGACGAGGCCGCGGTGCTGAAAATGGCCACCCGTCATCCAGACCGCATTGACCCCCTGCGCCTTGATTGCCTTGATATTCAGCAGACCACCTTGTTCGCAGATGTGTGGCAGGACGAGCCGCTGCACGTCTTGATGCATCTGCAGCCCCTGCGCCATGAGGACGAGATGGCCGGAGCGATCCGCTCGGTTCTCGAATTCAGCAAACGCCTGTTGCCCGCGCTGATTGCGGGTAAGGGGCGCGTGGTGATCCTGTTTCACGATGTCTCTGGCCCGGCAGCGCTTGATCAACGCGTGTTTTTGCCAAGTTTGCAACGGCTGTCCGGCACGCTGCAAACCGAGTTTGCGCAGGCCAAGATTGCCGTAAACGCGGTTTGCCTGTCGAACCGGGGGGATGCTAAGATCATGGCAGACCTGATGCGCGTGGCGCAGTGGTTATGCGCGCCCGGACGACCGCCGGTAACGGGGTCCGTGTTGCGCTTGTCGGCGGGCGGTGATTGACCTTCGCGCTGGCAGTGGGTAACCGACGCTCAACGCCATAAAGGAACGCCAGATGAATCTGTTTACCGATATCCGCAGCCTTGTGCTTGAGGCCCTTAAGGCGATGCAGGGCGCGGGCGATCTGCCTGAGGGGCTCGACTTTACGAATGTTGCGGTCGAACCGCCCCGCGATCCGGCGCATGGCGATATGGCGACCAACGCCGCGATGGTGCTGGCCAAGCCTGCCGGGGTCAAGCCGCGCGACATCGCCGAGGCGCTTGCGGCCCGTCTGGTCAGCGATGCCCGCATCACCGCCGCCGATGTGGCTGGCCCAGGATTTCTGAACCTGCGGTTGGCGCCTTCGGTCTGGCACGGTGTCGTGGCCGCGGCCCTGCAGACGGGCGATGGTTTTGGCCGCTCGGATATGGGGCAGGGCGCGAAGGTGAACGTGGAATACGTCTCGGCCAACCCCACCGGGCCTTTGCATGTGGGCCACACGCGGGGCGCTGTGTTTGGCGACGCGCTGGCCAGCTTGCTGGATTTTGTCGGCTACCAGGTGACGCGCGAATACTACATCAACGATGGCGGCGGGCAGGTCGATGTCTTGGCCCGCTCGGTTTACCTGCGCTATCTCGAAGCGCATGGGCAGGCCGTGGCCTTTGAGGATGGCACCTATCCGGGCGACTACCTGATTGAGGTTGGCAAGGCACTGAAGGCCAAAGTGGGCGCGGCTTACGTCGATCAGCCCGAATCTGTCTGGCTTGAAGACGTGCGGGCGTTCTCAACCGACGCAATGATGACCCTGATCCGCGCCGATCTGAAAGCTCTGGGCGTGGAAATGGACGTGTTTTACAGCGAGAAATCGCTCTATGGCACGGGCCGGATCGAAGAAGCCCTGAGCGCGCTGGATGCCAAGGGTCTGATCTATGAAGGCGTGCTGGAACCGCCCAAGGGCAAAAAGCCCGAGGATTGGGAGCCCCGTGAACAGACCCTGTTCAAATCCACCGAACATGGCGATGACGTGGACCGTCCGGTGAAGAAATCCGATGGTGCCTGGACCTATTTTGCGCCCGACATCGCCTATCATTATGATAAGGTTTCCAGAGGGTTCGACGCCCTTATTGATGTATTTGGAGCCGATCACGGTGGCTATGTCAAACGGATGAAAGCGGCCGTCTCGGCGCTTTCAGACGGTAAGGTGCCGCTGGATATCAAGCTGACTCAGTTGGTGAAGCTTTATAAAAACGGCGAGCCCTTCAAGATGTCCAAACGGGCGGGCACCTTCGTGACCCTGCGCGATGTGGTCGATCAGGTCGGTGCCGATGTGACACGGTTCCACATGCTGACCCGCAAGAATGATGCGCCGCTGGATTTCGATTTTGACAAGGTGCTGGAGCAATCCAAAGACAACCCGGTTTTCTACGTGCAATATGCCAATGCGCGGGTGAATTCAGTGCTGCGCAAGGCGCGAGAGGCGGGGATCGACGTCTCGGACGCTACGCTTGCCGGTGTGAACCTTGGCGCGCTGACGGACGAGGCGCAGCTTTCGGTGGCCAAGAAGATCGCCGAATGGCCCCGCTTGGTCGAGATTGCCGGGCGCACGAACGAGCCGCATCGCGTGGCCTTTTATCTCTATGATCTGTCCAGTGAATTGCACGCGCTTTGGAACCGGGGCAATGACCAACCCGCTTTGCGATTCCTGGATGAGGGCGATCCGGCTGCGACACAGGCAAAAATCGCCCTCGCACGTGCCGTAACCGTTGTTATTTCTGCAGGTCTTGGTATTCTGGGCGTAACTCCGGCAGAAGAGATGCGGTAAAAACTGCACCGTTCGGGGATGATGAGGCAGAACTTATCCCCGGCGTTCCATAATCGCCGGAGAATATGAGGCGAGACATGGCGCAGATGCAGGACACGCGGTATCCCGCGACCAGGCAAAGATCATCCATTTCCACGGTGACCAATTTCATGGGTGCAGCGGCCTCGCTGGCCCTGATTGTTGGTGTCGGGATGTGGAGTTATCAATTGGTGATGCGCGATGTCAGCGGCGTGCCGGTTGTGCGGGCCGCCGAGGGGCCGATGCGGGTGCAACCTGAAAATCCCGGGGGGCAGCAGGCCGAGCATCAGGGGCTAAGCGTGAATGACGTGGCCGCCGTTGGCACGGCCGGGGCCCCTGCGGACCGGCTGGTTCTGGCCCCCGCGCCACTGGAACTGACGGTCGAAGATGAGGCATTGCCATCGGTCGGGCAGGGCATCACCCAAAACAACAACACCGCCACGCCCTCGGACGCACCGCAAGCAGATCAGCCACAAGACAATGGATTACTGAACCCCGAAGACCTGCAACTGGCCGCCGTGGAGCAATTAGCCACCCAGCTGTCTGAAGGCGCAACACCCCTGCAAGAGCTGGAACCGGTCACCGAAACCGCTCCTGAAACACCCCGGGATGTCGAGCCCGAAGTGCTGGCCGCAATCGCCGCCCAGCCCAGTGCCGAGAGCGGCCTGGCACGCTCGCTACGCCCCAAACTGCGCCCCACCACGCTGAGCAATGTACAGCCTGCAAGTGCTGTGCAGCCTGCATCCGGGCCTTCAGATATTGACCCGTCCACCATTGCACCCGGCACCCGCCTGGCCCAGTTGGGGGCGTTTGACAGCGCCGAGGTGGCGCGCGCCGAATGGGATCGCCTGGAAACCCGGTTCGGCGAATATCTCGAGGGCAAGGACCGCGTGATACAAAAAGCCACCAGCGGTGGGCGTACCTTCTATCGCCTGCGTGCCATGGGCTTTGCCGATCTCAGTGATGCACGGCGGTTCTGCTCGGCGCTTGTCGCTGAAAAAGCGGAGTGTATTCCGGTGGTTACACGGTGACCACCTTTGGCGCGACGATCCTGGATGCGGATGAGCTGCGCCTGAGATCGGATGAAAAGGCGCTGTTTCGCGATGTGGATCCGTTTGGATTTATCCTGTTTGCCCGCAATATAGATACGCCTGATCAGGTCCGCGCCCTGTGCGGCGATCTGCGCGAAGCGGTAGGGCGCGATTGCCTCATTACGATTGATCAGGAAGGCGGGCGCGTACAGCGCCTGCGCGGCCCTCACTGGCGCGAATGGCTGCCTCCGCTGGAGCAGGTGCAAGGCGCGGGCGAGCGTGCCGCCGAGGCGATGTATCTGCGCTATCGCATTATTGCGCATGAATTGCGCGAGATTGGTATCGACAGCAATTGTGCCCCATTGGTGGACGTGGCGGGCCCCGACACGCATCCTTTCCTGCAAAACCGCTGTTACGGGTTTGAAGCCGAGGCCGTGGCCAGCATTGGCCGCGCCGTGGCGGATGCGCATCTGGATGGTGGCGTGCTGCCGGTGGTCAAACACATCCCCGGTCATGGCCGCGCCGTAGTCGACAGCCATCTGGACCTGCCCGTGGTCGACGCCGATCCCGAAGATCTGTCAGATACCGATTTCGCCCCGTTCCGCGATCTCAATGATCTGCCGATGGGGATGACCGCGCATCTGGTCTATTCCCGTCTGGGCAATGGTCCGGCGACCACGTCTTCAAAGGTAATGCAGATCGTCCGCGACGATATCGGCTTTGACGGGTTGATCATGACCGACGACATTTCGATGAAGGCGCTCTCGGGGTCTTTGCCAGAGATCGCCAAATCCTCGCTTGCGGCGGGCTGCGATGTTGTTTTGCACTGCAACGGCACGTTTGCCGAGCGCGTGGCCACGGCCGAGGCGTCCGGAAAGATGAATGACGCCGCCCTTGCCCGGGCTAAGCGTGCCCTTGAGGCCCGCAAAACCCCTGACGAGGTTGACATTCCCGCGCTAGAGGCAAAGCTGTCTGCCATCATGAGCGGGCAGGACGATGTCTGAGGACAATTTTGAAGAAATAGGCCGCATCGAAAGCGTTGCCGAGCGGATGGCCGCCGAGGCGCTGATCATAGACGTGGACGGCTTTGAAGGTCCGTTGGACCTGCTGTTGACCCTCGGGCGTACGCAGAAGGTGGATCTGCGAAAGATCTCGGTTCTGGACCTGGCCAAGCAGTATCTGGCCTTTGTCGAAAAGGCCAAGCAACTGCGCATCGAACTGGCCGCCGACTATCTGGTGATGGCGGCGTGGCTGGCGTTTTTGAAATCGCGCCTGTTACTGCCGCCTGACCCGGAAGAAGACGGGCCATCAGGCGAAGAACTGGCCGCGCATCTGGCGTTTCAGCTGGAACGCTTGCAGGCCATGCGCGAAACTGCCGCCAAACTGATGGCGCGCGACCAGTTGGGGCGTGATTTCTTTGCACGGGGCATCCCCGAGGATGTCACGCAGGTGCGCAAGATCACATATACGGCCACGTTACTGGACCTGATGCAGGGTTATGCCCGGATCCGCACCAAGGATGAGTTTCGGCCCTACACGATGGATCGTGATGCGGTTTTTACGCTGGAACAGGCGCTGGAGCGGATGCGCGGGCTGATCGGCTTTGCCGGCACATGGACTGATATCGCCACCTACCTGCCGGATGGTTTCACCACCGATCCGGCGCGCCGACGCAGCGCCACGGCCTCGACATTCGCGGCCTCTCTGGAGCTGGCGAAAGAGGGCAAAGTGGAACTGCGTCAAAGTGAGAATTTCGCGCCGCTGGAGTTGCGGCGCAAGGATTAAGAGTATGACAGAAGAAATTGAAGAAAAAGAAGAAAGCCTGTTTGAAGCGCCACCAATGGGCGAACAGGAACGCATGGTCGAAGCGATCTTGTTTGCCACGGCCGAGCCAGTGACCAGCCGCGAACTTGAGGCGCGTATGCCTCATGGCAGCGATCCGGCCGAGGCATTGGTGCATTTGCGAAAACGCTATGAGGGGCGCGGCGTGCATGTGGTCAAGGTTGGCGATGCCTGGGCGATCCGCACAGCGCCAGACCTGGGGTTTCTGATGCAGCGCGAAACGGTAGAGACGCGCAAGCTGTCGCGCGCCGCGATCGAAACACTGGCGATTATCGCCTATCACCAGCCTGCCACCCGCGCCGAAATCGAGGAAATTCGCGGTGTGTCGGTCAGCCGGGGTACGGTCGATCAATTGTTGGAAATGGAATGGATCCGATTTGGTCGTCGTCGCATGACGCCGGGCCGCCCGGTGACCTTTGTGGTAACGCAAGAATTTCTGGATCATTTCGGGCTGGAAAACGCCCGCGATCTGCCGGGCCTGAAAGAATTGCGCGCGGCTGGATTGTTGGAAAATCGACCGCCACCGGGGGAAATGCCCCAGTTGGGCGAGGGCGATGTGGATGGTGAGGAAGAGTTGGCCGAAGGTCAGAACGAGCTGTTTGAAGACTGACCTGCCGGCTGGCAGCAGATCGCTGAGACATCACATTCTGAAAATCTGCCCTGAAAATTCCTTTTTTTTATGTTACGTATCGGATCAGAGGCAGGAATGGAGGGCGCAATGAACGCCAATCAGATTATCAATATGGTCATGCGTGTCGTCATGCGCAAAGTCATCAACGGTGGTGTAAATGCCGGGGTGAACGCCGTGAGCAGCAAGATGTCCAAGGGCAAAAGCAGTGATGCACCGGCCCACGACACGGCTGTCACGCAAAAGCAGATGCGTCAGACGATGAAGGCCACCCGCCGGATGAGCAAATTCTAAAGCGTTTCGAAATTAACTTGAGACACAAGGTGATTTCGAAACGCCCACACCATCAGTAGGGTCCACGCGCTTCGGGCAAAACCCGTGAGTCAGGTTTTTCTCGAAACGCTTTAGACCTTAAAGTGTTTCGACAGTTTCAGGCCCTGACCCTGATAGTTCGATGCGATGTCCATGCCGTAGAGCTGCTCGGGCGTCTCTGACATGCGTTCATAGACCAGCCGCCCGACCACCTGACCGTGCTCCAGCACGAACGGGGCCTCGTGACAGCGCACTTCCAGCACCCCACGTGATCCGCTGCCCCCTGCGGCATCATAGCCAAAGCCGGGGTCAAAGAAGCCCGCGTAATGCACCCGGAATTCCCCGACCATCGCCAGATAGGGCGCCATTTCCGCCGCGCAATCGGGGGGAATGGCAATCGCCTCGCGGCTGACCAGAATATAGAAGGCGCCGGGATCAAGAATGATGCGCCCGTCGGTGGTGTGCACCTCTTCCCAATACTCGGCAGGGTCGTAATGGGCCAGCTTGCTCAGGTCCACGACCCCGGTGTGCCGCTTGGCGCGATAGCCGACCAGATCGCCGGCGCTGGGTTTGAGATCAACAGAAAAGCCCAAACCGTCGGAGATGATGGCCTCACCCGTGACAATCGGCGTGCGGGCGTGGACGGCGCGCAATTCGTCGTCATCCAGCAGGGTCTTGCCCTGACGAAAAATCACCTGATTGAGCAATTGCCCCGGCTGGGCCACCACGGAAAAGCTTTGCGGGCACAGCTCGGCATAAAGCGGGCCGTCATAACCTTCGGGCACGCGGTCAAACTCGATCCCTTGATCGGTGATCACGCGGGTCATCAGATCCAGCCGCCCGATCGAGCTTTTGGCGCTGGCTGCGGCGGTCATGCCCTGGGGCAGGGACAGGCGCTCCATCAGCGGCACGACGTACACACAGCCCTTTTCCAGCACGGCACCGCCGGTCAGCGGGATTTTGTGCATCGTCAGTTCGTCCAGCCGCTCGGCCACGCTGGCCTGGCCGGGCAGGAACGAAGCCCGCACGCGATAGGCCGTGTCACCCAGGCGCAGGTCAAGCGAGGCGGGCTGTATCTGTTCGTTGAGGATGGGCGAGGAGGCGGCAATGCCCCCGCTTGTGATCATCTGTCTGATCTGACGGTCTGACAACACTCCGGTTTTCATGGGTCTCGCCCCCTTTTATGAAAACACCCGCCCGAGATACGGGCGGGCGGTTTTCAAAATGGTCGGGCTAGCAGGACTCGAACCTGCGACCTTCCGTCCCCCAGACGGACGCGCTACCAGGCTGCGCCATAGCCCGAACTTAGGGCGTTCATACTGCTTTTTGCAGCAGGAGCAAGGGGGATATCCCACTTTTTGTCCTACGAACGGCCGTCGGACAGATGTGGGCTGAGCCGGTCGCGCAGTTCGGTCAGCTGTTCGGCCAGCGTATCGGTCATGGGGCCGTCAAAAGCGGCCAGAGCGCTGAGCGCGCCGGGATCGGCGGCAATGGTGTCATCCGGGTCTGCGGGGACCGTGGCCTTGGCCGGTTTCGGCGCCTTGGCGGCAGTGGCTTTGGCTGTTTTCTTGGGTTTGGCAGCACTGTCTGCACCACGGTGCATAAAGCTGGGCAGGGCTGGCGCACTCTCTGGTTCCGCATCGGGCACGGACTCGGGGTCCGGTTCGGATGCTTTTGATGTCATCGATTTGGTTTTGGGGGCTGGCTTTGGCTTGGGCTCGGCAGGAGGCGATGCTTTGGCCGTGCCTGCTGATTTCGATGTGGCCTTGGGGTCTGGCTCAGGCTCGGCGTCGCGCTGGAATGACAGCACCGTGCCGGTGGCTGGTGACTCGTCAACGACATCCTCGGCCATTTCGCTGGCTTCGGCCTCGGTGACCTCATCCAGGGCCTGGGACAGGGCAACCACATGTTTGACGCCGTGTTCCCGCAGTATTTTCTGCACGCCCTTGATCGTCATCCCATCGTTATGCAGCAGTTTTTTAATGCCCCCCAGCAATTGCATGTCAGACGGGCGGTAATAGCGCCGTCCACCGGCGCGTTTGACCGGTTTGATCTGACTGAACTTGCTTTCCCAGAACCGCAGAACATGGGCGGGGGTGTCCAGCCAGTCGGCCACTTCGCTGATGGTGCGGAAGGCGTCGGCTGATTTTGGCATAAGCGCAGGACGTCCTAACTTTTGTTGCCTGCCGCCACGCGCTCTTTCATCAGGTGCGACGGACGGAAGGTCAGGACGCGGCGTGGATTGATCGGAACCTCTTCGCCCGTCTTTGGATTGCGGCCTACGCGGGCCGACTTGTCGCGTACCGAAAACGTACCGAAAGAAGAAATCTTCACCTGCTGGCCATCCACCAACGCATCAGACATATGGTTCAGCACGGTCTCTACCAGTTGGGCGGAATCATTGCGGGACAGGCCCACTTCGCGAAACACCGCTTCGCTCAAATCCATCCTGGTCAACGTCTTGTCGCTCATCACATCCCCCTTGGTTTTGGCAACTTTAGGGTGGAAGGATTTTCAGAGTCAACGCATGGCGGGTGAAAAGCACCGTTTAAGCGGATGAAAACGGGGATTTTTCGCCGATCACCAGCGTAAAATGACCGAGCCCCATGCCAAACCGCCGCCAATTGCCTCGGACAAGAGCAGGTCACCACGCTTGATTTTGCCCTGTTCCACGCCCACCGACAGGGCCAGCGGGATCGAGGCTGCCGACGTGTTTCCGTGGTCCTGAACGGTCACAATCACACGCTCCATCGGGATGCCCATCTTCTTGGCGGTGCCCTGAATGATGCGGATATTGGCCTGATGGGGGACGATCCAGTCGATGTCGTCATCCTCAAGCCCGATCTGTTTCAGGGCGGTAAAGGCCGTGCCTGCCAGCTTGTCGATCGCCTGACGGAACAGGGCGTTGCCTTGCATGCGCAGCTTGCCCGACTCGCCGGTGCTGGACACGCCGCCATCCACGTACAGCATATCGCGATAGCGCCCGTCAGAATTGAGGTCTGCGCCCAGAATCCCGCGGTCCGAATTATCGCCCTTGCCCTCTTGCGCGCTCAGAACCAGCGCCCCGGCACCATCGCCAAACAGCACACAGGTGCTGCGGTCCGTCCAATCCATGATTCGGCTGAAGGTTTCGGCCCCGATCACCAGAATGCGTTCGGCCTGACCCGAGACGATCATGGAATTGGCCGTAGTCAGCGCATAGACGAACCCGGCACAAACCGCCTGCACATCAAAGGCAAAGCCCCGCGTCATGCCGATGCCCGACTGCACCATAGTCCCCACGGACGGAAAGGTCAGATCAGGGGTTGAAGTGGCCACGATGATCCCGTCGATATCCTTGGCGGTGCAGCCAGCATGGCCCATCGCCGCATTGGCGGCGCGAATGGCCAAATCAGATGTGGTTTGCCCCTCGGCAGCAAAGCGCCGGTTTTCTATCCCTGAGCGCGAGCGAATCCATTCATCCGTCGTGTCGAGTGTTTTTTCAAATTCCGAATTCGGAACGATGCGATCCGGCAGGTAATGGCCGACACCTTCGACAACGGCGCGCAGGGTCATGTTGGATCACTTTCATTTTCTTCATCATCGCTCAGCATCGCGGCCGAGGCAACGCGAGCCGCCAGCTTTGCGGAAAAGCCGGATTCGGCCAGTTGGAAGGCCAGTTTCACCGCCGCCGACACGCCCGTGGCATCCGCCGAGCCGTGGGATTTCACCACCGTGCCGTTCAGCCCCAGAAACACGCCACCATTGACCTGTCTCGGATCAATGCGGGTTTTCAGCCGCCGCATCGACGTATACGCCAAAAGCGAGGCCATGCGTGACCAGATTGTATAGCGAAACGCCTCGCGCAGCAGATCGCCGATCATATTGGCGGTGCCTTCGCCGGTCTTCAGCGCGACATTGCCGGTAAATCCGTCTGTCACGATCACATCACAGACATCACCGGGCAGGTCGCGTCCTTCAACAAACCCGACAAAGTCGAAATCGGCTTTTTTGGCATTGGCGTTGATCAGCTCGTAGGCCTCTTTCAACTCGGCGCGGCCCTTGTGTTCTTCGGTGCCCACATTCAGCAGGCCAACGCGTGGGCGTTTCAGGCCAAACCCGTTACGCGCATAGGAAATGCCCATCAGCGCATATTGCATCAGATCCTTGGCATCGGCGCGAATATCGGCACCACCATCCAGCATTACGTTGAAGCCTTGCGGGTTGCGCGAGGGCCACAGCACCGCGATGGCAGGGCGGTAAACGCCGTCCAGCTTGCGCAGGCGCACCACCGACAGCAACATCAGCGCGCCGGTATTACCGCAGGACACGCACACCGTTGCTTCGCCATTGCGCACCGAATCAAGCGCCGACCACATCGAGGTGTTCTTGCCATTGCGCATCACATGGCTGGGCTTGTCCTGCATGCTGACCACTTCG
>Ga0316205_10004786_pt1 | contig 11599 bp, 8 predicted proteins | sample 3monthpyrite_MG_FD_204941 | JGI IMG/M metagenome (GOLD analysis project Ga0316205, IMG submission 204941) | Microbial mat bacterial communities from mineral coupon in-situ incubated in ocean water Damariscotta River, Maine, United States -... | ecosystem: Environmental > Aquatic > Marine >... | reverse complement strand
CCATAAATGTCACTGAAAGTCGTCAGCTCACCATTAATGTCCTGCGCCATCGTGAAATAGGTGATGTAAGCAGCCATCGTCTTGCCAAACGGCACCTTGGTATATTTGCCCGATTTGAGCTTGGCCACGCCTTCATCCGCAGTCAGGCCGCCCTGCAAAATAGCCAGCGTGATGGCGAGCGTCGTGGCATTTTCAGTGCGAATGCAGCCATGGCTCAGGGCTCGGTTAGCATTGTTGAACAGATGCCGCGAAGGCGTGTCGTGGAAGAAGATCGCATGTTTGTTAGGCATGTCGAGCTTCATTAAGCCAAGCGAATTGCTCGGCCCGGGTTGCTGAACAACTGTGACCCAGCCATTGGCGCCTTTGGTAGCCTTGTATCCTTTTGAACGACCCCATGCTGGATCAGCAAGGACGCGCGCACCGAGGCCTTCGCCCTTCACGATTGACTGAGGCACCGTCCAGGTCGGATTAAAAATTACACCCTCGACGCTTTCGGCGATTTGTGGCGTTGCAGTGCGCCCCGGCTTACCAACCACCGTTCGGTAGGTCCGCACAATAGTGTCATTGACCGTCAGACGAAGCTGGAACTCGGGTACGTTGGTTATCAGATATTGGTGACCCAAATCGCGCGGCAGCCAGCGCCAACGATCCATATTGGCACGAATAAGCTTGCGCCGATCGGTTTCCTCTAGAGGCGTCGCAGCGAGCTCGTCTTTCAAGCGGAAATAGTCCGGATGCTCGGGCATAATCCGCGCCAGTGTACCGGCCATATCGCCGCTTTCGATTGCGTCTGCCATCAATCGACCGGTCGGATAGCGGTCCTGATCTGGATCAAACACAAACCACTGCTTGCGTCCGGCCATCGGCGTGCGCCCGTCGCGCAGATCCTCGACCAAATATTGGAACGACTTGCTTGCCGCTACGTCGAGCGCTTCATCGGGACCGATGGCAATCGCCTCGCGTAAAGCATCCAATTCATAATCGGAAGGGACAAGGCCTTCTTCGCCGATGCCTTCGACGATGGCTGCCAGACCGCGCGCCTGTTCGAGGTTCCAATCTTGGATCAGCGGCTTCCTTTGCTCCGCCATCGCATCAATTGCCTGCACCACCGGGTTGGAGACAACCACATCAGGCTCCGCCTCTACTGGCTCGCTGACAATCTCGGGTGCCTCTGGCGGGATCAGATTTTCAGGTTGGCCATCACTTGTCGACTGGGCTGCCGATTGGGCCGCCAGACCTGCAGGAAGCAGACTCGCGCTCATAGCCAGCAAAGAAGCCTTCAAGATCTTATTCTTAGTCACGTCCAGCCCCGCAATTTTGTGCATATGTGCACAATCGATTCGATTTTGCCTTAACAAAGGCCTCTCTTCAACCAAATTGCCTGACTGATCGCTGAATCGCATAGTTTTGGTGACGTCTTCGTCCACTCGCCCTATGCGGCAGAAATGACCCAGCCGCGCGATACAATTCTGCCAGTTGCCGGTGCGCTGCTGGGCGTAGCCTGCCTTTCGCTGATGGACGCCTACATGAAGGGCGCCGCGCTCGCCGCAGGAGCGTTTAGCGCTTCTGTGCTGCGTTCGGGCATTGCGGCCGCGATAATCACGCCCGTTTGGCTCGGATCGGGTGCCCGCTGGCCTGAGCGCAAAGTGATGAAATTGCACATCCTGCGCGGCACTGTTTCAAGCTTTATGGCTCTGAGCTTCTTCTATGCGCTGACAAAATTGCCCATCGCAGAGGCGATTGCGATCTCATTCATTTCGCCCTTGATTGCGCTCTATCTCGCTTCGATCCTGCTCAAGGAGAAAATCCGCCGCGAAGCCATTATCGCCTCGGTGCTTGGTTTGATCGGGACGATCATCATTGTCAGCGGACGACTCGGTGCTGCCGATTACGACGCGGAGACTTTGAAAGGCCTGACGGCGATCACATTCTCTGCTCTGCTCTACGCGTTCAATTTCATCGTCATACGTTGGCAGGCGCAAGCCGCCGGCCCTGTCGAAGTGACAGTGTTTCACAGCGGCGTCGCTTGCGCCGTTTTACTCGTGTTCGCACCTTGGTTCTTCACCATTCCCGATACGAGTGTGTTCATCGATGTAACTCTGGCTGCACTGCTTACTATTGGCGGCTCATTAGCGATTGCATGGGCTTATGCTCGCGCCGAAACGCAGGCTCTGGTGCCAATGGAGTATACCGGCTTTTTGTGGGCGGCTCTGTTTGGTTGGCTGTTCTTTCGCGAAGAAATCACCCTCACCACAATTGCCGGAACGCTGCTTATTGTTGTCGGCTGCTGGATTGCGACTAGGAAGCGCCCGAAAGTGCCACAGACGGAACAATCTGCACTTTGAATGCTTGATTGGGTAATTGCGGCCAAAACACGCGCGAAACTCTTGACCAAAGCCGCGCGACGTAGCAGTTGCCGCGACAGATATTCGTCCGCCGCCATTCTGGGTAATCTGGAGCGGCAGAGCGGACCCCATCCCTGAAAGGAAATCCCCGTATGACGCAGGTCGGCAAGGACACACTCGGAACCCGCAGCACGATGAATGTTGGCGGCAAGGAATACGCCTATTACTCGCTCGCCAAAGCATCGGAAACGATTGGCGACGTCAGCAGGCTGCCTTTCTCGATGAAAGTCTTGTTGGAAAACCTGCTGCGCTTCGAAGATGACGGCTTCACCGTTTCGAAGGGCGATATTCAGGGCCTCGCCGATTGGCAGAACGATCCCAAGACGGGCAAGGAAATCCAGTACCGGCCGGCGCGCGTTTTGCTGCAGGATTTCACCGGCGTACCTTGCGTGGTCGATCTTGCCGCGATGCGCGATGCGATTGCCAAACTCGGCGGCGACACTGCAAAAATCAATCCGCAGGTTCCAGTCAATCTGGTGATCGATCACTCGGTAATGGTCGACGAATTCGGCCACCCCAAAGCTTTTGAGAAGAATGTCGAGCTTGAATATGCGCGTAATGCGGAACGTTATGACTTCCTCAAATGGGGTTCCAAGAGCTTCAAAAACTTCTCTGCCGTTCCTCCGGGCACCGGCATCTGCCATCAGGTAAACCTTGAGCATATCGGTAAGGGTGTGTGGTCAAGCGAAGACCAAGAAGGAAATCTGACCGCCTATCCTGATACTTGCGTCGGCACCGATAGCCACACAACCATGATCAATGGCCTTGGCGTCCTGGGCTGGGGTGTTGGCGGGATCGAAGCCGAAGCAGCGATGCTTGGCCAGCCGATTTCGATGCTGGTTCCCGAAGTTGTCGGCTTCAAACTGACTGGCAAGATGGCCGAAGGCGTTACCGCGACTGACCTCGTTCTGACCTGCGTTCAGATGCTGCGCGAAGTCGGCGTGGTTGGCCGTTTCGTCGAATTCTACGGACCAGGTGTGGCTGAATTGACGCTCGCCGACCGCGCAACGATCGCCAATATGGCCCCAGAATATGGAGCCACCTGCGGCTTCTTCGGCATCGATGACAAGACCCTGGATTACATGCGCCTGACCGGCCGTAGCGAGGAAAGCATCGCGCTGGTTGAAGCCTATTCGAAAGAACAGGGCATGTGGTTCACACCTGACAATGAGCCCATCTTCACCAACACGCTCGATCTCGATGTCGGCAGTGTGGTGCCTTCGCTCGCGGGACCAAAGCGTCCGCAGGACAAGGTCATCCTCCCTGAGGTGGACGAGCTGTTCAACAATGACCTCAAAACGACCTATAAGAAGGACGCACCGGTTCGTACCGGCGTTGACGGCAAAGACCACGATATTGGCGATGGCGACGTTGTGATCGCCGCGATTACCAGCTGTACTAACACTTCAAATCCCGACGTGCTCATTGCTGCCGGCCTGGTTGCGAAGAAGGCCAACGAGAGAGGCCTCAAGCCAAAGCCGTGGGTGAAGACCTCGCTCGCGCCGGGATCGCAGGTCGTGACTGATTATCTTGAAAAGGCAGGCCTGCAGGGCGAGCTCGACAACATCGGCTTCGATCTGGTCGGCTATGGCTGCACCACCTGTATCGGCAATTCTGGTCCGCTCGCGCCGCCGATCAGCAAGGCGATCAATGGCAACGATATCGTCGCTGCCTCGGTTTTGTCGGGTAACCGCAATTTCGAGGGACGCGTATCTCCCGATGTGCGGGCAAACTTCCTAGCGTCGCCGCCGCTGGTGGTTGCCTATGCATTGAAAGGCACTGTCACCGAAGACATTACCACCACGCCCCTGGGCCAGGACCAAGACGGCAAGGATGTATTCCTGAAAGACGTGTGGCCGAGCAACGCCGAAATCTCCGAGATCCGTTCTGGATCGATCGATCGTGCGATGTTCGAAAGCCGCTATGCCGACGTCTATAAGGGCGACGAGCATTGGCAAGCGATCGACGTTGTCGGCTCCGATACGTACCAATGGCGTCCGGGCAGCACCTATATTGCCAACCCGCCGTATTTCGAGGGCATGGAGATGACTCCGGCTCCGATCACCGACATCACCGATGCAAAACCGCTCGCAGTGCTTGGCGACTCAGTTACTACGGACCACATCAGCCCGGCCGGCGCAATCAAGGAAGATAGCCCGGGCGGCGAGTATCTGATGAGCAATCAGGTCGCCAAGGCAGATTTCAATTCCTACGGTTCGCGCCGCGGAAATCATGAAGTGATGATGCGCGGCACCTTTGCCAATATCCGGATCAAAAACGAAATGGTTCCAGGTGTTGAGGGTGGCTACACCACTTTCAATGGCGAGCAGATGGCGATCTACGACGCTGCCATGAAGCATAAGGAAAACGGCACGCCGCTGATTGTTATCGGCGGTAAGGAATATGGCACAGGCTCCAGCCGCGACTGGGCAGCAAAGGGCACGATCCTGCTCGGCGTTCGGGCTGTAATCGTGGAAAGCTACGAGCGGATCCACCGTTCCAACCTGATCGGTATGGGCGTTCTTCCGCTGCAGTTCAAAGGTAGCGATACACGCAAGACGCTTGGCCTCGACGGCGACGACACATTCTCGATCAAAGGTCTCGCCGATCTAACTCCGGGCCAAGATGTCGAGGTTGAAGTAACGCATGCAAATGGCGACACTGCGACCTTCACCGCACAATGCCGGATCGATACCGCCAACGAGATGGAATATTACAAGCACGGCGGGATCCTGCACTACGTGCTGCGTAATCTGGCGTCCTGATCATGCGAGTGAGAGCGTCAATCATCGCTGCGGCGCTGGTGCTTTCGGGATGCGGTAGCGCCACCGAAGTGCTTGCCCCGCATGCTGTCGCAGGCGAATTGGACGAGGCCGAGGTCGCATTGATCAGCCCTGCTGAACTTGCCGTTCTTATCGAACAGAACAAAGTGGTTCTGATCGATGTGCGCACGCCAAAGGAATTCGACGAGGCCCGATTGCACGGGGCGCTCAACGCTCCGCTGCAGACATTCGATCCCGCAACCATTCCGATGGAAACGGGTCGCGAAACGATCCTCTATTGCCGTTCCAGTGGACGATCGGGACGTGCCGCGAAAATTCTCGCCGAGCATATCGACGGCAAGGTGCGGCATATGGAAGGCGGCATTCTGGCGTGGCAAGACGCTGATCTGCCGACGATCCCCGAGCCTGCAGAAGCCGATTAGTCCGCGTTCAGCGCCGATAGAGCCGAAACCGCGCGGCCTCCGCATATTGAGGAGGACAGGCGATTAGACTTCATATTTTGACTTTGGCTCTTACGCTCGCCTACGCCGCCCAGTTCCGACCGGCAGATGTAGCTCCATAGAAAAAAGGCGGCCCTTTCGGGACCGCCCAGTTTCAGCCTGAAGTTCCGTAAGGAGCGCTTATGCGCCCTTCTTCAGCTTGAATTTCCGTCGGCCCAGAATGGCTGCAGCAGCCAGACCGAATAGGATTGTCATTGGCGGAGCAGGAACCTGCGTGCCGCTACTGGTCGAGCTTGATGTCGAAGTCGAGCTGGAGGTCGATGAAGAGGTTGAACTCGACGTCGATGTGCTGCTCGATGTCGACGATGATGTGCTCGAGGAGGTCGAGGAGCTGGTCGAACTGGTAATGTTGCCCGATGTCGAGGTGCTAGAGCTCGTCGACACATTGCCCGATGTTGAGGAGCTGGTGCTTGTCGAGACATTGCCCGAAGTTGACGAGCTGGTCGAAACATTGCCCGAAGTCGAACTGCTGGTGGAAACATTGCCCGAAGTCGACGAACTCGCATTGTTGCCCGAGCTACTTGTAACATTACCCGAGGAGGTCGAGGTAGACGACGAACTGGTAACGCCGCCAGTCGATGTCGAAACATTGCCCGAGCTCGTTGAGGTTGAGCTTGTAACCGCTCCTGACGATGTACTTACACCGCCTGTCGAAGTGCTGACGCCGCCAGTCGATGTCGATACACCGCCGGTAGAGGTCGAGACCCCGCCGGTTGATGTCGAAACACCGCCCGTAGACGTGCTCACTCCGCCCGTCGTGGTAGAGGTGCTTACACCACCGGTCGATGTGCTGACACCGCCCGTTGTGGTCGAGCTGCCACCGGTCGAGGTAGATGTCGACGTCCCGCCGCTGGTGTTATCGATATCGATGATGATGTCACCGCCGCCCGAGGTCGAGCTTGAGCCCGATGTCGAACCGCCCGAGGTGGTCGTGGTCGAGCTAACGACAACGCTGCCGCCCGAACTACCGCCACCGCCGAAGAAGCCGCCGAAGAAGCCGCCGCCAAAGCCGCCTCCGAAACCGCCGCTGCCGCCGATCACGGTAACGCCGCCGCTGCTTCCGCCCGAGATCGGGGGTTGCGGAGGAGGTGCATATGGCGCTGGAATTGCCGCAAGAGCCATCTGATAGGCAGGAGCACAGCCGTTATATTGGCCATGATTGCCGTCGACATACCCGCCATCGACAACGGCACCACCCGCATGACCGCCTGCCGGATAGGCACCGGGATAGGCTGCGCCCACCGGAACACATTCCTCAACCCGCTTCACGATGCGACGCTTACGAGGCACGGTTTTCACCACACGGCGACGCGTGGTTGGCCGTTCTTCCTTGATGTAACGCGGCTGCGCCTTGATCGATTGCGGGGCCTTCGCCGACTTGTAGGTCGGGTTATCCGTGATCGGCTGCTCGGCGACATGCACCGCTCCACCTGCCAGAATAGCACCGCCCGCTGCAGTGGCGGACAATTTCGCTAGGGCCATTTTTACCGACATGGGCAAACTCTCTTGTGTTACTATAAGAAGCGCTCAAACAGCGGCGGGTCCGCTTTCCATGCACTTCAAGTCACACCAGAAGACGCCATCACCAGTTAACCGACAATCACGTTAACCATCATTTTCTGTCCCGAGAGCAAGATTTTCGCCCGATCAGCGGGTGCTGCGGGCAAGGTGTCCCACATTGGAACCAATCAGGACGCAAAACCTTCTGGAACCTTAACCTTTTTCGTCGAACAAACCCGTTTGATCGCCTGACGAAGGCGAATCACTTGCGCGATTCGGAACGACCATTCCGAGGTGCTTCCATCCCCCGTCATTGAGACATCTGCCACGCGCCGTTCGTGCAACCAGACCAAGCTGAATCAGAAACGGCTCAACCACTTCTTCGATAGTATCGCGCGGCTCAGCCAGGCCCGCAGCAAGCGTTTCAACGCCAACTGGACCGCCTTTGTAAATATCTGCAATCATACGCAAATAACGCCGGTCCATCGCATCGAGGCCAAGCCTGTCGACTTCCAGCCGGGTAAGCGCATCGTCTGCAATCTTAGCAGTCACCACGCCGTCACCCGCAACATGGGCAAAATCGCGCACGCGCCGCATCAACCGACCCGCTACCCGCGGGGTTCCACGAGCACGTCGCGCAATCTCGCGCGCGCCCGACGGATCAATGTCCAAATCGAGCAGATTTGCCCCGCGTTTGACGACACGTTCGAGTTCTTCCTCGGTGTAGAAATTGAGCCGGACGGGAATTCCGAAACGGTCGCGCAAAGGCGTAGTCAGAAGGCCTTGCCGAGTGGTCGCACCGACCAGTGTGAAAGGCGGCAAATCGATCCGCACACTGCGCGCCGAGGGCCCTTCGCCGATGATGATATCGAGCGCGCGATCTTCCATTGCCGGATAGAGCACCTCCTCGACCACCGGATTGAGCCGGTGGATCTCATCGATAAACAAAACATCGCCTTCTTCGAGATTGGTCAGCAGCGCGGCAAGGTCGCCCGCCTTGGCGATAACGGGACCTGAGGTAGCTCGAAATCCGACACCCAGTTCCTTGGCCACGATCTGCGCCAAGGTGGTTTTTCCGAGACCCGGCGGCCCGAAAAACAGCACATGATCCATCGCCTCATCGCGCGATTTGGCGCTTTCGACAAATACCCGCAAATTGCCCCTTGCCGCCTCCTGCCCGATAAATTCATCGAGCGATTTGGGCCGCAACGCTGCATCCTGATCTTCCGGCTGGCGATTGGGTGAAAGGTCCGGGTTATCGGTCATTCTGGCCACTTACCGTCAAAACGGGTTCACCGTGTAGCCGCGCTGTTGCAGCAATGCATGGGCGGTCATCGCTGACAGCGCCGTTTCGACGCCGGGGATCAGATCATCGCGCTTGATCCCATAGGCTGTACCGCTTTGACCGCAGAGGATGAAGCGAACGCCATATCCAAGCATTTCGCGGATCATCGCGCCTGACGGGTTCGCAGTTTCCGATTCTTGGCCAATCTCCCGCGCAGCCCAAGCCTCATCGCTCATCAAATCGAGCGCTGCCTTGCCGTGAACCACCACCGCAATACGGATATTCTCTGGATCGACGCCAGCCGCAACGTGCATATTGATAAAGCGAGCGGCGCTCTCGAAACCGCGATTGCGCGCTCCATCTTCAGCAGGCTTGGCAACGTCAAATGCAATCGAGAATTCGGTATCGGCGGGCACGGGTCCCATCCCCTCAACCGGAGCATGCGGCCCGAAGGTTTCGAATACCGGCCCTGTTTTGAAAGCCGAAAGGTCTTGTGCGGATACCGGCGATGCGAACATCATCGCAATAATCAGCAGCAAATAGCGCATAATTCTCTCCATCATCCAGCCGCCTTCTTCAACGCCACGCGGATCAAATCGCTTTCTTTGGCATCCTCGCCCAATTCGGCTTGCGCAGCACCTACTGCGCGTGCGGCATTTGCGGGTTTGAAACCAAGGTTTTCCAGGGCGCTAACCGCATCGGCACCGGTTCCGCCAGCAGGAGAAACCGCGACAGCGACACCATCGGCGGATGCCGGGAGCGCTCCAGCCTTGTCCTTGAGTTCGTTGACGATCCGTCCGGCCAATTTCGGTCCGACACCATTCGCTCGCGCAACCATCGCCGCATCTCCGTTCGCGCAGGCTGTTTGAACCTCTGCGGTAGAAAGCGCCGACAGTATTGCCAGCGCGACCTTGCTGCCCACGCCCTGAACCTGAGTGAGCAGGCGGAACCAGTCGCGCTCTGCCGCCTCGGCAAATCCGAGCAAGCGCATATCGTTCTCGCTGACCTGCAGATCAGTGTAAATCGTACACGCCTCGCCCACTTCACCCAGCGCCGCAAGTGTCTTGGTCGAGCAATGGACGAGATAGCCGACGCCCTGCACATCGAGCACCGCCCAGTCCTCACCGGTTTCGTCGAGCAGGCCCCGAAGTTTCGCAATCATATGGCGCTCTCAGCAATCATGTTTTGTTCCTGCCGGAATCGGCGGCATTACGCCAGAGTCTATCCGCGTGTTCAGCCTTCCATCCACAAGGCTGAACCGGTGGAATAGAAGGAACACAGTCCTAGTTTCGCGAATTCACCATGCGCATAGGTGTGTTTTGGATGTGGTTTCCAGGAGAGAAATAGGAGGAAATCCAGCAGTGATGGCAGATCGCCCACGAGTAGGAAAACCAAACATGCCGCAAACATTCCTGTGACACGCAATCTCGACAGACTCGGATGATCGGCTAAGAGCACAGGTATGAGCTGGAATACATTCGGACGCGTTTTGCGCTTTACCACTTGGGGCGAAAGCCATGGACCTGCGATTGGCGCGGTGCTGGACGGGTGCCCGCCAGGGATCGCTTTGTCCGAAGAGGACATCCAGCCGTTTCTCGATGCGCGGCGTCCGGGCCAGTCGAAGTTTACCACTCAGCGCAAAGAGCCCGACGCAGTCCGCATCCTTTCCGGCGTATTCGAAGGCCCCGACGGGAAACAACGCACGACGGGAACGCCGATCTCGCTGATGATCGAGAATGTCGACCAGCGCAGTAAAGACTATTCCGAAGTGGCCAAAGCCTATCGGCCCGGCCACGCCGACTATACTTACGACGCAAAATACGGCTTTCGCGACTATCGCGGCGGCGGGCGGTCGAGCGCGCGCGAGACCGCGATGCGCGTCGCAGCCGGTGCAGTTGCACGGCTCGCTATCCCCGATGTCAAAGTGACCGCCTATGTCAGCCAGATCGGCAGCGACGAGATTGATCGAAGCGCCATAGATTTCGCCCAAATTGGCAACAATCCATTCTTCTGCCCCGACCCTACGGCAGCAAAGCGGTGGGAGAAATTGGTCGACGATGCCCGCAAAGCAGGTTCGTCTTTGGGTGCAGTTGTCGAATGCGTTGCCGAAGGCGTTGCCGCTGGTTGGGGTGCACCGATCTATGCCAAGCTTGATGGCGACCTTGCCGCCGCGATGATGAGCATCAATGCGGTCAAGGGCATCGAAATTGGCGACGGCTTTGGCGCGGCTGAGTTATCGGGCGAGCAGAACGCCGACCCGATGCATGCCGGCGAGGATGGACCAACCTTCGAAGCCAATCACGCGGGCGGCATTGCGGGCGGCATATCGACAGGGCAACCGGTTGTGTGCCGCGTCGCCTTCAAGCCGACCAGTTCGATCCTCACCCCCGTCGACACGATCGACCGCGACGGCAATGACACGCAAATCCGCACCAAAGGCCGTCACGATCCTTGCGTCGGCATTCGCGGAACACCCGTAGTCGAAGCGATGATGGCACTGGTTCTGGCCGACCATATGATGCTGCACCGCGCTCAAGTAGCGGAGCGATAGCGCACAAAACTCGCTCACTGAGGTTAGCCCGACCGCCTAGCGGTTTCGTCTCAGCACAATATAGATCGCGCCCTCACCGCCATGTTTACGGTGAGATTTGCGTACCGCGGCGATGCTGTCGGCATGGTCGCTCGCAGCGAGCCAATCCAGGATCTTAGCGCGGATTACGCCGCGCTTGCTGCCTCTGTCGGCCGCTTCGACGGGTCGCGGTCTGCCGGTAATGACAAGCACCACACGCGCACCCATCGCGCGTGCCTGAGCCATGCCATCGAGCAATCGACCATAGGCGGCATCGACAAAATGGTCGTGCAGATCGAGCGTGTAATCCGGGGCTATCGCACCCGATTTGAGCTTGCGATCCCATGTCGAATCGAGATGTGCATGACCGATCTTGCGTCCCACACGGGCAGTTGGGGTTGGCGCTTTGGCGACCGGGCGAGGTGTCGCCGAACGCTTCACCGGAACTGGCTTTGCCGCCGCCTTGGCAATTTCTGGTTCGGAAACAATCGGGACTTTGCGCCCTTCAAACGGCTCGACAGATGAAGCCAGCTTTGCCCAAGCTGCCTCTTCCTCTG
>Ga0316205_10004784_pt1 | contig 11605 bp, 14 predicted proteins | sample 3monthpyrite_MG_FD_204941 | JGI IMG/M metagenome (GOLD analysis project Ga0316205, IMG submission 204941) | Microbial mat bacterial communities from mineral coupon in-situ incubated in ocean water Damariscotta River, Maine, United States -... | ecosystem: Environmental > Aquatic > Marine >... | reverse complement strand
GTCATGGGCGAACCAGTCGATCTCCGGCCAGTTCGATTGCAGCCAGCCGGAGAGAAAGAAGATGGTCAGCGGAAATCCGTACATCTCGGTGAAGAGTGCAACGATGAAAGCGCTGAAGGCTCCGAAACTCCGCCAGTCGCGTTCGGTCTGTGGCTTGAAGAAACTGAAAGCGAAGATAATGAAGACTGCCGAGTTGATGAATACCAGCAGCCAAAGGCCGTATGAGGCCCCTGCATCGGCCATCACTTGTCGTCTCCCCCGCCGTGGCCGCCATGACCTCCATGACCACCGTGCATGAAGAAGTGCATACCCACGCACAGCAGCAGGGGCAGCCAGATCAGTAACCCGCTGCTCAGAAGGTGAACCCGGTGCTCATAACCCAGAAGAAGGCCTCCGGTGGCGAGGGCGACGATCAGGTAGATGCCCGCCCGCGATCGCCAAAATGACGGCGGTTGGGGCGCATGGTCCGCCTCATCGTGCCCTGTGTGTGATTGATCAGACTGGTGTGTCATGTCGAATGTCCGTTCTTAAATATTTGCGTCGCAAAGGCGTAGGTAACAGGGTTTTGTTGCCCGGGCGCAGAGTGCACAGGGTTATTGCTCAGGGGGCGCCGGGGACCATACAACGGGAAGCCAGTCGCTCCAACCTGGCATGACGCGTCTGGTCTGGGTCATGCCTCGGCTTTCCGGCTCGTCAGGGCGTTGAAGAGCCCGCCGAAGACCAGCGCGACGTACCAACCGTAAAGGAAGCTCCCAACAAGTCCGACAGAGAACCCCAGCGGTGTCAGCCAGACGAAACCGGGAAGCAGGCCGGACCAGGTTTCATACATCGCATAACCGGGGAAAAGCAGATCGAACGCGACGCAGACCAGATAGGTCAGCACCAGAAAGAGGCTCAGCGCCCACCCCAGCGGCACAATCGGCAAACGCGCATGGCCCGCACCGGTATCCTTGCCCATGACGCAATCGCCGCATGTCAGGCGAAGAATAAAGAAAAATGCGACTGTGATTGCGGTGAAATAAAGAATTGGCATCATAACGTCGTCCTTTCTTGTTGGGTGTCATACCGAAGGGCGCGCTCCCCCGGTCAGGGTCACTCCGCCGGAAGGCGCAAACCGTGCGAAGCACACGCCTTTCGGCAAGTAGCCTCAGTTCTTGCCGCAGCAGCAGCCGGATTTGACTGGCTTGTCTTCAACTATCTCAGCCGCGCGGGGTTCAGACGTGGACGCTGGTTGCGCCTTGGCTTTGCCACCGCAACATCCGGTCGATGCCGTGGCAGAAACATTCTGGGTGTCGGCATTGGTGAAATTGTCCATTTGTATCTTCTTTCTTGTGGTTTCTGATGCGTAGACGCTGGCCACCGGAAATCATTACACGGTTTGAAATTTTTCAATCCGTCCGGGTGAGGGAACGGGCGGGACCTCTGATTACATTGGAGGGGCAGCGAGGTTGCGAACCTTGCCCCTGGTGAACACGATTGAACGAAGATCAGTATGGTTTCCGCTGATCCAGACCTTGTCCGTTCGACGGCATTCTATCCCATGACTGGTTGCCTGAGCGGGCCTCAGAGGTCTCTTTCGGGATGACGACGGGTTTCATTTTAGGGGCGTGCTTTTTCCCATGCCCGAACAGATGCATTGCGGCCATTCCACCGAAAAAGAGGACCAGTCCCCAGTTTTCCACAAGCCATTCCATGAGTTTTTTCCTTTTGTATTGAGATGGTTGAGCCAACCATCCCAGTTTATGTCTGGGCGACGGAAGGGTCGCCAATGACCGTCGCGAGCTGCGTGGCGAGGTCTTTTCGCAAACCGGTAAGCAGGTAAGCCGCATCGCCAGCATGGACACCCAATGCCCGCGCTGCGATCTTTGGAGGTTCGTTCAAAACGTCCACACGAAAGAACAACGCCCGGGCAATGGGTGCATCCAAATGCGGGCCAGTCCGGGCGCATGCACATGTCATCTCACGCAAGAGTGCATGAATATCATCATCCCACGACGGCGGGCCTGTTACAGTCGAACAGGCATTCTTTGTCAGTCTTTGCAAAGCGACAAGCTCCTCGTTTGTGATGCGTTCAGTGACACTCACAGAAGAAGACGTCGGATGGTCGAAATCGTTACAGAACTGACCGCGTGGCGATCAGGATAACGGCGTTTCCGCGTCGCAGCCCGTCCCGTGTTCATCGTTCTCGCAGCCCTCGGGCGGGCAGAAACAATCGTCGCGGTCCTTTTGGCAGCATGTACCGCAATGGTTTACCAACGCCTCGCGCAGGGCGGACCGTGCCCGATGCAGCCGGACACCCAGGGCATTACGGGTCAATCCGAGGTCAAGCGTGACGGCCTCACGATCCTCCTCACCAAAATCAATCCGGCGGATCAGCTCCGCATCGGCAGGGCGTAAATCCGAAACCAGACCGTTATGACAGGTGCATAGCCGTGCCATCTGTGTCGGCGCATCTGCAATCCATTCTTCTGGTTCACGCGCCACGGCACCGGCCAGTCGCGTGCGCCGGGCACCTTTGCGGTAGTGGTCGTTCAACGTGGATCGCAGAATGGCATAAAGCCAGGCATCCATCCGCTCAACATCGCGGAGTTGATCCTTACGGGCCAGCACGCGGATGCAGAACTCCTGCAGAACATCCTCTGCATCTGCCCGGTTGCCAAGCCGCTTGACCAGAAATCCCAGAAACGCACCACGTCCATCCAGAAGCGCACGTTCAGCCGAGCTGGAAGACGTGTCCGGGTTAGTGGCGTCATTCCGTGTCATTTTGATCCAGTTCTCTAAGCGCCAAATCTTAGTCCTTGAGAGTCAAATCTGGGCACTTTACCCGCCTTTTTCAATGCTTGCGGACCTGGCTAAGATTTCGCGTCATGCTGGGCAACGCCCATAGGATCATTCATTGAGGGCTATCAGCCCCTCGACTGCCTTTGAAATTCACAAAGACGATGCCCAAGATCACCAGTGCAATGCCGGCAAATTGAAGGCCGGACAGGCGCTCGCCAAAAAACATCGCCCCCAAAGCCAGACCGAATATCGGAACAAGAAAGCTGAACACAATCGCCCGGTTCAGTTCCACGTCTTCCAGGATCGAAAACCAAAGCCAATACACGAGTGCAGACCCAAACAAGGCGAGACCTAACAGAGACGTCAGGAACACTGCGTTCCATTGAATGGCTCCCGGATCCTCCAAAGCGAAGGCTCCGATCGCAAGGGGCACACTGCCGATCAACATTTGTAACCCCATTGCGAAAAGGGCATCCACTTCGCCCGCGATGGATTTGATTGCCACGTTGCTGACGGTCACGCCCACCGCGGCCAGAACGATATAGGAAAACCCGATGGCCGTTCCGTCTTTCCCTCCGCTGGTCAGTTGCGGCAAGGCGATCACGAGAATTCCAATGAAACCTATGAGCAAGCCGATCCAGCCGATCTTTGGCAGGCGCTCGCCCAGCAAGGCGATGCCCAGCATCACCGCGAATAGCGGCTGGGCGTTCGCGACAACGGTCGCAAGTCCGGGTGAGACGAATTCGGCCGCATGAAACATGCCAAGGAAACCCAGACTCGTCGCACCAAAACCAACGACACCAAGTATCGCCCAGATCCGCCAGCCACGCGGAAACGGTCGTCGTAGCATCACCGCAAGACCCACCAAGACTGCGCCCGCCAGCACCGCCCGCATTGTCGCAAACGTCAAATGTGGCGCATATTGCAGCCCAGCGGTGATCAGTGGAAAGCAGGCTGCCCACAAGAACATGGCCAGAACAATTCTCGCTACTGTTGTTGGCGTCATCGAAATTCCTTTTCCAAATCAGAATTAGCAGGAAATGTGAAAATCATGCAGCTTGCCAACTCACGGGCGACTGAAAAGCTTTTACCTGCGCCTGGCGATATAGGCCATTCTTGAATTGCAATGACCAACACATGCGAAACGGGGCCTTGGCGGCAGTCACGTAGGTGAAATCATAGGGCCCTGCAGCAGCCGGAACGTTACACATGTATGCAGAGACGCGCAGTGGTCTGCCTGCGCATCCGCTGGTCGGGATATCGCTTTGGTGAAAAAGGCCGTGATTTCCTGAAACCTGATCCGGGTGTCTTCCAGCGTCTGGAAGTATCGAAAAAGCTCTTTCAACGGCGCGGAGAAGTCTTTGTGCGCCGCCAAGACGGCCACCAGCGCACCAAGTGTGATCCGCCCTTCGATGACAAAGTATCCGCCCAATGAGTAAAACAGGAATGGCGTCAACGCGGTTGCCCGCGTTGACGACCAGCGGTCGGTGGAGCGGAGGCCCCGACTTGCAGCTGGATCGATCCTTGTTCAGAACAGCAGGCGCGTACCGAACACAATCGAGAAGGCATCCGTGTCCTCGCCATTCGCTTGGAGGATGTTCTTGGTGTCACCAAACGAGGCTTCGTAGTTCACGCCGATATAGGGGGAGAACGTGCGGTCAATGACGTCATAGCTGAGCCGCGCTCCGATCTCGACGGTCGCGCCACCCGCACCCTGCTCGCGCGCCAGATCATCCTTGAGAGGCATATTGATCTCGGCACTCGGTGTGAGGATCAGCCGATTGGTCAAAAGCGCCTCATACTCCGCCTCGAAGCGGGCGAAGGGATAATCGGACACATACAGATCGGCATCGATCTCGAACCATTGCGGGGCAAGGCCCTTCACGCCCAATACACCGCCAAAGCGGTCAGGGGCGCCATTGGGCGTGTCAGCATAGGCTCCGACCACGGCATCAAAAAACGTCGAAATCGGAAATTGCAGACGCACCTGGTTTTCCAGCCCCTCGAATTCATCCGATGTGAGGCCAATCTCCGCCTCGCTGCGCCAGACGAATTTCAGCTCATCCGAGCCGACAAGGGCGTCGAAATCCCAGACAAGGGCATCTTCACCCTCCAGCGAGCGATATTCGAATTGCTCGGCCTGAAAGCCCCAGATCAGCGGCTCGGCCTGTGCAAGCTGAGCCAGTGGAAGCAGGAGGCCGGTGACAGCGGCCAGTTTGACAAATTTCATGATGATTTCCTTTATTTTTCTGCCTCAAGCCGCGCGGCCCTTGACCACAACCTTGCGGAACATACCGGCGTCCGCGTGATAGAGGATGTGGCAATGGAAGGCCCAAGGTCCGATTGCATCCACCTCGACCTCCATGTCGGTCGTGACGCCGGGATTGACGTTCACCGTATGCTTAATGGGGTTGCGGGCTCCCTGACCGGTATCGACGATCGACCACATTCCATGCAGGTGCATCGGATGCGACATCATCGTTTCGTTGACGAACCGGATACGCACTCGTTCGCCATATCGGAGCATGATAGGGTCGGCGTCGTCGAATTTTACGTCATTGATCGACCAAATGTAGCGCTCCATGTTGCCAGTCAGGCGCAGCACGATGGTCCGTGACGGAGCGCGGTTCCGAAAGAGCGGTTTTGCGGCGCGCAGATCCTTGTAGGACAGGAACTTGCCACCGTTATAGGCCGTGGGTGTCAGCCCGCTACCCGGCGCGTAAAACTGATCACCACCACGAGACATCTCCATCCCGGAGTTGTTCATCCCTTTCATTGCAGACTCTGCGGAGCTCTGCATGTTCGACTGGTCCATACCCTGCATCGACGAGTCGTCCATGCCCTGCATTTTGGACTGGTCCATGCCGGTCATATTTTGCATGACATTGTCGTTCATATCCATACCCATGCCACCCATCATGCCGCTCATGTCGGCCATGGTAAGCAACGGCTTGGGCCTGAGTCCCGGAACCGCGCCGGCCATGCCCTCTTGTGGTGCAAGGGTGCCACGGACAAGAGCGGTTCGGCCCATGGATTCGGCAATGATGCTATAGGCCTTGTTCTTACGCGGCCGGACGATGATGTCATACGTCTCTGCTACGGCAACCCGCAGTTCATCGACAGTGACCGGTTTGACGTCGTTGCCATCGGCCTGGACCACGGTCATTTTCAGGCCCGGGATACGCAGGTCGAAATACGTCGAGGCCGCGGAATTGATGATCCGCAGGCGTACTTTTTCACCTGGCCGGAACAGCCCTGTCCAGTTCTGCGATGTGCTGCGGCCGTTGATCAGGGGGGTAAAGCCCTGAATGTCTTCGACGTCGCTCGGCATCATGCGCATGCGACCCCACATACCACGCTCCTTTAGCGTGGCTTTCAGGCCGTTCTGACCTGCGTGATCAACCAGGTCTTTGAATGTACGTTGCGAGCGGTTGTAATAGTCCGAAGACAGCTTGACGTTGCGCAAAATCCGGGCACCCGGATGGGGATGTTTATCAGCCAGCTGCACAACGTAATCGCGGTCCGCACGAACCCGCTCCCCGCCGCGCGGCTCAATTACGATGGCACCATAGGCGCCGTCGGGCTCTTGAAAACCGGTGTGGCTGTGGAACCAGTAGGTGCCGGCCTGCTGGATCGGGAACCGGTAGGTGAAGGTTTCACCGGCTTTAATACCGTTGAAACTGATGCCCGGCACACCGTCCTGATCGAACGGCAGGATAAGCCCGTGCCAGTGGATCGAGGTGCTTTCACGAAGATTGTTGGTCACATTGATCGTAACCTCTTCGCCTTCCTTGAAGCGCAGAATTGTCGGAACCTGGCTCTTGTTATAGCCAAGGCCCATTTTCTTGAAAGTCCCCGTGTCGATCCGAATGCGGTCGACTGTAATATCATAGGTCCCTTTCGACATGACCCGCGGCGCGTCGTGCGCGCTCAGCGCCGTCGGCAACGCGAGGGCCGCGGCTGCCGTCAAACCGAACTGACGCCGGGACAGAGCTGTTGTCAGATGTTCCGACGAACTGAGCGCTGTATCCGACAGCCCGAATTGCTTTCCTTTGAAGAATTGCAATGTTTTCTCCTTATATGGTGATCTGTGTGAGAGTTTTTGGAAAACGGAAAGCCCGCGTAAGCGCGAAAAGGAGTTTCCCTGTTAGATTCGTTCTGCGCTATAAAAGCTGGTCGATCGCCAATCAGTCGCCTTGTTCAGGCCCAGAAAACAACCCTGAATTGCACTCATAAAGACGATGAGCAGCAATGGTTCGGGTGTTATTGTTAACTGGACGCATCGAACGTATTTCCTTTGTGTATCTTTCGTACCTATGAAGGACGGTTTTGGCGAAGATCAAGCTTACAAATCATTACATCTGTTTGATCTCATGAGATAAACGTGATCAGCCCCATCTGAGTGGTTCGGTGTAAATATTGGTGCATGATCGTCCCGGGTTTCCCTCGGGACGATGGCCTCAGAAGCCGGTGAGCGGCCCTTCAGAGCACTGTGCGGTCGCATCCATCAGGCCGGTCATGGCAAACTGTGTCAGCAGCCAGGTCAGTGCCAAAAACAGCATCCCGAACCTGATAAATCGTGACCGTTTCACAGGGCCGCACGGCCTTTGGTGGCGTCGGTTGTACGGACAGTTTTCGCCAGGACGGTCAGTCGAAACCGGCGCGGTGCGACGATTATGCGGCAGGGCTTTCATCCCCCGTGGATTGCGATAAGGTTCCCCCTCTGCCTGCCTTTTGAGACGCCAAGAATGTCCGATGCCTCGCCCCTGTCCCTGACCGATCGTGCCCGTGGTGCGCTGTGGGGGCTTGCGCTGGGGGATGCATTGGGGATGCCGTCGCAAACCCTGACACGCGATCAGATTGCGCAGCATTACGGCCAGATCACCGATTTCACCGCGCCATTTGACGACCACCCGTTTTCACACGGCCTGAAGGCCGCGCAGGTCACGGATGATACCGAACAGGCGCTGTTACTGGCCAGGCGGCTGATCGCCGAACCGGGCCGATTTGATGCTGTGGGATGGGCCAAAGACCTGCTGGCATGGGAGGCAGATATCCGCCGTCGCGGTCTGCGCGATCTGCTGGGGCCATCCACCAAGGCGGCGCTGGATGCGATTTTGGCAGGCGTTGACCCGGACGAGGCGTCCAAGGGCGGCACCACCAACGGCGCGGCGATGCGCGTCGCGCCAATTGGGATTGCCACGGCGGCGGACGATATCGCGACACTTGTTGACCGGGTCGAACTGTCCAGCCGTGTAACCCACAACACCGGCGAGGCGATAGCCGGGGCCAGCGCCGTCGCGGCCATGATCAGCACGCTGCTGGACGGGGCGACGATAGCGAGTGCCTTCGACACCGCCCTGCACGCCGCCACCGAAGGCCAGAAACGCGGACATCGGGCGGGCGTGCCCGATATGGCTGCGCGGATCGAGGCGGCAGTGAGCTTGGCCAGGACCGCACCGGGCATTGATGACTTTGCCGACAGGGTAGGCACCTCGGTTGCCTCGCATCATGCTGTGCCTGCTGCGTTTGGTCTGCTGGTCATGGGCAATGGCGATGTCTGGTCCACAACCGTGATGGCGGCCAATATCGGCGATGACACCGATACGATCGGGGCAATTGCCGGGGCGATGGCCGGGGCCGCCTCGGGGGTGGTGGCCTTGCCGCAAGACAAGCTGACGACGCTACGCGCGGCCAATGACCTTGAGATTGACCGGATCGTCGACGGCCTGCTGAACCTGCGGCAGATGGGGGTGCCCACATGAGCATTCCCCTTCGCATCCTCCAACTCCACGGCGTGATCGTGGACGTGATCTACAATGTCGAGGCACTGCCCCAACGCGGCGGTGAAGCCATCGTCACCGGGTTTCAAACCACCCCGGGTGGCGGTTTCAATGCAATGGTGGCCGCGTCGCGCATAGGGGCCGAGGTTCATTATGGCGGGGCAATTGGAACCGGGCCGTTCGGGCAGATGGTCGGGGCGGCGCTGGCCGATGAAGGCATACGCAGGTTGCAAAAGCCCGACCCAAAGCGCGATCAGGGCTGCTGTACCGTCCTGGTCGAACCCGACGGCGAGCGCAGTTTCGTGGCCCATGAAGGGGCCGAGGGGCATGTCGCGCTGACTGACCTTACTGCGTTGCAACAGGGCGATTACGCGTGGAAAATCCTGTCGGGGTATGCATTGCACTATCCCGGATCTTGCCTGGCCTTCACAGATTGGTTGGCGAGTGACGCACGCCTCACCGGACTGGTCTTTGACCCCTCACCAGTGGTGGCGGCTTTGCCCAAAGACGCCCTGACGGCTGCTTTGTCACAAGCGACATGGATCAGTGCGAACCAGAGCGAAGCGGAATTCCTGACAGGCCTAAACGATCCTGCCGAAGCGGCGTTGGTCCTTTCCCAAAACCGCCCCAACGGCGGTGCCATTGTGCGCATAGGGGCCGATGGCTGTGTGTTGGCAATGGGCGCAGACGCGCTGCATTTGCCCGGCCATCCGGTTGAAGCCATTGACACCAATGGCGCGGGTGACACACATATTGGGGCCTTCGTTGCGGCGCTGGCGCTGGACAAACCGCCCGTCGATGCCGCCCGCATCGCCAATATCGCGGCGGCCCTGTCGACCACCCGGGCCGGCCCCGCCACCGCCCCCACCCGCGCCGAAATCGCGCATATCGAAAACATCATATAGGCTGGCCCCCAGGCCATCCCGACACCGACCTGACAGAGGAGACTATCCATGACCCATCTCAAACCCACTGTTTTCGCATCCGTGCTGGCGTTGGTTGCCACCGGCGCCGTTGCCGACGAAATCCGCGTTCTGAACTGGCAGGGCTATGGCACCGACCTCGACTGGGCCGTTGCCGAATTTACCGAGGCGACGGGCCACACCGTGGTGCACGAGTATTTCAACTCGGAACAGGAAATGCTGACCAAACTGCGTACCAATCCCGGCGCGTATGACGTGGTGCTGATCAACGCCGCCTTCACCCCGCAAGCGCAGGAAGAAGGGTTGATCGGGCCGATTGATGCCGGGTTGGTTTCAAACATCGGCGATGTCGCGCCTGACTTCCTGTCCAACGCCGCGCTGAATGCCGGGGGCGAATTGCACGGGGTCCCGTGGACCTGGGGCCTGACCTCGTTTGCGATCAACACATCGTCCGTGTCCGAGGCTCCGACCTCGATCAAGGTGATGTGGGACGAGGCCTATAAAGGCCGCGTATCAATCCGCGATGATGCGCTGGAAAGCGTGCAACTGGCGGCATTGGCCACCGGGCAGGACATCAACAACATCGAAGACCTCGACGCCGTCAAAACCGCGCTGGCCGATCTGATGCCGCAAATCCGCACCTTCTGGGGCTCGGAAAATGACTGGAATCAGTTCATGGCCGCCGGCGAACTGGACATGGCAACCTTCTGGTCCGGCTCGGCTGCGCGCTCGCAGGCGTCGGGCCTGCCGGTACAATTCGTGGTGCCCGAAGAAGGCGCGATTGGCTGGCTGGATGGTCTGTCGATCCCCGCCACATCCGAGAGCAAAGAGGCGGCCCACGCCTTTATCGACTGGATGATCGACCCTGACTTCTACGTGCGCTGGGACGCCGAGGGCGCGCCTGCCTCGGCCAACTCCGCCGCTGCGGCGGCGCTGTCCGAGGATGCGTTCAACCGCAAGGTTCTGGGTGATCCCGAGGTGGCGGCCCTCGTGCAGTTTCAGGAGCCTGTGTCGGACGAGACCCGCGAGAAATATCTCGCGCTTTGGCAAGAGTTGAAGGCGGCGCAGTAACGCCACGACGGCGAGGACGGGATGGCACGGTTTCTCAACCGGGACGGGGCGCGCGCAGCGGTCCTGTTGTCGCCCGCCTACCTCTGGCTGACAGCGGCGATCTTTCTGCCGCTGTCCGCGATGCTTTATTTCAGCCTGCTGTCGGACGTGCCCTTTGGCGGGGCCGAGTGGAACTATACGTCTGAGAACTACCGGGCGTTTTTCCAGACCGGCACCTATGCCACCCTTCTGTGGAAATCGCTCAAACTGGGCCTGACTGTCACGTTGATTTGCGTGTTGATCGGGTTTCCCTGCGCCTATGTGCTGGCCAAGGTGATCAGGGGACGATCACGCGAAGCCCTGTTTTTGCTGATCATCCTGCCGTTCTGGTCAAACTCTCTGGTGCGGATATTTTCCTGGGCCATCGTTCTCAGGGGCAATGGCGTGCTTGATCTGGCGTTGAATGCGATCCTGCCATTTGACGTGCGGTTGGGTCTGATGTTCACACCCTCTGCCGTCGTCATCGGGCTGGTGCATTCCTACCTGCCTTACGTGATCCTGACGACCTATCTGGCGCTGCAGGCGATTGATGACAACCTGATCGACGCGGCCCGCTCGATGGGGGCAAAGAAACGCACCATCCTGTGGCGGTTGATCCTGCCCTTATCGCTGCCCGGCCTGTTGGCGGGCGCAGTGCTGGTGTTTGTCCCCGTGGTGGGATCGTTCATGGAGCCGCGCATCCTGGGCGGGCGGTTTGGCACCTATTACGGCACGGTGATCGAGGATCAGTTCGTGGCGGTGTTCAACTGGCCCCTGGGCGCGGCGCTGTCGTTTATCCTGCTGGCGGTGGTGCTGGTGATCCTCGCGGTTTTCTCGCCCATCCTGCGAAAGGCCCAGACATGAGCGCGCGCTGGCTCTCCCATCTGGGGCGCGCCTGGCTGGTGGCGATCCTGATCTTCCTTTACGCGCCGATTTTCATCATGGCACTGATGTCGTTTAACGCCTCGCCCTATTACCAATTGCCGTTCGAGTTCTCGACGCAGTGGTACAGCGATCTGTCCGAGAATG
>Ga0316205_10004782_pt1 | contig 11605 bp, 9 predicted proteins | sample 3monthpyrite_MG_FD_204941 | JGI IMG/M metagenome (GOLD analysis project Ga0316205, IMG submission 204941) | Microbial mat bacterial communities from mineral coupon in-situ incubated in ocean water Damariscotta River, Maine, United States -... | ecosystem: Environmental > Aquatic > Marine >... | reverse complement strand
TCGTAAAGATGCTGCGGGCGTGATTTTATACGCCGCAGAAAAGGCCACTCAAATGGCCCTTGAAGCGATCCAATGTTTGGGTGGAAACGGATACATCAATGAATTTGCTACCGGACGATTACTTCGAGATGCCAAGCTGTATGAGATCGGTGCAGGTACTTCGGAAATTCGTCGCATGTTAATTGGTCGTGAACTATTTAACGAAACTTCTTAACGATGCTTCTTAACGATACTTTTCAACGGAATCGCATAAACACAAAATTTTAATTTTTGAGGAACTAGACATGTCACAAGAATCAATTAATGACCCAATCAAAGATCCACGCACCGATTCTATAGTTATCGTCGGAATGGCTCGAACCCCAATGGGCGGTTTTATGGGCGATTTATCTTCAGTAAAAACCACTGAGTTAGGCTCAGCGGCGATAAAAGCAGCTGTTGAAAATTCAGGCGTCGCTTCTGATGATGTAGAAGAAGTCATCATGGGGTGCGTATTACCTGCGGCTCTTGGGCAGGCTCCCGCTCGACAAGCCGCTTTAGGCGCTGATTTACCGCTGTCGACTAGTTGTACAACAATCAACAAGGTGTGCGGATCAGGTATGAAATCCATTATGCTAGCCAACGATCTTTTAACCGCCGGTACTAATTCAGTTATGGTCGCGGGCGGAATGGAAAGCATGAGCAACGCTCCTCATATGTTACCTAAAGCTCGCAGCGGATACCGTTTTGGACATGGTAAATTACTAGACCATATGGCATTTGACGGATTAGAAGATGCTTATGAAGGTCTGGCGATGGGCGTATTTGCGGAAGAATGCGCAGATCGATATCAATTCACTCGTGAACAACAGGACGCTTTTGCAATAAGCTCACTCGCAAAATCTAAACAAGCAATTGAAGATGGCTCTTTTGACTCTGAAGTCACCCCCGTGGTTATCAAAACCCGCAAAGGCGAAATAACCGTTGAGCACGATGAACAACCCTTAAAAGCTCGTCCCGATAAAATTCCAGCATTGCGCCCTGCTTTCAAAAAAGACGGTACAATCACTGCAGCCAATGCCAGTTCAATTTCAGATGGGGCTGCTGCTGTTGTTCTTATGCGCCAATCAGACGCCGAAAAACGCAACTTGCAACCTCTGGCAAAAATAATCGCACATACCACTCACGCACGCAAACCTTCAGAATTTACCATCGCCCCAGTAACCGCAATAAAAAACCTTTTAGAAAAAGTTGAATGGTCTGTTGACGATGTGGATCTATTCGAAATTAACGAAGCTTTCGCGGTTGTTACTATGGCAGCAATTAAAGACTTAGAATTAGATGAAGCCAAAGTTAACATACACGGCGGCGCTTGCGCATTAGGACATCCAATCGGTACCAGCGGAACAAGAATAGTGGTCACTCTAATCGCCGCGTTAAAAAAATACGGAAAAACCAAAGGTGTAGCGTCACTTTGTATCGGCGGCGGCGAAGCCACGGCAATGGCGATTGAAGTTATTTAAAATCAAAAGATAGTTTTACCACAGAGGCACAGAGAACACAGAGAAGTGAAAAGATATTCAGTATGTTTGCTTAAGACCGACAATTTGCATGGCTTTTAAATTAAATTTTCTTATCACTACTCTTATTTCTCTGTGTTCTCTGTGCCTCTGTGGTGAAAATTTTTAATCTTTTATATTTTAGTTTGAGAATAAATTATGTTTTTAAGTGAAGAAGAATCAATGATCCAAGATGCTGCGCGCCAATACGTGCAGGAAAAAATCGCGCCTTTTTCGGCAGACTGGGATCGAAATAAAACATTTCCTGCGGAAGCTTTAAAAGGTCTTGGCGAATTAGGATTTTACGGGATGTTAGTGGCTGAAAAGTGGGGCGGTTGTGACATAGGTTATTTTTCCGCCGCATTGGTGCTAGAAGAAATAGCCGCTGGTGATGCCTCTTGCGCCACTATTATTGCAGTGTCAAATTCTGTCGGCTGTATGCCTATCGCAAATTTTGGCTCTGATATTCAAAAGGAAACATTTCTCAAACCGCTCGCATCAGGAGAACATTTAGCTGCATTTTGTTTAACCGAACCTCATGCCGGTTCAGACGCGTCTGATCTGAAAACAAAAGCGGAGCTAGTTGGTGACGAATATATTTTAAATGGTGTAAAACAGTTTATTACCTCTGGAAAAAATGCCGGAATATCCATAGTGTTTGCGGTAACCGACAAAAATGCCGGTAAAAAAGGAATTTCAGCTTTTATTGTGCCAACTAATACTCCAGGCTATATCGTATCCAATGTCGAAAATAAAATGGGGCAACACGCTTCAGACACTGCGCAAATTATTTTGGAAAACTGTAAGATCCCTAAAGAGAATTTGTTAGGTAATGAGGGACAAGGCTACAAAATTGCGCTATCGGGTTTAGAAGGTGGACGGATCGGCATCGCAGCTCAATGTGTCGGGATCGCCAGAGCCGCTCTGCAAGCAGCAAAACAGTATGCTGAGGAAAGATCGGCTTTTGGCAAACCCATTCATAAACATCAAGCCGTCGGATTTAAAATTGCCGATATGGCAACCCAGTTAGATGCTGCTCGATTAATGGTTCATCGAGCTGCTAGACTTAAAGATTCTGGTAAAACATGCTTAAAAGAAGCCTCGATGGCGAAATTGTTTGCCTCTGAAGTCGCAGAAAAAATATGCTCTGATGCGATCCAGGTTTTTGGTGGCTACGGTTATCTTAACGATTTCCCTGTCGAGCGTTATTATCGAGATGTGCGAGTTTGCCAAATATATGAAGGAACAAGTGAAGTGCAAAAGTTGGTGATCGCTCGTTCGATTATGAATGAAGATTAACATCTGTTACGTTATCATTGACCGTTAAGAGCACCTCTAAAAATGCTTAAGAAAATGGAAAATTAAATGCCTGCAATCAAAACAAAATTAAATCCAAAAAGTCAGGAATTTTTAAAAAATTCCGAAGCAATGCAATCTTTGGTCGACGATTTAACCGACAAGATGCGAGTTATTTCAGAAGGCGGTGGTAAAGCAAGACAAGATAAACATACTGATCGAGGAAAATTACTTCCAAGGGAACGAGTCAGACAACTACTTGATATAGGCTCTCCTTTTCTTGAGCTCTCTCAATTTGCTGCTTTCGATATGTATGATAACCAAGTACCATCGGCAGGAATAATTACAGGGATCGGACGAGTCAACGGTCAAGAATGTATCATCGTCGTCAACGATGCTACAGTTAAAGGTGGCACCTATTTTCCTGAAACGATAAAAAAACATTTACGCGCCCAAGAAATTGCCGAGCAGAATCATTTACCTTGCATTTATTTAGTTGACTCGGGCGGTGCCAACTTACCGCAACAAGATCAAGTTTTTCCCGATAGAGATCACTTCGGTCGGATCTTTTTTAATCAAGCCAATATGTCAGCAAAAGGTATCCCGCAAATCGCAGTGGTTATGGGAAGTTGCACCGCAGGTGGTGCGTATGTCCCAGCAATGGCAGACGAAAGTATCATTGTAAAAAATCAAGGCACTATTTTTCTTGGTGGACCTCCTCTAGTCAAAGCTGCAACTGGTGAAGAAGTCAGCGCAGAAGAACTTGGCGGTGCTGATGTTCATTGTAAAAACTCTGGAGTCACCGATCATTATGCGCTTGATGACAAACATGCATTAGGAATTACTCGCACTATCATTTCGCATATCAATAAACAGAAATATCAACCGTGGGATATCAAAAAAACGCTTGAACCGCGTTACTCTAAAGACGAAATGTATGGCATTATTCCAACAGACTCGCGCCAGCCTTTCGATATTCGAGAAGTCATCGCCCGTGTTGTGGATGCAAGTGAGTTTGATGAATTCAAACCTTTATACGGCAATACCCTAATTTGCGGCTTTGCTAGAATATATGGTTATCCCGTTGGGATTATCGCTAACAACGGTATTTTATTTTCTGAATCGGCATTAAAAGGCGCTCACTTTATTGAGCTATGTTGTCAAAGAAATATCCCGTTAGTTTTTCTGCAAAATATTACCGGTTTTATGGTAGGCAAAAAATATGAAAACAGCGGCATCGCAAAAAATGGCGCTAAAATGGTGACGACCGTCGCTTGCGCAAAAGTACCGAAATTTACCGTCATAGTCGGCGGAAGTTTTGGCGCTGGCAATTATGGAATGTGCGGTCGAGCCTATAGCCCAAGATTTTTATGGATGTGGCCAAACGCAAGAATATCCGTCATGGGCGGCGAGCAAGCGGCTAACGTTTTAGCCCAAGTCAAACGAGATAATTTTGAAAGAAAAAATGTCGAATGGTCCAAAGAAGAAGAAGCAGAATTTAAAGCACCGATCGAAAAAATGTACGAAACTCAAGGTCATCCCTACTACGCTAGCGCCAGGCTTTGGGATGATGGAATTATCGATCCAGCTGATACACGTCAGGTTTTGGGACTTGGATTATCGGTAAGTTTGAATGCGCCTAGTGAGGAGACAAAATTCGGCGTATTCAGAATGTAAAATTTTAAGACAAAGATAAAAGAATGATTTTACCACAGAGGCACAGAGGACACAGAGGACACAGAGAATTGAAAAATATTTTGTTGCTTGCTTAAAGCAAAGAATTTGCATAACACTTTAACTTAATATTTCTTAACATTAATATTATTACTCTGTGACCTCTGTGCCTCTGTGCCTCTGTGGTGAAAATTTTTTTAATCTTTTATATGATTTAGAATTTATTGACAGGTACTCAATATGTCCAAGGAAAAACCAGCCCCGAGCATCATCGTTGAAACGAAAAAAAATGGCGTGGCTAAGATCACTCTTAACCGCCCTGAAATTCATAATGCGTTTGATGATCGGATCATTAGAGAACTTACCAATGCGATTTATAGAATTGATCGTGATGAAAGTGTTCGCATACTAGTACTCGACGCAGCTGGAAAAAGTTTTTCTGCTGGGGCGGATCTTAATTGGATGAAACGTATGGCGAGTTACAGTTGGGAACAAAACTATCAAGACTCACTAAAACTTGCTGGCTTAATGCAACAGTTACACGATTGTCGAAAAACTACTATCGCGATTGTTCAAGGTGCGGCATTTGGAGGCGGCGTTGGCTTAGTCTCATGTTGTGATATTGTTTTGGCAAGCGATCAAGCGATTTTTTGTTTATCTGAAGTTAAACTCGGTCTCATTCCTTCAGTAATAAGTCCGTATGTAGTCAAAGCAATTGGCGAGAGAAACTCGAAACGCTACTTTGCTACGGCAGAAAAATTTGATGCCGTTGAAGCAAAAAACATTCAATTGATACATAAAATAATACCGCACGAAGAACTAGCAGAGTTAACACAAGATTTCATCAATAAAGTTCTAGGTAATGGTCCTCGGGCGGTTTATCAGAGCAAGCGACTGATTAACCATGTGATAGGCAAGCCACTCAATGAAGAGCTGGTTCGCGATACTGCGCAAAGAATTGCCGATATTAGAGCATCCAGTGAAGGTAAAGAAGGTGTCTCGGCATTTTTAGAAAAACGTCCTGCCGATTGGGCAGCCAGTAGTAAAAATGAATTTTAATAAGAGCTCTAACGGCAATGAATAATATAAAAATCAATAAGATATTAATCGCTAATCGCGGCGAAATTGCCTGCCGAATTATTCGCACCGCAAAAAAAATGGGAATTGAGTGCATCGCCATTTACTCTGATGTCGATAAATATTCGCAGCATGTTCAACTTGCTGACGAGGCATGGTATGTTGGTTTATCACCTGCGAAAGAAAGTTATTTGAATGGAGAAAAAATTATTCAAATTGCAAAACAATCTAACGCAAATGCAATTCATCCCGGCTATGGTTTTCTTTCCGAAAATGCTGACTTTGCAAGGGCTTGCTCGCTTAATAATATTGTTTTTATCGGGCCACCTGTTGATGCGATTATAGCAATGGGTTCGAAAAGCGAAGCAAAAACTATTATGTCAAAGGCTCAAGTCCCACTGGTGCAAGGTTATCATGGCGATGATCAATCAGAAACATTTTTGCACACACAAGCCGATAAGATTGGCTATCCATTACTGATTAAAGCGACTGCTGGCGGCGGTGGAAAAGGTATGCGTATTGTTGATGAATCAAGCGATTTTATTGATTCGTTAAACTCTTGTAAACGTGAATCTTTATCTTCGTTCAACGATGATAAAGTGTTGATCGAAAAATATTTAACTAAACCACGACACGTGGAAATCCAAATTTTTGCAGATAATCATGGAAACACCCTTCATCTTTTTGAAAGAGATTGCAGCGTACAAAGACGTCACCAAAAAGTAATTGAAGAAGCCCCTGCTCCCAATTTATCCGAGGCAACTCGAAAAAAAATGGGGCAAGTTGCGGTGGCGGCTGCTAAAGCGATTAATTACCGAGGCGCGGGTACTGTTGAATTTTTGTATGATGAAGACGGCTCATTTTATTTTATGGAAATGAATACCCGTTTGCAGGTAGAACATCCGATAACCGAAAAAATCACAGGGCTTGATCTAGTCGAATGGCAAATTATTGTTGCTAACGATATGAAGCTACCCTTACAACAAGAACAATTAAAAATTAACGGGCATGCATTTGAAGCTAGAGTTTATGCTGAAGATCCCAACAATGATTTTTTGCCAGCAACCGGAAAAATTAATTACATGAGTTTACCCAGATTAAACAATAATGTAAGAGTTGATTCCGGCATCGTCTCTGGTGATCAAGTGAGTATTTATTACGATCCAATGATTGCTAAATTAATTGTTTGGGATAAAGATCGCTCATCGGCTTTAGCTCGTTTGCGAGGCGCTTTAGCTAACTTTCATGTCACAGGATTAACCACTAATATTGAATTCTTGCATCAACTAGCAAGCAACGATGCATTCAATGAGGCGGAGATAGACACTAATTTTTTATACCAACATGAAGACGAACTTCTAAATATAACGCCTAACTTAACACCTGAAATTCTTTGCGCTGCGGCTTTACAGGTCATGTTGCAGCAAACCGAAAATTGCGCAGAAAAATCGATTGATGCTGACTCTCCTTGGAATAATAATATTGGTTGGCGACTCAATGAAGATAACTACCATCTTATCGAATTTCAATATTCTGGAATGGATTTTAAGGTAACCGCGCACTTTAGAGATGATGACAGTACGCACGCACAAATTAGGTTAGCGAACTTCCTGTTTGAGGTTGAAGGAAATGAATATCATGTCAGCGGTTACTTAAAGTCGGAACAAATCCACCTTAACATCGATGGTCACCAGTTTGCCATCAGCTACGCGAGAAATGATAATAAATTAGTTCTATTTAAAAACGCCTCTAACTGGGAACTCGAAATTCAAGATAGCAGTGTAGCTAACATCGAACCGGAAGAGCATCCAGATCTAATTGCACCAATGCCAGGAACCATTATTGAGGTATTCGTTAGCGACGGAGACAGTGTGGAAAAAGGTCAACCGTTAGCTGTTATGGAAGCGATGAAAATGGAGCACACCATCAAGGCACATAAGGACATGAAAATTGTTGAAGTATTATATACGGTCGGTGATTTAGTCGACGATGGTGCTGAATTGATCCGCTTTGAGGAAGAATAACCATGGCGCTAGATCGATTTGCTAACAAGGTGAAGATTGTCGAAGTGGGCGTGCGAGATGGCTTGCAAAACGAATCAATGACAATACCAACCAATGTAAAAATCAGATTGATTGAAATGTTAATTAACGCGGGTTTATCCGTTATTGAAGCCACCAGTTTTGTCTCTCCCAAATGGGTTCCTCAACTTGCCGATCAAAATGAAGTCATGGCTAATCTCCCAAAAACAAAAAATGTATCCTTCCCGGTTTTAATCCCCAACCTAAAAGGTTTTGAAAACGCGATAGCCGCAGGAGCAAAAGAAGTAGCCGTTTTTGCAGCGGCATCTGAAAGTTTCTCACAAAAAAACATTAACTGCTCAATTCAGCAAAGCTTTGATCGCTTTGACTCTATTTTTTCCCGAGCAAATGATTTAGGTATTTCAGTAAGAGGATATATTTCCTGCGTTTTAGGCTGCCCCTACGAAGGATCTATTGCTCCAGAAAAAGTGACCGAAGTAGCAGAACAATTATTTCAGGCTGGTTGCTACGAAATATCGCTAGGCGATACCATTGGTGTCGGAACCCCGGAAAAAACCAAAGCGCTAATCGCACATGTTAATCAGTCGATACCGATGGAAAATATAGCCGTTCATTTTCATGATACTTACGGACAAGCGCTCGCCAATATTTACGCAGCTTTACAAATGGGCGTGTCAATTATTGATTCTTCAGTGGCCGGCTTAGGAGGATGTCCTTACGCTCAAGGAGCATCGGGAAATGTAGCTAGTGAAGATGTCGTTTATATGCTTAATGGCATGTCAATAAAAACCAATATAAACCTAGACAAACTGATCGATGCGGGCGACTATATTAGCCAATATTTAAAACGACAAAACGGTTCAAAAACAGCGCGTGCTATTTTATCGAATCGAAACACATGACAATTAAAAATCACCACAGAAGCGGACGGAGTATTTTCTCCTCGTAGGTTGGCGTAGAGTGTAGCGAAACCCTACAAATGTTTAGGTTACTCTGGACATTGATTGTTGGGTTTCGTGCCTCTACGCCAACCTACATTTTGTTACGCAGCAAGCTGCGGGGAATTAAACCTGAAGAGATTAAAAATGGCTAAAACGTTTAGCCTTTAAGTTGGAGAAAAATATGACAGGCTTTAACAAAGTTGTTAACACCTATGAGCAAGCGATGGCAGGTCTTACCGATGGTATGACCGTTATTGCAGGCGGCTTTGGTCTTTGCGGAATTCCCGAAGGTTTGATCGCTCAAATAAAAGAGATGCAAACTAAACAGCTCACCTTTGTATCCAACAATTGTGGTGTAGATGATTTCGGTTTGGGCGTGCTTCTACAGCAAAAGCAAATTAAGAAAATGATCTCATCTTATGTTGGTGAAAACGCAGAATTCGAGCGTCAGTATTTATCTGGTGAGCTAGAGGTCGAACTAACCCCACAAGGAACATTGGCTGAAAAAATGCGCGCTGGCGGTGCGGGCATTCCAGCTTTTTATACCGCAACAGGTTATGGAACACCAGTTGCCGAAGGTAAAGAAGTCAAACAATTTGACGGTAGAAACTATATTCTAGAAGAGGCCATTACTGGCGATTTTGCAATTGTTCGTGCGTGGAAAGCAGACAAAATAGGTAATTTAATTTACCGCGATACCGCAATGAATTTTAATCCTATGGCGGCGACCGCAGGTAAAATAACGGTGGTTGAAGTTGAGGAAATCGTTGAAGTCGGCGAGATAAAGCCGACAGAAATTCATACTGCTGGCATTTATGTTGATCGCGTTATTCAGGGATCTTTTGAAAAAAGGATCGAACGACTCACTTTAGCAAAAGTTTAAGAGCTAAAATTTCACTTTAAGTATTTTAGCTAAAATCAATAATTAGGAGTTTTGCAATGTCATTATCTCGCGATCAGATAGCCATGCGGGTGGCACAAGAATTACAAGATGGTTATTACGTTAATTTAGGGATTGGCATTCCTACGTTGGTGGCTAGTTTTGTTCCAAATAATATTGAAGTCATGTTGCAATCTGAAAACGGTTTGCTTGGAATGGGACCATACCCTACCGAGGAGAATGTTGATGCTGATATGATCAACGCTGGCAAAGAAACGGTAACGGCAATTACTGGTGCTTCTATTTTTTCATCGGCTGAAAGCTTTGCGATGATCAGAGGCGGACATGTCGATCTAACGGTTTTAGGTGCTTTTGAAGTTGATCAAAATGCAAATATTGCTTCGTATATGATCCCTGGAAAATTAGTCAAAGGCATGGGCGGCGCAATGGACTTAGTCGCAGGTGCACAAAATATTATTGTCACTATGACCCATGCCGACAAGCACGGAAATTCAAAATTATTACAGTCTTGCACTTTACCTCTAACAGGGGTTGACTGCATAAATAAAGTGGTGACAGATCTCGCGGTAGTGTCAATTAAGGATGGCGCGTTTCATTTATTGGAAAGAGCACCTGGCGTTTCTGTTGATGAAATTATAAGTAAAACAGCTGGTAAATTAATTGTCCCAGATAATGTTCCGGAGATGAAAATTTAGTCGCGTATGATTTTGAAACGATACTTCGATGCTGCCATTTCTTGATATAAAAACCCCCTTCCCTCCCGTTTCGGAAGCACTCGACGAACCTTGCGGTTTATTAGCCGCAGGTGCAGATTTATCTGTTGAACGCTTACTCGATGCTTATTCAGCAGGAATTTTTCCTTGGTTTTCTGAAGGCGAACCAATCTTATGGTGGTCGCCCGATCCGCGCACTGTTTTTTTATTAGACCAATACAAACCTTCAAGAAGTTTGCGTCGTTTTTTACGCCAATCCGAATTTAAGATCACTTTAAATAACAATTTTGAGCAAGTCATCCAACGTTGTTCAGAACCACGAAAAGATCAACCTAGCACCTGGATCACCGATGACATTAAACAAGCTTATTTAAAACTTCATTCTTTAGGGCATGCGCACTCCGTTGAAGTTTGGCAAAACGATGTTTTAGTTGGTGGGATCTACGGCGTATCAATTGGTAAACTTTTTTGTGGCGAATCGATGTTTAGTGGGATCAGTAATGGTTCAAAAGTTGCGCTCGCTTGTTTGATCACCCATCTAAAAAGTGAAGCCTTTCCAATCATCGATTGCCAAGTAGAAAACCCACATTTGCTTAGTCTAGGTGCGGTCAATATTCCGCGCAGTGATTATCTAATCTATCTTAATGCAGCAAAATCTCAACCAGTTGATAAGCTGTTTTGGCAACCGCAAACTTTAGATCTTCAATTAATAATGAGTGCTTAAACACTTTTCAACTTCATATAGCATTGATGTTAAGAAAACGGGCAGGTATTGAAAAAGTGAGTTCTCATTATACACACTCAAGTAAAATCAGTTAGAATAGCTCAATCAATTGCAGGTCATAAGGGTGCTTCTCCCACTGTAATTTAAACTGAAGCAAACAAAAAACAGAAGGAAAATTTTGTGCTTGATATAGAAAAACTGAAAAATATTAGATTAAAAAGCCAAATAAATGTATGTCGCTAGAGACCGCTAATATCTTATTGCAGACCTTAGCAGCTAACTCCAATCGGGCAAAAAACTCAACAAAGCGGACATTACTCGTTCCGATTAAAGTTTATCGATTGGACTCAATGTTCCTGAAGGATTTCTATTCAAATATCTCCTTGTTTTACCCTATACCAACCTAGTTGTACAAGTAGTGCAAATCGAGGTTTTGTATTTACGACGCTTTGAAATTTCGTAACTATCTATTTTTATTGATTATATATTTTCTGTGTTTGTATTTATATGCAAAAAAATGCATGAATAACATTTCAAAATCGCTAGAAACCCTATAAAATCTAGCTTTTACTAAAATCAATGCGCATTCATGGCGTTTGCGGCAATGAATAAGAGTTTGCTAAACATACTGAGGATATAATGAGAAAATTAATATTAATAGGATTATTGGTGCTAAGTGGAGCTTGCCAGGCTGAAGCA
>Ga0316205_10004781_pt1 | contig 11614 bp, 11 predicted proteins | sample 3monthpyrite_MG_FD_204941 | JGI IMG/M metagenome (GOLD analysis project Ga0316205, IMG submission 204941) | Microbial mat bacterial communities from mineral coupon in-situ incubated in ocean water Damariscotta River, Maine, United States -... | ecosystem: Environmental > Aquatic > Marine >... | reverse complement strand
TCGCAAATGTCTGGATGCACAATGAAATGTTGCAGGTGGAGGGCAAGAAGATGTCCAAAAGCCTCGGCAATTTCTTTACGGTGAAGGAGTTGCTTGAGGGCCATGATGGCCAGCCACCCGTGCCGGGCGAGGTGATCCGGTTTGTGCTGCTGAGCACGCATTATCGCTCCCCGATGGACTGGACGGAGAAGAAGGTGCGGGAGGCGGAGAAGAAGCTTACAAAATGGTTCCGAAAAACGGACGGACTGAATGAACAAGCACCTGTCCCAAATCGAGTCGTTGCAGCACTTGAGGACGACTTAAACACGCACCTTGCCATGTCCGAAATGGGTCAAATGTCAGCTTCTGCTCTTAAGGCGTCAATGAAGTTATTAGGCTTTCCCGATGCTGACGATGTCGATTGGTTTAGGGCTACTCCCGCAAACATGGTGGGCGTTGGCCTTGTGGATGACGGAAATCTTGAGCTTTTGCAGACTCAATTAAATGACACGTTGCGTCACTGGCAGTCATTAAGGGATAATAAAAAGTATGCCGAAGCAGACGCCATCAAGGTCACGCTGGCGGAAATGGGCATCACGGTCCAGGCTACAGGAACGGGGCCACAGGCGACACTTACTGATAAATCTAATTTCGACCCCGCCAAACTTGAGGCTCTCAAATGACCTTTCGTTCAACAATTGGCGATGCTTTTGGTGGGGTGAAACCCCACCCTACATATGTGCGAACGAAACGCGAGCCAAGTGATCGGCCACCCTTCGTAGGGTGGGGTTTCACCCCACCGGAGCCACGCCATGACTGAACGCCTCACCCTTTATGACACCACCTTGCGAGATGGCCAGCAAACCCAAGGGGTGGATTTTTCGGCGGAGGATAAAACCCGCATTGCCCTCGCGCTTGATGCCCTTGGCATTGATTATGTTGAGGGCGGCTGGCCGGGGGCGAACCCGACGGATAGCGAGTTTTTCGAGCATCCGCCTGCCCTGAAAAACGCCACCTTCACCGCCTTTGGCATGACCAAGCGCGCCGGCCGCTCGGCTGCCAATGACGAGGTGCTGGCGGGTGTGGTTAATGCCAATACCCCCGCCGTTTGCCTTGTTGGCAAAACCCATGATTTCCATGTCACCACCGCGCTGGGCATTGATCTGCCCACCAATGTGGACAATATCAGCCAAAGCGTCAGCCACCTCAAAAGCCTCTCCCGCGAGGTGCTGTTTGACGCCGAGCATTTTTTTGACGGCTTCAAGGCCAACCGCGATTATGCGCTTGAATGCTGCCTTGCAGCCTATAAAGCCGGCGCGCGCTGGGTGGTGCTGTGTGATACCAATGGCGGCGCGCTGCCCGATGATATCAAGGCCGGTGTGGCTGCGGTGATAAAGGCCGGTGTGCCCGGCAGCCATATCGGCATTCATACCCATAATGATACCGAACACGCGGTGGCCAACACGCTGGCCGGGGTTGATGCCGGTGCGCGCCAAATTCAAGGCACGCTCAACGGGCTTGGCGAGCGTTGTGGCAATGCCAACCTCGTGACCCTGATCCCGACCTTGCTGCTCAAGCAACCTTATCGCAGCCAATACGAAATCAACGTGCCGCATAGCGCCCTCAAAGGCCTGACCAAGCTTTCGCGGATGCTGGATGATATCCTCAACCGGGTACCCAACCCTTCTGCTGCCTATGTCGGGGCTTCGGCTTTTGTCCATAAAGCCGGGCTACATGCCAGCGCCATCCTCAAAGACCCGACCACCTACGAGCACATCCCGCCGGAGATCGTGGGCAATGCGCGGCTGGTGCCGATGTCCAACCAAGCCGGGCAATCAAACCTGCGGGCCCGGCTCAAGGATGCGGGCATTAAGTTGACCAAGGGAGACCCGCGCCTAGGCGAAATCCTCGACCGTGTGAAAGAACGCGAAGATCAGGGCTATGCCTATGATAGCGCACAGGCAAGTTTCGAGATTTTGGCGCGGGATGTGCTCGGCACCATGCCGCGGTTTTTCGAGGTCAAGCGCTACCGGGTCACGGTTGAGCGGCGCAAAAACAAAACCAACAGAGTGGTGACGCTCTCAGAGGCCGTGGTTGCTGTGAAAATCAACGGCGAAAAGGTGCTTTCTGTGTCGGATAGCCTTGATATTCATGGCAAAGACAGCGGGCCGGTCAATGCGCTGGCCAAGGCACTGGCCAAGGATCTCGGCCCCTATCAGGAGATCATCGACGATATGCATCTGGTGGATTTCAAGGTCCGCATCACCAATGGCGGCACCGAGGCCGTAACCCGCGTGCTGATTGACAGCGAAGACGGCGCAGGGCGCAGGTGGTCTACCGTCGGGGTTTCGGCCAATATTGTTGACGCCTCGTTTCAGGCCCTGCTCGATGCCATCCGCTGGAAACTGGTGCGGGATGCCCCCGATGCCTGAGCGCCTTAAAGCCTTCATGGCGCTTTACAGTGACCTGCCGCGCCAAGGGCCGGGCACGGTAAACAGCCTGCTCAATGTGCTCGATATTGCCGACCCGCCACCGCTTGGCCGGGTGCTGGATGCCGCCTGTGGCTCTGGCGCCGATGTAGAGACCATCCTGCGCGCGCTGCCGGGGGTGGAAGTGATCGGCATTGATCAACAATCAGGCTTTATTGAGGCCGCCAAAGCCCGCGGCCTCGGGGCCGATTTCAAGGTTGGGGATATGCTCTGGCCCGAAGGGTTTTTTGACCTGATCTGGTGCGCCGGGGCGGTTTATTTCATCGGGCTGGAAACGGCGTTGGCCGCATGGCGCAGCCATTTGCACCCCGGCGGCAAAATCGCCTTTTCCGAGCTGGTATGGCTGGGCGAACCAAGTGCGCCGGCCAAGGCGTTTTGGCAAGAAGCCTACCCGCAGATGGACAGTATCCACGGCCTCACCGCCCGCATTGAAGCGAGCGGCTTCGCGCTGCTTTCGGTCGAACCGCTGGGCCGCGCCGGGTGGGAGCCTTATTACGATGCCCTGCGCGGTAATATTGCCAAACTCAAAGGCCAGAGCGCAGTGATGGATGCTGTGATCGCCGAAACCGAAGCCGAGATCGCCATTTTTGACGCCCATTTCGGCGAATTCGATTATGCGGTTTATCTGGTGGAGCCGGTATGAGCTTTGACGCCTGCGAAGCGCTGGTCAAATCCGGCGACCCGGACCGCTATCTTTCTGCCCGTTCAGCGCCGGTTGAGGGCCGCATGGCGCTGATGGCCATTTATGCGGTTAACCTTGAGATCGCCCGCGCGCCGTGGGCCAGCCAAGAGCCCTTGGTGGCGCAAATGCGTCTGCGCTGGTGGGGCGACGAAATTGCCAAAATCTATCGTGGCGAGGTAGTGGACAGCCACGAAATCCTGCCTGCCCTGCGCGAGGTGATCTTTGACCACAACCTGCCACAAACCCTGTTTGACGCCCTGATTGACGCCCGTATGAATGATGTTTACACGGCCCCGCCAGAAAGCCGCGCCGCGTTTGATCGCTATATCAATGCCACCTCGGGCAGCGTGATGGAACTGGCCGCACGGGCGCTGGGTGCGCCTGAAAGCGCCATGCCGGTGGTTGCTGATTTTGCCTATGGCGCGGGCGTTGCCAACCTGATGCGGGCCACGCCGGCCCTTATCGCCCGCGGGCGCGCGCCGGTGCCAGAAGATGTGGCAACCATCACCGCCGACGCGTTAAGCAGGCTCCGCGCCGCGCGTGCCAACCGCACCGCTATTCCTAAAGCCGCCACCCCCGCGCTGCTCGCCGGTTGGCGGGCAAGCGCCACCTTAATCGAAGCTCAAAAACGCCCGGAAGGCATCACTGCCGGATTGCTGGAGGAATCTCCGGCCCGCAAAATGCTCTCCCTTCGGTGGCGAACCCTCACAGGTCACTGGTAATTTAGCTTTAGCACCAACCCCTTACGCCCGCTGCCGAGGCGAAGCCGAGGCCACGCCCAACGGGAAGGGGCGTTTTGCGCAGCAAAATGGCGCTTACGGGCGGGAGACCCTGGCTGCATCTTGCGCCCTGCAAATCCTATGCCGCGACTCTTCCCTTGCCGGAAATCGCAAACCAGATCAACGCGCCGCCCGCCAACGCCAGCAGCGGCAGCATGGCAAAGTTGACCGCCTGCCAGCCTTCCTGTGCCGTGCCACCCGAGCAGTTCATCAGCCCGCCCGAAGCGAGCGAGGCCAGCGTAACCATGCCGAACACCATAAAGTCATTCAGCCCCTGCACGCGGCCACGTTCTTGCGGGGTGTGGCTTTCGGCCAGCATGGTGGTGCCACCAATAAAGCCGAAATTCCAGCCAATACCGAGCAGGACCAGCGCGATATAAAAGTTTTCCAGCTCCACCCCGTTCAGCGCCACCAGCCCCGAACCTGCCAGAATAAGCAACCCCGCCGCAATCACTTTGCGCACCCCGAACCAGTTGATAAAATAACCGGTAAAGAACGAGGGCACATACATGGCCAACACGTGGGCCGAGACAATATCAGCCGCCTGGTCAGTTGCAAACCCACAGCCAACCACCGCCAGCGGGGTCGAGGTCATCACGAGGTTCATCAGTGAATAGGCGACCATGGCACTGATCATCGCCACCGCAATTTGCGGGGTGCGCAAGAGCTGACCTATGCTGCGCCCGGCGGCATGGGTTTTATCCACCGGCTTGGGTTTGGGAATGTCGAGTAACATAAACAACGCGATCCCGATCACATTGAGCGCGATCACCGCGAGATAAGCACCGGCAAAGGGCACCGGTGCCAGTGCGTCCTGCGTCAGCTTCACCAGTTGCGGGCCAATAATGGCGGCAAGCAAACCCCCCGCCATCACCCAAGAAATCGCTTTTGGCATAAATTCCGGCGTTGCCATATCGGTGGCGGCAAAGCGATAAAACCCCTGCGCCGACATATAAATGCCGGTGAGAAACCCGCCAATCAGGAATAACTCAAATGACTGGATCATCAGCGCATAAACCTGAATCACCGCACTCAAACCCCCGGCAACCACACCGAGCATAAACCCGGCGCGGCGGCCATATCTCTGCATCACAGTCGCCATAACCGGCGCAGTGAGCATCGAGCCAAGAATGATCAGCGAGATTGGTAGCGTGGCAAGGCAGGGGTTGGGTGACAGGTATTGCCCGGCCAGCCCGCCAAGAATAAAGCTGATCCCCATCTGGCTGCCCAGAATTGCCTGAGCGGCGATCAACACAATCAAATTGCGTTTGGCGATTGAATCATCTGCGATATGTGTCATGCTTCCTCTTTAGGCGCGCGTTTGTGAATTGGCCAGTGTGAAAAGTATAGCGGGAATGACATGGACGAGAACCTGATCAGGAATGATGCCGATGTTGCTGAAGGGGTGGCGTGGCTTTGCGCCGTTGAACCCCGTTTTTCTTATGCGTATTCCCAAACCGGGCCACTCCCTTTGCGCCTGCGGCAGGATGGATTTGAAGCCCTGCTTTCGGCGATTGTGTCGCAGCAAATATCGGTAGCCGCCGCTCGTGGGGTCTGGGCCAAGCTGGAAGCCGCGGGGGCGATCAAAGCCGAACGGATTTTGGCTTTGGAGGTTGGAGAATTACGCGGGCTCGGGTTGTCAAAACAAAAGGCGGGATACGCCAAGGCGCTGGCCGAACATGGCATTGATTTCAAGGCGTTGCGCCGCCAGCGCGCCGATAGGGTGGTGCGAGAACTCACCGCCGTAAAGGGGGTCGGGGTGTGGACGGCGGAAATCTATGCCATGTTCAGCCTTGGCCGCGCCGATGTGTTTGCCGCCGGTGATCTGGCCTTGCAGGAGGCGGCAAAAGCGCTTTTTGGCCTCGATGCCCGCCCAACCGACAAAACCCTGCGCAAAATCGCAGAAGCGTGGTCACCTTGGCGAGCGGTTGCAGCCCGCCTGCTTTTTGCCTATTACCACGTGATCAAAGACCGGGAAGGAATGATTTAGATGGCAGAATTGAGCGGACCGCGGCGGGCGGCAAAATCAGGCAATGCGCGGTATCTGGTGGTGTTTCTGCACGGTTACGGGGCCGATGGTAATGACCTGATCGGGCTGGCGGACCCACTGGCCGAACACCTGCCCGATGTCGTTTTTCACGCGCCCAACGCCCCGCAGCGCTGCACCGGCAACCCGATGGGCTTCCAGTGGTTTTCCATCCCGTGGCTTGACGGTTCATCCGAGGCGGAGTCCATGGAGGGCATGGCGGCAGCCTCTTCGCTGCTTAACGCGTGGCTGGACGAAACCATGGCGGCAGAGGGCATTGACGCCGCGCATACGATTCTGGTCGGCTTTTCCCAGGGCACTATGATGGCCCTGCAAATAGCGCCACGGCGCGAGGATGCGCTGGCCGGGATTGTCGGCTTTTCGGGGCGGTTGCTGGCGCCGGAATTGCTGGAAGCCGAGGCGGTAACCCATATGCCGATCCTGCTGATCCATGGCGATGCAGACGAGGTGGTGCCACCGCAATCCCTGCCCGAGGCGGCTGATGCGCTTACCAAAGCCGGGTTCGAGGTTTACACTCATATTTCAAAGGGAATGGGCCACGGGATCGGCCAGGACGGTTTGCAAATGGCCTTCCAGTTCATCCACCGCCAACTTGGACTTTAGGGCCGGTGCCGGCGAAAAGCCCAATCTTGCGCCATGCCGCAAAGGCCCGGCTGGAGATTGCCTCATCCACGCGCCAGGCGCGGTTATGCCGCAGGATGACAGGCTCGGGATCCGGCAGGATGTCGAGCAGGCGGGCTTTTTCGCGGTTAGCGGCGTCCATTTCGCCGAGTTCCACAAGAAACCATAGCAAATGACAATGGTAGAAAAAAGCGCCGGGAAGCGGTAACACCCGCAGCTCGGCCACGGCTTCCTTTGGCCCCCTTGTCATGCCGAGACCAATTGCCTTCATCACCCGATACCAACCCGGGTGGAGCGGATTGAGCGCAATCGCCTTGTCCAGAAGCGGCAACGCCACCGACCAGTTTGCCCGCGCCCCGTAGCACAGGCCAAGGCGCGCCAACATATCCCCGTGGCCGGGGTTGAGGTGCAATGCCTGTTTCGCAGCACTATCAAAATTGCCGAAATCACCGCGGTGGAAATAGGCGGTGGCCAAGGCCTCGTGGGCAATCGCGTTTTGCGGGTCACAGCTCACCGCGATCTGTGCCTGATCCCACGCGACCGTTGGCAAATCGTCCGGCCCGTCGAGCGATTCCGCCATGCGGTATTCGTCAGCAAAAATCAACGATAGAGCGGCATGCGCATCTGACGACCCGGAATCATTTCCAAGCACACCGACCAGACCCGCCTTGATCTCCTGCCGTTCTGCCGGGGACAGTTCTACGGCATATTTGTGATATCGCGATATCCACTCGAAGGTTTCCCATTTTTGGGACTGGCCCAAACGGGCGGCGCGCCGGGCAGAAGGCCCCAGCGGACCAAATCTGTCGATAATGCGCGCGGTGATCTGCAAGGCCATATCGTCTTGCATTTGGTAATAGGCCTCGGGGGTTGCCGCATGGTGAAACCGGTCTGTCAGAATGATCTCATCTGTTGACGCATCAATCAGGTTGATCGAGATATCCACCATTTTTGCGTCAATCCGAACGCTCCCTTCCAGCACAAAATCTGCGCCGAGGGCTTGGTGAATTTGAGGCACACTCAGATTGTCCAGCTTTGCCTTTTCGGTGGTTGATCTGGAAAACACGGAAAGCTCCCGGAAACGCGACAAATCCGCTATCGTTTCTTCGGTCAGGCCATGGGCAAAATAGCCGTTGCCCTCCGCTTGGCTAAAATCATCAAAGGGCAGCACCGCGATAGAAGGCTTGCTTGATGACAGTGAAGGCGGCACCACGGCTTTATCTTCGGGCTTTTCACCATCCCATGACACGAAAAAAGACGGTTGGTAAGATCCTTTTACAATCGTGATATGAACCGGGTCGTCCTTGCCTTCCTGCGCATAATATTGGCTTAGCTTCTGGCGCAACGCCCGGGCCTGCACCCGCACGATTGTGTCGGTTTGCGGGTCAAACCCCGCAGGCTTGTCAAATACCTCGAGCCCAATCGTGTAGCCCTTCAGCCGATCTGTCCGCCCGGCAAGACTTTCTTCAACGACATACCTCAGAAAACGCGACAAACGTGGTGCATTGCAAAACTGCTTGCTGCCGATGATCCTGTCCAGTTGTGTTTCCACCACCTCGTTGGGCAGTGATGTCGTCAATTGCATCGCTGCGGCCCACCCAATGTTGCACCCTTGAACTGTGGTGCCGATGGCTTTCAAACCATCCGATTCACTGTGATTCACTTACGCGACGCTGATCCTTCGATCATGATTGCGCAAGCGGCATCGGCTCCGGTGCGGTCAGGGTATCGTTCTTTGGAAGGAGTTTCTAGAGTGAATCTGAGTGATGTCGATCTGGTAACGACAAAAGCCTGCCTGCTACAACTCGGTTCGGACCTCGCCGAACTTGAGCTGCGGATCAGAGCCAACCAGACAAAGGACGCGCACTGGCGCGCCCGGCAATTGTCAGACCTCAGGGCACAGATCGGGTTGGTCATCGCACAGATCGCGGCATTGGAGCCCCAAAGCAAAACAGCCCCCTCATCCGCCATCGCTGAAAGGGACCGATCTTGGCACGCACTCAAGGCGGCCATCCAGACCTACCGCAGCGTGGTTTCCCCCGCAAACGACCATGTGCACAGCGCATGAAAGCCAAATGATTGCCCCCTATCCCGTGGCACCGCTACATGGCGCTGGCCGGGAAATGACCAATTCGAAACAGGAGCCACCCTATGGCATTGCTTAGAGAATACCGTTCTTCACCCGACCTCGAAAAAGGAGTGGTCGCGCGCGGGCGTAAACCACAGGTTCGACAGAAAGAACCTGACCTTCGCAGCGTCCGACCTATCAACCGTGGCGCGATCGCATCCAACCCCAAAGCCATGCGAAACGAAACCAGAACCACACAAAAACACCTGATGGCGCTTTTTGACCATACCTCGTTCGAGCGGCATTTTCAGCCTGAAAGCACGGTTCTCCTCCATGGCGACCCTGCCAATGCCATATACAGAATTAGTTCGGGCACAGTGCGCTGCTGCACAATTGATGCCGATGGCGGGCGGCAAATTTTTTCATTCGCGAAAAAAGGTGATTATATCGGCATTTCCGATATCGACACATGGCACTTCACGGCCGAAGCAGTTGATCACGTTGTCCTGAAATCGGTCCCACGCGCTGTTTTGGAGCAGGCATTGGCGGTAAACATCTGTTTGCGCGAAGAAGTGAGGACGATTTTATGCGATCTGCTGGCCCAGCGCGAGCGGCAAATTCTTTCTCTGATCACAAAAAAGGCGCCTGAACGCCTGCTCGGGTTTCTTCAGGATTTCTCGGCCTCCAGATCCATCACCGGGTTTGTGGTGCTGCCGATGAACCGCCGGGATATCGGTGATCACCTTGGCATGACAACGGAAACCGCCAGCCGGTCCTTCGGCGTGCTGAAAAACCGTGGCGATATCGAGCTGGAAACGCCGGAGAAATACCGGCTTGTGGGATGAGTGCTTTTCGTTTGCAATTCCGGAGCCACGAACCACCAAGCCAACGCAAGTGCGATAAGGTGTTTTATTGTCGCTAGGGTCTGGATAGGCGAGAAGCCTCCCGCCCCGCTGTTGCGGGTTTTCGGCGTTTCTTCAATGCTTCGAAGCCAATGATCACATCCAGAAGTTCAGTTGTGATTTCGCTTTGCCGCACCGAACGCATCTCCGACAATAAATCTTCCAGCTTGTCATCAACCGATTGCTCGGCCTGCTGCATCAAGGCCAGACGCGCCGTATTTTCGGTCACCAATGCCTCGGCAGCGGCACGAAACAGGCTGGCAAACAGATGGCTCCGAAGCAATGCCTGAAACAGTGCGGGCGGCGGCATGGAGAAAGACGGCAGGCTGCGCGAAACCCATGGTTTGGCCTGCAACTCATAAACAAAATCCCGGTCAAGCGGCAGCAGCGCCCTGACCGCAGGTTTCTGGCCCATGTCCCCGTCACGGGTGAAATAGGCCAGCTTCACCGCCATATCGCCTATGCCGTGGCGGTGCTGAATTTCGTCGAGATGCTGGGTGAGCAGGTTGGCCAGCCGCCCGATCCCGTCCACTGATGCCGGGGGGAAAAACGTTGCTTCCGGCACAATCCCTTGATCCTGCAAAGCGTCTGCCATCTGGGCGCCGATACACAAAACAGTGGCTTGTTTGGCGTCACCGGCGCGTTGTTCGGCTACATGACCCGCCAATGCCTCGTTATAATTCCCGCACAACCCGTGATCCGACCCGAACACGATCAGAAAGGTGGAAGTGGCTGCCGATGGGCTGGCATGAAGCGGGCCGATCTGGCTGAGAAAGGCATGCAGGCCCAGCAGCACGGTATCATGATAGGCCTCAATGGTGCGGGCGGCGCGTTCATAGGGTGCGGCGTTGATCACCGACAGCGTCTTCATCGTATGCACGATGCTTCGGATGCTCTGCATACTGTCATTGCGCCGCGTCAGGGCTTCAAGGGATTGCGTCATTGTTGCCCCCGATGCTGGCGCGGGCGGCGCGCCCAAGCGCTACCATCCGCTGGCGGCTCTCGTCGGTCAGGGCGGCATTTTCATCAAGGCGCTTTGCCAGATCGCCGAGCTCGTGCGATACAGCTGCCCTGAGAGCGGCCAACACTGTCAGCGTTTCAGCCTCGCTCAACCCGTCAAACTGTCCTTCCATTGCCGCTACCAAAACGGCCAGTTGTTCAACGGCAGGCATCGGGTCCCGCTCGGCTTGCCGCAGCGCCGCGCGCACCGCCGCCCCCCGTGTCAGCCGTGATCGGGTCGCGTTATCCAGACGGGTGCCGAAACGGGCAAAATCCTCCAGCTCCTCGAATTGCGACAGGGTCACCCGCAGGTTTCCGGCCACCGACCGGAAGGCTTTTGTTTGCGCCTTGCCGCCAACCCGGCTGACCGAGACTCCCAGATCAACCGCCGGAAACTGGTTTTTGCGCACCAGTCGGGGCGACAGGTATATCTGCCCGTCGGTGATCGAAATCAGGTTTGTCGGGATATAGGCAGACAGGTTTTCGGCCTGGGTCTCGACCACACAGAGCGCGGTAATAGAGCCGCCACCGGCGGCGCTGGTAAACTGCCCCGCCCGCTCCAGCAATCGCGCATGGATGTAGAAAATATCGCCGGGAAAAGCCTCGCGCCCCGGTGGGCGGCGCAGCAGTAGCGACAACTCGCGGTAGGACCGCGCGTGGTGGGTCAGATCATCCAGAATCACCAACACATCTTTTGACTGGCCCGCGAAATACTCGGCCATTGTCAGGGCGGCATAGGGGGCGACATAGGCCAGCCCGGCCGGGTCATCATCCCCCGCAGCCATAACAATCACCCGCTTTGTCATGCCGCCATCCTGAATTGCGCCAATGACCTTTGCCACCGCATCGCCGCGCTGCCCGATGGCGCAGTAAATGCAAATCACATCCGTGTTTTTCTGGTTGAGGATGGTATCAACCGCCAAGGATGTTTTGCCGGTCTGCCGGTCACCAATAATAAGTTGGCGCTGCCCCAGTCCAACCGGCACCGCCGCGTCGATCACCTTGATTCCGGTGGCAAGCGGGCGCGAAATACCCTGCCGGTCGAGAA
>Ga0316205_10004780_pt1 | contig 11616 bp, 7 predicted proteins | sample 3monthpyrite_MG_FD_204941 | JGI IMG/M metagenome (GOLD analysis project Ga0316205, IMG submission 204941) | Microbial mat bacterial communities from mineral coupon in-situ incubated in ocean water Damariscotta River, Maine, United States -... | ecosystem: Environmental > Aquatic > Marine >... | reverse complement strand
GTGGTCATCGCCACCGGCGTCTACAAGACCCGCGATCTGGCCGGGCCGGGATCGGGGGCGGCGGGGCTTGTCCGCGCCATTGATTATCTGACCGCGTCGAACCGCAAGAGCTTTGGCGACGATGTGCCCGAATTTGACAGCGGCGATCTGGATGCCTCCGGCAAGCGGGTGGTTGTTATCGGGGGCGGCGATACCGCGATGGATTGCGTGCGCACCGCCGTGCGGCAGGGCGCGACCAGCGTGAAATGCCTCTATCGCCGCGACCGCGCCAATATGCCGGGCAGCTTGCGCGAGGTGCAGAACGCCGAGGAAGAGGGCGTCGAATTTGTCTGGCTGACCGCGCCCAAGGGCTTTGCGGGCGACCCCGTGACCGGCGTGATGGTGCAAAAAATGCGCCTGGGTCAGCCCGATGCGACCGGGCGCCAAAGCCCTGAGCTGATCGAGGGGGCCGATTACGTGGAAGAGGCCGACCTGGTCATCAAAGCGCTGGGGTTCGAGCCCGAGGATCTGCCCGCATTGTGGGACGTGCCCGAGCTGGAGGTGACCCGGTGGGGCACTGTCACGACCAGTTTCCAGAGCCATGAAACCAATCTGCCGGGAGTTTATGCGGTGGGCGATATCGCGCGTGGGGCCAGCCTTGTGGTCTGGGCCATCCGCGACGGGCGCGAGGCGGCAGAGGCCATTCTGGCGCAGGTTCAGACGGCCGCGAGCGTGGCGGCAGAGTAAATGCGTTAACGGGGTGAGGGGCTGAAAAATCCGGGTGCCACACCGCGTACACATCCTGTGCACAGGCTGTGCCTACAGATCGTGCATATTCAGGCGCGGCAGTGTTGTTAAGACAGTTTAAAGGTCAAGGAGGCTGACATGAAAAAGGGATTTCCGCTGCGCGTTGCAACGGCCGCGCTGGTCATTGGCACATCCGTCGCGCCGGTCGTTGCCATGGCGCAAGGTGCCGGCACGGTGACGCCTCCGCCGGGATGCACAGCCTTTTTGACGGTCCAGTCGCGCAACTGCGTAGTGTCGCATATGTGGACCTGCGAGGGCGATCCCGAAGGCACGCATTGGCGGTTGTCGATGGATGGCGAGGGGCCGTTCGCCCTGTCCTTTACCGATTCGGAATTCCGCTGGCTTTTGTCCTATGACCTGCGCGGCGGAGCGCAGACCATATTGATCGAGCCCGAGGAGGATCCGGCCTCGATCACCGAGCTGTTTGAGACCGGCAGCGATTCGATGGTGTTCAGCACGATCTACGAAAACGCCGCCGGTCTGCGCATCCGGCGCGATTATACCGGGTTTGATCGGCTGACCGGGGAGGTGGCCCAGATCGACGGTCGCACCCTGAATCGCACCGAATTTTCCTATGAATACGATCTGGGTGATGGTTCGCGCCGGGTCGAGGGCACGCAATATGTGCAGGAAAACTGGCGGATGTTTTTTGGCGGGCTGGAAGTGACCGAAATGCCAAATGGCGAGCGCTTCGAGAGCGACAATTCCCCGATGGAATTTGCCGAACCGGGCGAGCGTGGGTTCCTGACCGATCAGCCGCTCTACGATTGCGGAGACATGATGTCATGAGCGAAATGCAGGGAAGATGCATGTGCGGTGCGGTGACGGTTATCGCGACACCGGCGCGCGCGTCGCTGTCGGCCTGTCATTGCGATATGTGCCGGCGGTGGAGCAGCAGCGCCTTCATGGCGATCGAGACCGAGAAGGGCTCGGTTGAGGTGACCGGGCCGGTGCAGCGGTTTCAATCCTCGGACTGGGCCGAGCGGGCGTTTTGCAAGACCTGCGGATCAAACCTCTGGTATCGGATCACCGCCCCGGGGCCGATGCATGGCCAATACCAACTGGCTGCGGGTCTGTTTGACGTGAACGGAATGCATCTGGGGCTGGAAGTATTTATCGACGCCAAACCAGATGCTTACGCGTTCGCCGGTGAACGCAGACAAATGACCGCGCAGGAGTGTTTCGACATGTTCGCGCCGAAGGATGAAGGAGAGTCGGAATGACCAAATACGATGCTGACTGGGCCGTGGCCGAGGGTGCCAAGCGCAAGTGGATGGCGGAAAACGGCCTCTATTCCGAGGCTGAGGAGCATTCCTCCTGCGGGGTCGGTCTGGTTGTGTCGCTGGATGGCAAGCCGCGCCGGCAGGTGGTCGAGGCGGGAATATCTGCCCTGAAGGCGATCTGGCATCGTGGGGCTGTCGATGCCGATGGCAAGACCGGCGATGGCGCGGGCATTCACGTGCAGATCCCGGCGGCGTTCTTTTACGACCAGATCCGGCGCACCGGCCATGAACCCGACATGGATGCGCTGATGGCCGTGGGGCAGGTGTTTCTGCCGCGCAGCGATTTCGGCGCCCAGGAGACCTGCCGCACCATCGTGGAATCGGAAGTTCTGCGGATGGGCTATTACATCTATGGCTGGCGCCATGTGCCGGTCGATATCACCTGTCTGGGCGAGAAGGCCAACGCGACCCGGCCCGAGATCGAGCAGATCCTGATCTCCAATTCCAAGGGGGTGGATGAGGAGACCTTTGAGCGCGAGCTTTATGTCATCCGCCGACGGATCGAAAAGGCGGCATTGGCGGCGGGGGTTCAGGGGCTCTATCTGGCCTCGCTGAGCTGCCGGTCGATCATCTACAAGGGCATGATGCTGGCCGAACAGGTGGCCGATTTTTACCCCGACCTGACCGATGAACGGTTCGAGAGCGCCTTTGCGATCTATCACCAGCGGTATTCCACCAACACCTTCCCGCAATGGTGGCTGGCGCAGCCGTTTCGGATGCTGGCCCATAATGGCGAGATCAACACGCTGAAGGGCAACCTGAACTGGATGAAAAGCCACGAGATCCGGATGGCGCACAGCTATTTCGGGGAACTGGCCGAGGATATCAAACCGATCGTGGCGGGGGGATCGTCGGATTCGGCGGCGCTGGATGCGGTATTTGAGGTGCTGGTGCGCGCCGGGCGCAATGCGCCGATGGCCAAGACGATGATGATCCCCGAGGCGTGGTCGAAATCCTCGACCGAGCTGCCGCAGGCGTGGCGGGACATGTATGGCTACTGCAATTCGGTGATCGAACCCTGGGACGGCCCCGCCGCGCTGGCGATGACCGATGGCCGCTGGGTTTGTGCCGGGCTGGATCGCAACGGGTTGCGGCCGATGCGCTATGTGGTCACCGGCGACGGATTGCTGATTGCGGGCTCCGAGACCGGGATGGTGCCGGTCGATGAGGCGCGCGTGGTTGAAAAGGGCGCGCTGGGGCCGGGGCAGATGATTGCCGTCGATATGGTGGAGGCAAAGCTCTTTCACGATACCGAGATCAAGGATGCGCTGTCGGCCTCTCGGCCATTCGGCGAATGGGTGGGTCGGATCACCGATCTTGGCGAGGAAACCGAAGGCCTGACCGAAATCGGCGATTTCGCCGGGGCAGATCTTCGCAAACGTCAGATCGCGGCGGGCTATTCCATCGAGGAGTTGGAGGCCGTGCTGGCCCCGATGGCCGAGGATGGCAAGGAGGCGTTGGCCTCGATGGGGGACGACACGCCAAGCGCGGTCCTGTCGTCGCAATACAGGCCGCTTTCCCATTATTTCCGGCAGAATTTCAGCCAGGTGACCAACCCGCCCATCGACAGTTTGCGCGAATTTCGGGTGATGAGCCTGAAGACGCGGTTCGGGAACCTCAAGAACGTGCTGGACGAGGATAGCAGCCAGACCGAAATCCTGGTGCTGGAAAGCCCCTTTGTCACCAACGCGCAATTCAGCGCCATGCTGAGCAATTTCGGCGACAGCGTGGTGACGATTGACTGCACCTTCCCCGCAGGCGGCACGCAAGGGACCTTGCGCACCGCGCTGGACCGGATCCGGGCCGAGGCCGAGGATGCGGTGCGCTCGGGCGCGGGCCATATCGTGTTGAGCGACCGGGCGCAGGATGCGGGCAAGGCCGCGATGCCGATGATATTGGCGACCAGCGCCGTGCATAGCTGGTTGACCCGGAAGGGGCTGCGCACCTTCTGTTCGGTGAATGTGCGGTCGGCGGAATGCATCGACCCGCATTACTTTGCCGTGTTGATCGGGGCGGGTGCCACCACGGTGAACGCCTATCTGGCGCAGGACAGCCTGGCCGACCGGATCGGGCGGGGCTTGCTGGATTGCGACCTGACCACCGCGATGGCGCGCTATCGCAATGCGATCGATCAGGGGCTGCTCAAGATCATGGCCAAGATGGGGATCTCGGTCATCTCCTCCTATCGCGGCGGGCTGAATTTCGAGGCTGTCGGGCTTTCCCGCGCCATGGTTGCCGAGTTCTTTCCCGGCATGACCAGCCGGATCAGCGGCATCGGCGTCAACGGCGTGCAGCGCAAGGCCGAAGAGGTGCACGCCAAAGGCTGGGCCAACGGAGCCGATATTCTGCCCATCGGCGGTTTTTATAAGGCGCGGCGGTCGGGCGAGAAACACGCCTGGGAAGCGCAGACCATGCATATGCTGCAAATGGCCTGCAACACGGCGTCCTATGAGATGTGGAAGCAGTATTCGGCCAAGATGAAGGCCAATCCGCCGATCCATCTGCGCGATTTGCTGGACATCAAGCCGATGGGCAAACCGGTGCCGATTGAAGAGGTGGAAAGCATCACCTCGATCCGCAAACGGTTTGTCACGCCGGGGATGAGCCTTGGCGCGCTGTCGCCTGAGGCGCACCGGACGCTGTCGATTGCGATGAACCGGATCGGCGCGAAATCCGACAGCGGCGAGGGCGGCGAAAGCCCCGATGATTTCACGCCCGAACCCAATGGCGACAATGCCAGCGCCAAGATCAAGCAGGTCGCTTCGGGCCGGTTCGGCGTGACGGCGGAATATCTGCTGGCCTGTGAAGAGCTGGAAATCAAGGTGGCGCAGGGGGCCAAGCCGGGCGAGGGCGGGCAATTGCCGGGGATGAAAGTCACCGACCTGATTGCCAAGCTGCGCCATTCCACCAAGGGCGTGACGTTGATCAGCCCGCCGCCGCATCACGATATCTATTCCATCGAGGATCTGGCGCAGCTGATTTACGACCTCAAGCAGATCAACCCGAACGCCAAGGTCACTGTGAAACTGGTGGCATCCTCGGGCGTCGGCACGATTGCGGCGGGTGTGGCCAAGGCCAAGGCCGATATCATCCTGATTTCGGGCCATAATGGCGGCACCGGGGCCAGCCCCGCGACCTCGATCAAGTTTGCCGGGCTGCCCTGGGAAATGGGCCTGACCGAGGCGCATCAGGTTCTGGCGATGAACAATCTGCGCGAACGGGTGACCCTGCGCACCGATGGCGGATTGCGCACCGGGCGCGACATCGTGATGGCAGCGATGATGGGGGCCGAGGAATATGGCATCGGCACCGCCGCCCTGATCGCGATGGGCTGTATCATGGTGCGCCAATGCCAGAGCAATACCTGCCCCGTGGGCGTCTGCACGCAGGATGAAAGCCTGCGCGACAAGTTCACCGGCACGGCGGATAAGGTGGTGAACCTGATCACGTTCTACGCGCAGGAAGTGCGTGAATTGCTGGCCTCGATCGGTGCCCGGAGCCTGGATGAGGTGATTGGCCGGGCCGATTTGCTAAGCCAGGTCAGCCGGGGCAACGCGCATCTGGACGATCTGGATCTCAACCCGCTTCTGATCACCGTCGATGGCGCGGACCGGATCGTTTATGACCGCAACAAACCCAGGAACGAGGTGCCCGACACGCTGGACGCCAAGATCGTGCGCGATGCGGACCGGTTCCTGCGCGATGGCGAAAAGATGCAGCTCTCCTATGCGGTGCAGAACACGCTGCGCACCATCGGCACCCGCACCAGCAGCCATATCGTGAAGAATTTCGGAATGCGCAACAGCCTGCAGCCCGACCATCTGACGGTCAAGCTGGAGGGGTCTGCGGGGCAGGCGCTGGGGGCGTTTGCGGCACCGGGGCTGAAGCTGGAGATTTCGGGCGATGCCAATGATTATGTCGGCAAGGGTCTGTCGGGCGGCACGATCGTGGTGCGTCAGGCGCAGGTGAGCCCGCTGAAGGCCGATGAAAACACCATCATCGGCAACACGGTGCTCTATGGTGCCACCGATGGCTATCTTTTTGCCGCTGGCCGGGCCGGCGAACGCTTTGGCGTGCGCAATTCGGGCGCAAAGGTGGTGATCGAGGGCTGCGGATCGAATGGCTGCGAGTACATGACCGGCGGGGTTGCGGTAATTCTTGGATCCATCGGGGCCAATTTCGGGGCTGGCATGACCGGCGGCATGGCCTATCTCTACGACCCGGAAGGTCAGGCGCAGGTCAACATGAACCTCGAAACGCTGGTGATCGGGCCGGTGGCCGAAGGGCATTGGGAGGCCGAGTTGAAAGGTCTGGTTGAACGCCACGCGCGCGAGACCGGATCGCGCAAGGCGGCCGATATCGTGCAACATTGGGATATGGAACGCAGGCATTTCATCCAGATTTGCCCAAAGGAGATGTTGGATAAGCTGCCGCATCCGTTGGCGGCAGAGGCTGCAGCGGTTCCTGCCGAATAGGACTTTGCGCGCGCCCGTTTCACCCGGGCGCGCCGTTTTCTCGGCATAGTGCGAACACACCCGGGCGGATTTTAACAAGATTTTGCCCGGCCAGTTTCCCAGAAATTCACATTTTGCCCGCTAATCAGGGGTGAGATGCGTCATTTCCGGAGCTCTGCGCCCTATGCCGACCACCTATTCCGATCAGTTCTTTGTCATGGATCCGGGCAGCCCGCCTTCGGCGGGCACCAACCTGACCGCGCAGAACTTCGATTTCGTCGATAATGACGATAACGGGCTGATTGAGCCAAATGTTGGCGACACCGCCAATGGCGCTGAGGTGACACGCGTCTGGGTTGATGACACAATCACGGTCACCATGGGCGGCAGCACCGTCACGATCACCGGTGTAACCTTCTATCTGGATGGGCAACCGGCGATTTTCACGCCGACCGATGGCACGGTCCTGAGCGACGCGGTGTTTCAAAGCTCGACCTATGTTGTCCAGAGCACAGAGATTGACGTAGGCGATTTCGGGCCGCCCTGTTTTACACCCGGCACGCTGATCGAAACCGACCGCGGCCCCCGCGCCATCGAGACATTGATGCCCGGCGATCTGGTGATGACCCACGATAACGGCTTCCAGCCGCTTTTATGGGTGAGCAGCCGCACAGTGCCCGGTTGTGGCCGGTTCGCACCGGTTGTTTTTGCGGACAGGGCCATCGGCAATACCGGGGAACTGGCGGTGTCACCGCAACACCGCATGTTGATTTCCGGCTGGCAGGCGGAACTGTTCTTTGGCCAGGATGAGGTGCTGGTGCCTGCAAAACATCTGGTGAACGGCGAAACGATCCGTCAGATCGACGCGGCGGAAGTGACCTATATCCACCTGCTCTTTGCCGATCATGAGATAGTCATGGCGGGCGGCGTGCCATCCGAAAGCTATTTCCTGGGCCATGCGCTGCGCGAGGACCGGAACGGGGCCCGCGCCGAATTGCACGCCCTGTTCCCTGAACTCGAGGCGGTGGCACGCGCCCTGCTGCCCGCGCGTCCGGTCATTCGCCGCCATGAAGGGGCTCTGCTGGCGGCCTGACATGGTCCGATTCCTGCGTCAGATCTCAGCGATGCCTATGATGTAGTTCTGACCGTAGGCCTTGGCGCATTTCGGGCAGGTGGTATAGAAAAAGAAGATCCGACCAGGTTCCGACCCGTTGGCCCGAACCAGGCTTTTCATTTCATCGAGCCAAATCTCTGCATCGCGATAGGGGCCTTCAAAGACCCTGGTGATGAAATCCCCGGACAATTTGGTCATCTCTTCGCCCGCGACGTCGCCGGTGACGGCAAACAGATGTTCCCCGACCCATGCGGACGGGTCGTGGCTGAGAACCAGAAAACCCTCGGGGCGATCGGCATGGGCGGCGTCGATATGGTTTTGCACACGGGTGAAAACAGACCCCATGTTCAGCGGGATATGCAGGGCGCTGCGGGTTCTGGCGACGACAAAAGGCATATCTTCGAAGTGCAATTCCTGCCGACCCCAGCCGTCCGGGTTGAACTTCGGACAACAGCCGGTGGTGTTCACACTCTGGTCGAAATGCGGGATTTCGTTGGTTTGCATAGGGTTTCCTCCGCCTGATTGGACGAAGGAATCATACTGCAATGCCGGAATGCGTGCCTTGACCGGGGTCAGGCGTCGGCAAATTCGTCCCGCCCATAGCCCTGAAGGTAAAGCAGCGCCGTCAGGTCACCGTGGTTGATGCGGATGTCGCATTGCGCCTGCACCGATGGTTTTGCGTGCAGCGCGACACCCTGACCTGCCAGCCCCAGCATGCCCAGATCGTTGGCCCCGTCGCCCACGGCGATCACATCGTCATGGGGGATGCCTAGGCGCAGGGCAATCTCCTTCAATGCCGCGATCTTGGCGTCGCGCCCGAGGATCGGTCTGGCAACGTCGCCGGTCAGATGGCCGTTTTCCTGTAGCAGGGTATTGGCGCGGTTTTCGTCAAATCCCAGATCGGCAGCAACGCGGGCGGTGAAGGCGGTAAACCCGCCCGAAACCAGCGCCGCATAGGCCCCATGCGCCTTCATCGTGGCCAACAGTACCTTGCCGCCGGGCATGAGGGTGATGCGCGTGGCCAGCACATGGTCGATGACCGAGGCGGCCAAATCCTTCAAAAGGCCCACCCGTTCGATCAGGGCGGCCTCGAAATTCAACTCACCGTTCATGGCGCGGGCGGTGATGCCCGCCACATGCGCGCCGACGCCGGCCTCGGCTGCCAGTTCGTCGATGCATTCCTGCTGGATCATGGTGCTGTCCATATCGGCCAGTAGCATCTTCTTGCGGCGGTTCTCGCCCGGTTGGATCACCAGATCGACCCCCTGCGCCTGCAGGCTGTCCCAGACATCCCACTGGTTGGCGGGCTGCCTTGTCACGCCAAATTCGGCGGCCTCATCGGGGGCAAGCCAAAAGACATCGCCGCCGCCCCAGGCATTGCGCAGGCTATCGACCAATGCGGGGTCAAGGCGGCGGTCGGGCGCGGTCAGAACCGTGACAATGAACATAGCAGCTTTGGTTTCCGATCGTGAACAGGGACCTGCCGCAATGCGGCATTTCCGACCGCATAGCCGCATTTTCCGACTTGTGCCAGACCGAGCCGGGGCTTATTGCGGCAGGTGGGACACCCCTCCCCAACGAGGGGCGCTTATCTGTAAGGATACCAGAAATGGTTATGAACACCCCGGCAACGCGGCCGGCAAATCCGCGTTTTTCCTCTGGCCCCTGTGCCAAACCCCCGACATGGACCCTCGATGCCCTGGCCGATGCGCCGCTGGGCCGCAGCCATCGCTCCGCGATTGGCAAGGAGAGGCTGAAGGCCGCCATCGACGGCACCCGCGAAATATTGGACATTCCGGATGCGTATCGGATCGGGATCGTCCCGGCCTCGGATACCGGCGCGTTTGAAATGGCGATGTGGTCGCTGTTGGGGCAGCGTCCGGTGCAGATGGTGGCGTGGGAAAGCTTTGGCGCGGGCTGGGTCACGGATGTTGTGAAACAGCTGAAGATCGAGGCCAGCACCCATGTGGCCGAGTATGGTCAGATCGTCGATATGGCGGCTTTTGACTATGATCAGGACGTGTGCTTTACGTGGAATGGCACCACCTCCGGCGTGCGCGTGCCCTCGGGCGATGTGATCCCGGCGGATCGCGATGGCCTGACTTTGTGCGATGCGACCAGCGCGGCCTTTGCGCAGGATCTGCCCTGGGACAAATTGGATGTCACTACGTTCAGCTGGCAGAAGGTGATGGGCGGAGAAGCCGCGCATGGTGTTCTGGTGCTGAGCCCCCGCGCGGTTGAACGGCTGGAAAGCTATACCCCTGCCTGGCCGCTGCCCAAGATCTTTCGCCTGACCAAGGGCGGCAAGCTGATCGAGGGTATCTTTACCGGTGCGACAATCAACACGCCCTCGATGCTGTGCGTCGAGGATTACCTATTTGCGCTGGACTGGGCGCGATCAGTCGGTGGCCTGAACGGCCTTATTGCGCGGGCCAATGCCAACACCAAGGCGGTGGCGGATTTTGTCGAGCTGCATGAATGGATCGATTTCCTGGCCCATGACCCGGCGACCGTGTCGAATACATCCGTGTGCCTGAAATTCACCGATGACCGGATTGTCGACGGCGCGGGTTTTGCCAAGGCGGTGGCCAAGCGGCTGGAAACCGAGGGCGTCGCCTATGATATCGGGGCCTATCGCGATGCGCCCGCCGGGCTGCGCATCTGGTGCGGTGCGACGGTGGAGGTGTCCGATATCGCGGCGCTGCTGCCGTGGATCGAATGGGCCTTTGAGGCCGAGATTTCCGCACAATCCCAAGAGGGATAATTTTTTCATGGCGCGCCGGGCGGCATAATTTTCGTGAAAATACTGCGGCAGGGAAAGTTCTTCCGGGAAGAATTTTCTGGCTTGGCCTCCGATGCACGAAACTTCAAAGAACAGGACCAAACACATGGCCCCCAAAGTACTCGTATCCGACAGCCTCAGCGAAACCGCTGTTCAGATCTTCCGCGACCGTGGCATCGACGTTGATTTCGAACCAAAACTCGGCAAGGACAAGGACGCGCTGTTTGCGCGTATCGGCGATTATGACGGTCTTGCCATCCGGTCTGCCACCAAGGTCACCGAAAAGATCCTCGATGCTGCCACCAATCTCAAAGTGATCGGTCGCGCCGGGATCGGCACCGATAATGTCGACAAGGTCGCGGCATCGAAGAAAGGCGTGATCGTGATGAACACGCCCTTTGGCAACATGATCACGACCGCCGAGCACGCCGTTGCAATGATGTTTGCCGTGGCGCGGCAGATCCCCGAGGCCAGCGCCTCGACCCATGCCGGGAAGTGGGAGAAATCCAAGTTCATGGGGGTCGAGCTGACCGGCAAGACGCTGGGTGTGATCGGGGCCGGCAATATCGGCGGCATCGTTTGCGACCGGGCCCGTGGGCTGAAGATGAAAGTTGTGGCCTATGACCCCTATCTGGGCGAGGAAAAGGCCGAGAAGATGGGGGTGCAGAAGGTCGAGTTGGAGGAGCTGTTTCAACGCGCCGATTTCATTACGCTGCACGTGCCCTTTACCGAGCATACGGCCGATATCCTGAGCCGCGAGAACATCGCCAGGCTGAAGCCGGGCGTGCGGATCATCAATTGCGCGCGCGGCGGATTGGTCGATGAGGCGGCGCTGGCCGAGGCGCTGACATCGGGCCATGTCGCCGGGGCGGCGTTCGATGTGTTCAAGACCGAGCCCGCCACCGACAGCCCGCTGTTCAACCTGCCCAATGTCGTCTGCACCCCGCATCTGGGGGCCGCGACCACCGAGGCGCAGGAAAACGTCGCGCTGCAGGTGGCCGAGCAGATGGCCGATTACCTGCTGACCGGGGCGGTGCAGAACGCGCTCAACATGCCGTCGGTGACGGCGGAAGAGGCCAAGATCATGGGCCCTTGGCTGAAACTGGCCGAGCATCTGGGCAGTTTCGTGGGCCAGTTGACCGAAGAGGCCATCGAGGAGATCCACATCACCTATAACGGTGTCGCGGGTACGATGAA
>Ga0316205_10004779_pt1 | contig 11618 bp, 15 predicted proteins | sample 3monthpyrite_MG_FD_204941 | JGI IMG/M metagenome (GOLD analysis project Ga0316205, IMG submission 204941) | Microbial mat bacterial communities from mineral coupon in-situ incubated in ocean water Damariscotta River, Maine, United States -... | ecosystem: Environmental > Aquatic > Marine >... | reverse complement strand
TACAGGAGAAGCGAAAAGTTTATCTAAAAGACTAAAACAACATTCAAGAGAAAAATCTTCAACGTTTTTTAAGAACTACTCGAAATTTGAAAAACAAAACGGGAATTTAAAAAAACTTTTAAATATTTCGGATTTTGAAATTAGGACAATAAATACCGAAATTGGCAGAAAAGAATTAGAAGAATTTGGAATTGTAAATATTCCAACCAACTTAAATAAATTCCAACTTGGAAAAAGAAATTTATTTAAAGAAAAGACAAACGAAAAATTATGGCTTGAAGTTCAATCGAACAAAAGCCAAATTATTGAACAAGGAGAAAAAGAATTAAAAAAGGCTAAAGCATACAATTGGTTTTCTGCTCAAATAAAATCAAGTGCAGGACTTTATTGGGTTGAACATAAAACAAAAGGATTAATTTATATTGGAGAAAGTTCTGATATAAATAAAAGATACGAAACTCATTCTGGAAGAACATATTTCTCTGCTTTGAGAAGAAATTTAGGAGAAACGATTCTAGGATTTGAATTACAAACCATTAATGGTAAAAAAAGATATTTTTCAGATATTGAGGACAAAAAAGTAACGGAATTTCTAAAAAAATGTTCGATTAAAACTTTGCCGATTTCATTTGGAAGATTTGAATTAGAAGAATATTTGATTAGAAAGAATAGTTCAATATTAAACCGAAAGGACAACAAATGAAAAAAGTACTGGTGGCAACACCGTATAAAATTTATGCTTAAATTTAAACTAATACAAACCGACAAAAATTCTAACTTACGATTTGCTACAACCGAAAAATCTCCGATTTTCCAGTCGCACAAATCTTATACAAACTCGTTGTACAACATTACGATTGAAAAACAAAAATGGAAAAAGATAAATTAAACCTAAATTGGAAAAGTCAGATATTCAGCAGTACGATAATTGTTTCTAAGAAAAATAAAAAGATTGGTTTTTTCACAAGTGAATTATTTTCAGACACCACGAGCTTGAAAATAGATGAGATTAAATATAATTTTTTCAAAAAAGGTATTTTTAGTAATAAAACATTGATTTTCAATACTTCTACAAAAGAGATAATTGGAGAAATCGTTTACGAATCTTTTAAAACAAAAGCTCGAATCAAATTAAACGATAAAAATTATATTTGGAAAAATGAGAATTTTTGGAATAGCAAATGGAGTCTAACAGATGAAAACGGAATCTTAACAAAATATTACAGTAATTTTTCAGGAGGACAAATTGAATCAATAACAAATGATTATCTGTTAATTTTGACTGGATTATTTACAACAAATTATTACTTGAGATTGATATTTACAGCAATGATTTCTATTTTAATTCCAATATTAGCAAGTAGATAAAAACGTTGTACAACACCGTATAAAATTTATGCTTAATTTTGAACTAGTACAAACCGACAAACATTCTAACTTACGATTTGCTACAACCGAAAAATCTCCGATTTTCCAGTCGCACAAATCTTAATACAAACTCGTTGGCTACAATATGATGAAAAAGATTTCGCTATGAAAAACAGATTGATTTTAATACTCATTTTGACAACTATCACGATAACATTTAGTTGCAGTAAGAGTTCAAAGAAAATGAATAATGAATATCAAAACTGTATAAATAATCAAATTATAAACAGCTTTAGTTATAGTTCGGAGAATTATAATGACAATTTAAAATTCCCTGATAAAGATTTTAATATTTTCGATAGTTTAAAGAAATATGAAAAATTCTTATTGAAAGAAACGTTACTAAAAGGAACTCGAAAAAAAGATTATTCTGATTTCATTGAATTAGTTGAACAGATTGATAATCCAACTGATATTTTGTATAAAATTTATATGAAAAATCCATTTCTTGAACATTTAATGAATGGTAACAATGGAAATTTGACTAATTCATTTCATCAATGTACAAGAATCATATATGAGAAAAACGGAGTAGAATTTAGATCAGATAATTACATAGCAGAATCTGATTTAATCATTATTAATGGAGGTATTCCAACAATTAATATTTTAAGAAAACTAACGAATCAAATTGATTTTTCAGATAATATTCAACGATTACAATTGAGTTATTACATACTTGATAATTTAGATTATAGAAACGATTTGATTCAAAGAATAAAATAATACTGTAGCCAACACTGTATAAAATTTATGCTTACTTTTAAAACAAAATTGATAAAACCAAAATTCTAACAAACCGATTTGTTCCGGCGGAAAAATATCCGATTTTTCAGTCGCACAAATCTTATACAAACTCGTTGGCTTTAATGCCGAAAAAAATTGAAAATTATGAAGAATAAAGTATTGATTATATTATCTGCAATGTTTCTATCTCAGATGTTCTTTTCGTGCTGGGGATGCGATTGTTCTGCTCCTTCTACATTTGAAAATAATTACACGGATGTTTCAATTATTCCTTATGACACTTCAGGGTTTAACCCTGAAATTGTCGTTAATAAAGCATACAAAAATGCTTTTGGATTAGGAATTTCAGTAATTTTTGAGCCAATCAAAATTTCATACAATCTAAAAATATTTTCGGATTTAGGATTTACTTCTGCTATGGCTTTCTCTTGCGATTGTGAAACTGATAAATACATTTATCCAGACCCTATTGATTATATGAATATTTATATAATTGATACTCAAACAGAACAGAAAATTGATATTACAGACAAATTTAAAATATATTTTTATTCAAATGAATTGATATCCTTGAATGAGTTTTTTGAGCAACGAGAAAATTGGCACGATGGATTTCAAATTGAATTAGTTGAGTTTGAGTCAATACCTAATTCTGTAATATTCATAGCGGAAATATTCTTAGAGTCTGGAAAGACCTTTTCAAATCAAACTGAAATTATAAATTTTTATGAGTAATATTTTGACGAAAAACAATAAAGAAAAGCACTCAAAGCCAACACCTCATAAAATTTATGCTTACTTTTAAACTAAATAACGAACCGACAAACATTCAACTAACGATTTGCTACAACCGAAAAATCTCCGATTTTCCAGTCGCACAAATCTTATAAAAATCCGTTGTATAAAATGGTGGATTTCACTCTGAAATCCTTAATTTGAGTTTTCCATGTTTGAAAAATTAAACTGTCTAACACACGAGCCGAATAAATTAAAAACTGAATTGATTTGATTATAAAATAAAAAAATGAACCCATATTTCTCAGAAATGAAGAAGCGTGAAAAATCAAATGAAAATCACAAAGCTTCTCTCAGACAAAGATTAAGAAAGATTAAAACAGATTATTTAGGACACAATGAAAATGGATCTAAAGAAAAGTATGACTTTCCCAAAATGACAGATGATGAATTTCGTGAGTTCAAAACTAAGTTAGAAAAAGAAAGAAAAAGTGAAAAAATAATAACAATTCTGATTCTGATTACTCTAGTTCTTATTGCTATTATGTCTATGATTTATGGAAGAAAGTATTTTTGAACTCAAAAACCACTTTATACAACACCGCATATAGCAAATTGCAAAATGGTTTTTAATTGAAAATTTGTACTTTTAAAAAAATTATAAAGGCTATGGAAAAGAACAACTTCAAAATTGCAACTTGCCATATTCAAACTCGTTGTAAGTAATTAAAAATAATAAAATTTTATGAAAAAAATAGTTTTTATTTTAATCGTTTTCATTTCTCACTTTTCTTGTCAAGAAGAAAATAAAGAGTTAAAGAAAAAAGAATTGACAGAATCTGTAAAGGCAGAATTAATTGAGGAATTAAAAGAAATGGAAGAAGCAGACCAGCTAAATCGCTCTTTTAGTTCTTTGAAAACTTTTGACCAAAAATTAATTGACAGCGTAAAAAAATTGTCTACTAACGAATACATTTCTTTTATACAAACACATAAATCAGAGTTAACCAAAAAACAAGAAGATTCACTTAGGAATATTCAGTACAGAATTGATTTGAAAAATACTAATCGTCTTTACGAAATAACAAAAGAATATGGATGGTTGAACGAAACCAAATTAGACTCTGTTATTGACCCTATGTTATTTCTATTCCATACACCTAAAGAGACTATTGCAAAAATGCAAGCATTACTTTTTGAAGAAGTACAAGCTAAACGAATGGAATCCAACAAGTTTGCAATGTATGTGGATAATATGAGAAAAAAGGCTTACGGAAAAAATCAACTTTATGGAACAGGAAAAGAATTTGACCCAAAAACAAACACTATTGTTCCACCATTTATTGAAAATATTGACAGTACAAATATTGAACGAAAAAAAATAGGACTTCCTGAATTGAAATCAGGAGAATATCGAACAGAAAAATAACTACTTACAACACCGTACAAAATCAATTGCTTGGTTTTAGCTCACTTACGAAAATCCTCACGGATTTTCTTGGTCAGCAATTATTTATTAAATTAGTTGTTTAACCAACGCAACTAATCTTGTACAAACTCGTTGTAAGTCATTAAAAAAGAAACCAATGAACAAAACAATAAGCATTCAGAAAAACTTAATAATATTCGGAATACCAATGTTGATTATTGGATTGATGATTTTCATTTCTAAAACTTCATTGTTTAAACTGAATCCTGACAATTTAGCAATCGGAATTACATTTGACCTTTTATTGACTGTTCCTTTTATTTATTTCTTACTGATTAGAAAAACTAACATTCCAAAAACGACTGTGGTTCCATTTTTAATTCTTGGAGTAGTTCTTTGCTCAATAATACTTCCTTCAGAAAACCAACAATACTTAAATCTTTTTAAGACTTGGATACTACCAATTGTTGAGTTATCTGTTTTATCATATGTAATTTACAATGTTAGAAAAGGAATTAAACACTATAAGTTAAGCAAAACAGAATCGTTTGACTTTTTTACAACTTTAAAGAATACTTGCTACGAAATCCTTCCTAAAGGTGTTGTAATTCCTGTTGTTACCGAAATTGCAGTTTTTTATTATGGATTCCTATATTGGAAAAAGAGAGAATTGAATGAAAATGAATATTCCTATCACAAAGACAGCGGAACCATAACATTATTAATTGCAATCATATTCATAGTAGCAATTGAGACAATTGTACTTCATATTCTACTCGCAAAATGGAGTAATATTGCTGCTTGGATTTTGACATTTTTAAGCATTTATTCTGGTTTTCAAATTTTTGGGTTTTTAAAATCAATGTTTAAAAGACCAATATCAATCGAAAATGACAGATTATATCTCCGATATGGAATTATGTCGGAAACAACTATTTACTTAAAAGATATTGACAGAGTAGAAATTTCATCGAAAGATATAGAAATTAATAAAGAAACTCGAAAGTTATCATTTTTAGGAGAATTGGAAGGCCATAATATTATAATCCGCTTGAAAAAAGAAAATGAATTGATTGGACTTTATGGATTAAAAAGAAAATATAAGAATTTAGCATTATACATTGATGAGAAAATTGAATTCAAAAACAGAATAAATAACGCCTTACAACAATAGGTATAAAAAATTACTAAATTCAACAAAATGGAATTATTTTTAACCTCATTTGCCGTCTTATTTTTATTTATAACTCAACTAATTATAATCATTTCAATGATAGGAATATTAAAATACTTTTGCTAACAATGGCTAAAAAAATTGCTACATTTAATGATTAGAACAATCCGATTAACAAATAAACTAAATAACAAACATCGGAAAATTACGGTCTACAGACCACAACTTTCCTTAGCCTAAACCGTTGTAACCAATTTGAGAGATGAAGTCCTTTAAAACAATTTTTTTAACCCTATTAATAATCTTAATTTCTTGTAAAGGAAATAACAAAAGAGATTATTCTGAAAAGGATAAGATTAACCTTGAATTAAAAAATACGCTTGAATCTATTTTAATAAAAGACCAAGGAATAAGAGAAATTGTAAACGGAAACATATCTGACAAAAGAAAAACTGAGTTACTGACTCAAATGAACTTATCCGAAAATGATATTGATGGAAATAGAAAATTCGACTTAATGCGTGAAATTGACAGTATCAATATAGCCGAAGTGGAAAACATTATAGCTGAATTTGGATATCCAAGTAAATCTCTTGTTGGAGAACCCGCTATCAAAGCTGTATTTTATGTAATACAACACTCGGATAAAATAAACAAATATCTTCCATTGATTAGAGAAGCCACAAAAAATGGAGACATCTCTCAAACGTCTTTAGCGATGATGGAAGATAGAAATTTAATGGAACAGGGACTTGAACAAATTTACGGAACACAAATAAAAGGTCAAGCCAATAAAAAAGGTGAATGGATTTATTTCCTTTGGCCTATAAAAAATGTGGATTCAATAAATGTCTGGAGAAAACAAATTGGACTTGAGCAAACTGTTGAAGAATATTTAAAAGATATGGATGTTGAATTTAAATTATATGAAATTAACGAATTAAGTGATTTATAAAAACTGGTTACAACAATGCGTATAATTCATTACTGGGTTTGGTAACAGTCCGACAAACTTTCTGTATATTTAACCTGATTTCCCTAACTGAAAATTCTAGCGGATTTACAGCAACGAAATCATAACTCTAAACCGTTAGCAATAATTAACGATTAGAAAAATGCAATTAACTTTTCTCATTAGTTTAATTTTTCCCAAATTATAAATACTTTAACATTTTTTAAAAAAATTATATTTATTATTGAAATGTTAAAATTTTAAAATAAAACTCTATGAAAAATTTGCTTACAACCATTATACTATTTACATCATTAATTTTAAATTCTCAAAATATTTTTGAATATGAAAGAGAAATTAATAATCCTGAAAACTATATTCAAAAGGAATTTGAAGTTAATAATCCAAAGGAAAATATTAATCTTTATGGAACATTAATAACACCAAAAAATGAGTTTGATAAAATAATAATTATTGTTCCAGGTTCTGGAAAAGACACAAGGTACAGCCATTATAAATTAGCTGAAAAATTCTTAAAAAATAATATAGCAGTCTTTAGGTATGATGAAAGAGGAAGTGGAAAATCTGAAGGCAAAAATTCTTGGTTTAATTATGGTATTGAGGAATTAAAGTCTGATTTAGTACTCTTTATAAAAGCGTTAAAAAATAATGATGAACTTTCCCAAAAAAAATTTGGATTATTAGGTCATAGTTTTGGAGGTATGGCAACAATCGGTGTAGTTCAAAACGGAATTGAAGTTGATTTTTTAATTCAATGGGCTACCCCTACCGAAAAGTATGGAGAAAGTATGAAATATCAACTTGAATCTGGATTGTTTGATTTTAATAGTACACTAAAATTTGACGAAAAACATAAAAAATTAGAAATTATGGACGTTGTCAGTAAGGTAGTGGAAAATAATATAACGGATGATGATAAAGCTTTAAGGAAAAAATTAGATAAAGAAACCAAAAAGCACGGCTATAAAAGAAAAAATTGGGTTAGATTTAAATATTATACTGGTGGACCAACTTTAGATTTAATTCGTCAAAATTATGAGTTAACATATAAAAAAATTACTATTCCTGTTTTTTACATTATTGGTTCGGAAGATAGATTTGTTAGTCCCAAAAACAATGTGGATTTATTAAATAGTTTTAAAAACCCTAAAATTGAAACAAAAATTTTTGAGGGCTTAAATCACTATTTAACTATTGGGGAAATAGAACCAATTAAAACAAGAAAAAAACCTATTCTATATGACATCGATAATGAAGCACTTGAAGAAATTATTGAGTGGACTTTGAGTAAATAACTATTGCTAACAATGTATAACCGTTACCTGTAATTACGAAAATGAGAATAACCCTATTTATATTACTATTATCAACTTCTATTTTTGGACAGACTAAAATAGATTCAATCTTTTCAATAGAGTTTCCTACAGAACCAGAGAGATATGAATTCTCTAAAAAAAATGAAAAGGGAATTGCTTTTTATTCTAACAACGAAAATGATTCATTTATTGCTATGAGTATGATTAAACTTGATGGAGAATCAGAGTTTAAAAATAACTTACCAAACTTGAAAACTTTAAAAAAAGCATATGATAAAATGATTAAGGCTCAAATTAGTGCAATGAGAAAAAAAACTTTCATTTTCAAAGACACAACACAGATTTTTATCAATGATTTTATCGGATATAAAATAACCTACCAAGACGAATATTCAGGGAATCAAAACGCTGAATCCATATTATTATTGATAGACGGAATTAATTTTGTTGCGACATATTCGAAAGTAAATGAATTCAATGAAAATAATTAAAGTGATATTTACAATTTTACTTTTCGCATTTTCAATAGTCATACTCTACTTTACAGTTTTCTCATCTAAAGAAAAAAGATTCAAAATGGCTGAACATTCCCAAGGTCTTTATCTTTCGCAAACTATGTTTGACATTTTAAAATTCCAACATCCAGATTATTCAGATGCGTATTTTGAACAATCGGTAGCATTCAATAAAAGAGGGGAGTATGCTAAAGGTTTTGAGCTTTTAGATAAAGCCATAGAACTTGATCCAAAATTACATTTAGGATATCGAGGTTGGATGAAGTTAAGAAAATTACGAGACTTTGATAATGCATTAAATGATTTTAATAGATTAGATAGTTTAACACCTAATTTTGTGGATGCACCTTGGGGAGAAGATATTGACTTTTTGCGGGGAGAATGTTATTTTGGAAAAAATGAATACCAAAAAGCGATTGAGTCATTTAATCTGAACATCAAAAACATTAAGGAAGATTGGGTGGACATTCATACGTTTGTCTATCTTGGGCTTTGTGAATATGAACTTGGAAATTATGAAAAATCAATTTCGGAATTTCAACGAGCTTTAAAGCAATCGGAATACGTTCCTGAATCCTATTTTGGAATAGCAAAATCTTATCAAAAACTTAAGGAAATTGAAAAGGCAAAAGAAAATATTTTAAACAAAATTTGAATAATAAATAACTGGTTACAATAATGTATATAATTCATTGCTAAAATTTGTCGTTTTACGACAAATTAAACTAAATTTAAACATCGATTTCTCTTACGATAAGTCTAACGACTAATCGCAACGAAATCATAATACTAAACCGTTGGCATTCATTAAAAAAAGTAGAAGAATGAAAAAAATGAAATATTTAATATTAATGTCTTTATTCATTTTAGGTTGTGAAAATAAACCTCAGAATCAAAATCCAATTCCAAATCACGATACTTTTAAAATAGAATCCAAACAAGTTGGAGAAACAAGAGTAATAAACATTTGGACTCCTCACGAGTATGAAAATAGTAATGAATCATATCCTGTTCTTTATATGGCTGACGGAGGAATAAAAGAAGATTTTCCACACATAGCAAATACCATTTCTAAATTAATAACCGAAAAAAGTATTCCACCGATTATTCTTGTTGGTATTGAAAATACAGAGAGAGGTCGAGATTTAACAGGTTATTCAGAATCAGAATATGATGCTCAATTTTGTCCACAGACAGACGGAGCAAAAAACTTCCGAGCATTTATCACTCAAGAATTAACGACCGAAATCAATAGCAAGTATAGAACTTCAAAAAAGAAAGGAATTATTGGAGAATCTTTATCTGGACTTTTTGTAATGGAAACTTTTATGCAACATCCCGAATCATTTGATTTTTATATAGCGTTTGATCCATCATTGTGGTGGAATAATCATTATTTAGTTCGAGAAGCTAATACTCTTTTTGAAACATTTTCAATTAAAGAAACAAAACTTTGGTTTGCTGGTTCGAGTGCAGAAGATATTTCAAAATACACAAAGGAATTAGCAGTAACATTAAAAAATAATGCTCCAAATAAATTAAAATGGAAGTATTCAGACGAACCAAGTGAAAAGCATAATACAATTTTTAGAGCAACGAAAGAAAAGGCTTTAGTATGGATATTAAATGAATAACAAAATGCCAACAATACCTATAATTCAGCGTGGCTTTTCGCTTAATAAAAAGTCTATTGTATTTTTAACCAGCTTGATCTCAACAGCGGAAAAGTCTTCGACATTTTCCACACCGAAATCATAGATTACACCGTTAGCACAAATTTTAGAATTGAATAATTTTGGAATTAACAGACGTTTGTCTTATATTTACAGACAAATGTCGTGATTATGATTGAAACAGTAGAAAATAACAATACTCAAATTAATAAAGCTTTAAACACTTATTTGAGAAAAATTGAGCGAAGCGGAAAAGTAAGACTTCATAGTAAGAATGTTACTTACAGAAAATTCTTTACTAACAGGATGTTAATTGTGAAATCAATTAGATCTGGAATACCTTATTCTCTTTTTAAACATATTAAAGATATTACACCATTCACAGAAAACGATTGGGCAACATTTCTAGATATATCTACCAAATCACTTCAACGATATAAGAAAGACAGTGAATACATTTTTAAACCAATCCACTCTGAAAAAATTATTGAACTTGCAGAAGTAACTAATTTAGGTAAAGATGTTTTTGACTCAAATGAACAATTCTATATTTGGTTAAATTCTTCTTCATTAGCTTTAGGAAACTTAAAACCAATAGAGTTATTAAAAGATTCCTATGGAAAAGAAATGGTTTTAAATGAATTAAATAGAATCGATCAAGGAATATTTGTCTAATGAAAGTTTTTAGATTATCTCGAAAAAAATATTCAAATGAATTATCTGGAAAAGGAGCATCACTTTCTGGAAATAGATGGAACTCTAGAGGGACAGAAATAATATATTGTGCAAGTAGTAGAGCATTAGCAATGGCTGAAGTTGCTGTACACTTAAATTTAGCTTTAATTCCCAATGATTATTTAATGATTGAAATTAACATTCCAGACATTCTGGTTATTAAACAAATCGAAATTAGTGAACTTCCAACATATTGGGACTTATTTCCTCACATTTTACCAACTCAAAAAATTGGAGATGAATTTATAACTGAAAATGAGTATTGTATAGTAAAAGTTCCATCAGCTGTTGTAAAAGGAGATGTAAATTATCTGATTAACCCTTATCATAAAGATTTTAAACTTATTAAAATTGATAATTCGTATAGCTTTCCATTTGATAAAAGACTATTTAAATAACTTGTGTCAACAATGGCTAAAGTTCAGCGTGGCTTTTTTGCTAAATCAAAAGTTTGGTGTGCTTTTAATCGACTAAGTTTCAACAGCGGAAAAGTCTCCGACATTTTCCATGTCGAAACTCTAGCCTAAACCGTTGCAAGTAATTGCAGACAAGACTCAAATAGAATAAAGTATTAAAAAAATGAACCACTATGGACTGAAATGTCCATAGTTTCAAGCTCGTGAATGAAAGTCACCCCGAAGGTCACTTCTCAATTATAAAGTTATTATCTCCACCATCATCTGGCTTTCTATGATGCTTTAAATACTTGTTTACCATTTCATTTGTAACTTTCGGGAACTATTTCCTTTTAATTTATTTATCAAATAGCTCAAACTTAATGATGGACGATATTCGATGTGCATATGGTCTTTTGAAACTACTCCTTTTAAGATTATTACATGTTCAGATTCACATATTTGAACCAAAATAGTCCTTCAACGCATTTGAATGGA
>Ga0316205_10004778_pt1 | contig 11619 bp, 12 predicted proteins | sample 3monthpyrite_MG_FD_204941 | JGI IMG/M metagenome (GOLD analysis project Ga0316205, IMG submission 204941) | Microbial mat bacterial communities from mineral coupon in-situ incubated in ocean water Damariscotta River, Maine, United States -... | ecosystem: Environmental > Aquatic > Marine >... | reverse complement strand
CCGCATTGGCAATCTGATGGGATTGAGCGCGGTGACATTGCCAACAGGGGTGCCTTCGACCGGGGTGATGCTGTGCGGCGCGGCGGGGCAAGACCGCAGATTGTTGCGCCTGGCCGCGGCCGCAGAGACCGCGTTGGCGTAAAAGCCACAGAATTCAGCGTCCTATCCGATTTTTTTGGCGTTTTTCTGGACCAGAGGCGGTTGGCGTGGTTAATGTGCTCGCAAACGGGGCGAAATGATCCCGAAAGTTGAGGCAATAATGGCGTTTCCCGAGCGGTTTTCGAACCTGCCAGAATATGCATTCCCGCGCCTGCGCGCGTTGCTGGATGGCGTCCCTGCGGGCGGCACGCCGATTGCGATGTCGTTGGGCGAACCCAAACACGCCTTTCCGGCATGGATCACCGGAATTATTGCGGAACATGCGGCAGAATTTGGCATTTACCCACCAAATCCCGGCACACCGGAATTGTTGCAGGCCATTTCCGACTGGATCGCGCGCCGCTATGGGTTGGCCCATCCGGCGGATCAGATCATGGTGTTGAACGGCAGCCGCGAAGGGTTGTTTGCGGCCTCGATGGCCTTGTCGGCCGAACGAAAGGCTGGTGCGCCGGCCAAGATATTGATGCCCAATCCGTTTTATCAGGTTTACGCCGTGGGCGCCGTGGCTGCTGGTGCCGAGCCGGTGTTTCTGCCTGCCGCACAAGCCGATGGGTTCTTGCCGGATTTTCAAGCCGTGGACCCGGCAATTCTGGATCAAACCACGCTGGCGTTCATCTGTTCGCCCTCCAACCCGCAGGGCGCTGTGGCCTCGATGGACTATCTGGTCGATCTGTTGGCACTGGCGGAAAAGCATGATTTCAAAGTGGTCTCGGATGAATGCTATTCCGAGATTTATGATCGCGACAAGCCGGTGTCCGGTTTGCAGGCGGTTCAACAGGCCGGTGCCGACCCGGAACGGATGGTGGTGATCAATTCACTTTCGAAGCGCTCCAGCCTGCCGGGGCTACGCTCTGGTTTTGTGGCCAGCGGGCCTGCCAATATCGCCGAATTTGTCAAATTGCGGAGCTATTCAGGAGCGCCGGTTTCCGGCCCTTTGCAACGAGTGGCTGAACGGGTGTGGGCTGACGAGGCTCATGTCACCGAGAACCGCGCGCTGTATCAGGAAAAATACCGGATCGCGGCTGAGGTCTTTGGCGGTCTGCCGGGTTTCACCATGCCGCAGGGCGGGTTCTTTTTGTGGTTGCCTGTCCCAGATGGCGAGGCAGCAACCAAAATGTTGTGGCAAGAGACCGGCGTTCGGGTCTTGCCGGGCGCTTATCTGGCGCGAGACGCTGGCGGGAAGAACCCCGGCAAGGAATTTATCCGGGTCGCCATGGTGGCCCCAAAAGAAGAAATGCAGCGCGGATTGAACCATATCCGCGACTGCTTGTTTTAGTGAGGTAGAGCGCAGATGGCATCTTATCAGGCAAGACAACGCAATCCGCTTTTCGATCGGGACACACAAGCATTGCTTGAGCGGCGAGGATCCGAGTTGTTGGGCTTCGGGCTGATCGTTCTGGGCCTTTTGGTTGGCATGATGCTGGTCAGCTATAGCCCCAGTGATCCCAGTTGGCTGTCTGCTACGGATGCGCCCATTCAGAACTGGCTGGGTGGTTTCGGCGCGGCGCTGGCGTCGCCGCTGATGATTGTTGCGGGGCTGGGCGCCTATGGCCTGGCGGCGGTCCTTTTGGTTTGGGGCTTTAGATTCGTGACGCATCTGGGCACGGAATTGATCGTGCCACGCGTCATTTTCGCGCCGATCGCGATTGCCTTGACCTCTGTCTATGCCTCGACCCATGCGCCCGGCGCGGATTGGACGCATTCCTTTGGTTTGGGCGGGTTGTTTGGCGATACGGTGCTGGGGGCCATCTTGGGTATCGTGCCGATCAAGGCGACGCTGGGCTTGAAAATCATGTCGCTGTTTGTCGCCGTTGGCACATTGGCCATGGCCGCATTTGTGCTGGGTTTCACGCGGCGCGAGCTGCGCTCGATCGGGCGGTTCTTGCTGGTCGGATTGGTCGTTGTCTATGCGATGATTGTCGCGGCGGCGAAACTGGTGGGTCGCTGGACTTTTGTGGGTGCTGCCGGCGCCGGTCGTGCCGTGTCAGCGCGTGCGGCCGCACGCTCCGCGCAAGAGACCCCGCTCGCCCCCCGCGCAGAGCCTGCACCGGTGGTTCGCCGCGCGCCGGTAATGACAGCTGATGCGCCACCCAGCGCGCCCGAGATCGAAGTGACAGAGGCCAAGACCGGATTTTTGTCTGGTTTGCTGCGGCGCGCGCCCGCCGTTGACCCACAGCCCACGCCGGCACTGGCCGAAGACCAGGTGGGCGATCCGGCCATCAGCGCCAAGATTGCCGAGGTTCTCAAGAACCGGATGACGGCCAAACGGGTGATGCAAGCCGACACCGGCGCCGCACGCATCGAGCCGCCGGTGGTTGGCGGGTCGGATACGGTCAGCGCTGCCGTTCAGGCCGCGGCTTTGCGCCAGAACACGATCATGGATGATCTTGATGTGCAGCGAAACGTGCCCGACCTGATCGAGGATTTTGTGCCTTCAGTTGGCGGCGCTGCTGGTGTGCCGCTAGGTGCAGAGCCCAAGAAAGTTGTTCAGCATCCCACGCGGAAAGCCGCCCCGAAATCGCGTCAGGCCAGAGCCGAGGCGCAACCCTCGTTGGCGCTTGAGCCCACAAAATCATCGGCTTATGACCTGCCGCCGCTCAGCTTGCTGGAAGAACAGGTTCAGATCGAGCGGCTGCATCTGTCTGATGAAGCGCTGGAAGAAAACGCACGTATGCTGGAAAATGTGCTGGATGATTATGGCGTCAAGGGTGAGATCGTGTCGGTGCGTCCGGGCCCAGTGGTCACCATGTATGAGCTGGAGCCCGCGCCAGGCCTCAAGGCCAGCCGAGTGATCGGCCTGGCCGATGATATTGCGCGGTCGATGTCGGCTTTGTCGGCGCGTGTTTCAACAGTGCCGGGCCGATCGGTCATTGGGATCGAACTGCCAAATGACACGCGGGAAAAGGTGCTGCTGCGTGAAATCCTGTCCAGCCGCGATTTCGGCGACGGCAACCAGCGGCTGCCATTGGCGCTGGGCAAGGATATTGGCGGCGATGCTGTCGTGGCGAACCTGGCCAAGATGCCCCATCTGCTGATCGCAGGCACGACCGGCTCGGGCAAGTCCGTGGCGATCAACACGATGATCCTTTCGCTGCTCTACAAATTGACGCCCGAGGAATGCCGGTTGATCATGATCGACCCCAAGATGCTTGAGCTCAGTGTCTATGACGGGATCCCGCATCTGTTGTCGCCGGTCGTGACCGATCCGAAAAAGGCGGTTGTTGCGCTGAAATGGGTCGTCGGAGAAATGGAAGAGCGGTATCGCAAGATGAGCCGCATGGGTGTGCGCAACATCGAAGGCTATAACGGCCGTGTTGCGGATGCCTTGAACAAAGGCGAGATGTTCAGCCGCACGGTGCAAACCGGCTTTGATGATGAGACCGGCGATCCGGTTTTTGAGACCGATGAATATACGCCCGAGAAACTGCCCTATATCGTGGTGATCGTCGATGAGATGGCCGATTTGATGATGGTGGCCGGCAAGGAGATCGAGGCCTGCATTCAACGTCTGGCGCAAATGGCGCGTGCCTCTGGCATCCATCTGATCATGGCCACGCAGCGCCCGTCGGTGGATGTGATCACCGGCACGATCAAGGCCAACTTTCCGACCCGTATTTCGTTCCAGGTGACGGGCAAGATCGACAGCCGCACCATCCTGGGTGAACAGGGCGCCGAGCAGCTTTTGGGTATGGGTGACATGCTGTATATGGCCGGTGGCGCCAAGATCACCCGAGTGCATGGACCGTTTGTGTCTGATGAAGAGGTCGAAGAGATCGTCAATCACCTCAAGGCCTATGGCCCGCCGGATTATGTTGGCGGTGTCGTTGAAGGCCCAGAGGAAGGTGCGGTCAGCAATATTGACGCGGTGCTGGGTCTGGGTGGCAATACCGATGGTGAAGATGCGCTTTACGATCAGGCGGTTGCGATTGTTCTGCAAGATCGCAAATGCTCGACCAGCTATATCCAGCGCAAGTTGGCGATTGGCTACAACAAGGCCGCACGACTTGTTGAACAGATGGAAGACAATGGCCTGGTCAGCCCGGCCAACCATGTCGGCAAGCGCGATATTTTAGTGCCGGAGCAGGCGTAATCCTGCCAGCGGCCGGCATTTGTTATCGGCTAACCACAAGGTGATATGGAAAGACGGGGCGTTTGGTCCGATATTGGGGCCAAGCGGCCCGGAGCCGTGGCCAATGCAAAGGAACAGCGATGCACAGACGTCATTTCATAGCGGCTGGATTGGCAACACTTGCCACTGCCCACGCGATGCCGGCGCAAGCCGCGCAGCTTTCGCTTGATCAGATTTCGGCCTATCTGAACCGGTTGGGCACCGCTGTGGCCCGATTTGAGCAGCGCAATGATGACGGCAGTCGCGCCGTGGGCACCGTCTATATCCGCCGACCGGGCCGTATCCGGTTTGAGTATGATCCGCCAAACGAGGCATTGGTCATCGCCGGGCAGGGACAGGTGGCGGTATTCGACGCGGCCTCAAATGAACCACCGCAGGAGTTTCAGCTGGCCAACACGCCGCTCAAGATCATCTTGTTCGACAACATTGATCTGCGCCGCAGCAAATTGGTGCGCGGGCAAAGCTATGACGGCGAAAACACGATTGTGCGTGCCCAGGATCCGAAATTCGCGGAATACGGCTATATCGACCTGTATTTTACCGCCGATCCGGACCCGGCTCTGGTGCGCTGGACATTGGTTGACGGGTCGGGCGGACAAACAACCGTGTTTCTGGGACCGATGGAAACCGGCATGCGGCTGCGTGGCTCCCTGTTCAACGTCGGAGATGAAATCAGCGCGCGCGGGTTTTAGTCCCGCACGCGCTGTGGTGGCCGGCGCCACGGCGCCCGGCTCGGTCAAACTTGTTCAGATCAGGCTACAGCTGCGCAATTGGCGATCATACATGGCCGCTCGGGTGGCCACGGCTGCCGAAACGTCCAACAACCAACGCTTTGAATTGTAGCTGCCGCGAGAATAGCCGCCGCGGCCCTCGTGATAGGCCAGATATTGTCTGCGCGCGTCGTTCAGCGGGATGCCAAGGACGTCACGCGATTGGGCCATATACCAACCCATGAAATCGGCGGCGTCATAAATGTTGGTGCGGCTGGCCAGCCGCGACCCTGTGGCACGGCGGTAATCGTCCCAGGTGCCATCCAGCGCCTGGCTGTAGCCTTTGGCCGAGCTGGCGCGCGGGCCTGAGAAAATCAGGAACCGCTTACGAGGCGGCTTGGCATTGGGGATGAATTTGCTTTCCTGGTAGATGGTTGCCATCTGAACAGCCACAGGCACGCCCCATTTGCGTTCTGATCGCTGCATGGCCGGAACGTAATTCGGCCGTTGCTGGGCGATCGAACATGCATTGTCCAGGTTGCGCGGTGCGGAATTGTTTGTGCTGCCACATGCGGACAGGAATAGAAGGGCGATCAACGCGCCAAATCGAATGCTCATCTGCCTCAAGCCTTTTTTGCTTTTCTTTTGAGCTTAGCAGATTCTCACGCTTCGGGGAATGGTCTGTCAGATCACAAATGCAAGGGTAAGCGGTAAAGTGACCACAGAGAACAATGTGGACAGCACAACAAGGCCCGCAACAGTTTCACTATCGGCGCCATATTTTTCCGCCAGCAGGTAACTGGTGACAGCGACGGGCGTGGACACCTGGATGACAAGAACCCCGAATGCTACCGGATCAAGTTGGAACCACCGTCCGGCAAACCAGGCAATCGCCACACAAAACGCGATCTTCAATGCCGAAACAACGGCGGGCAGGGCGATGGAATTCGGGCTGAGGCGCGCCAGCGCGACGCCCAATGTGATCAGCATCAGCGGAATGGCCATTTGGCCGATCAATTCCAAGGTATTGGTCAAAAACGGCGGCGTATGCCAACCCTGCCACAAAAACAACGCTCCCAGGATTGTCGCGGCCACCATCGGCTCCTTCAGTGCCTTGAGGGGCGACCCGCCGCCCGCCACCACCCAGACGCCAAAGGTAAAGGAATAGATCGCCATTATGGCGAATACGACGACGGCGTAGCCCAGGCCTTCTTGACCAAAGGCAAACAGGGCCAATGGCAGGCCCAGATTGCCGGTGTTGCCAAAGGTGACGGGCGCAAGATAGGTGCGCATGCGCAAACCCGACAGACGCAAAAGTGTGATGGCAACGAGTGTTACCGCGCCATAGGATACGATGGTGGCCAGAGACAGGGCCTGAAGGGAACTGGGCGAAATTTTCGTATCTTGCAAGGCTGTGAACACAAGGCTGGGTACTGCCAGGGACATTGCCAATTGGGTGACGAACCGGGTGCGGTATTCAATACCCAGTTTGACCCAGAAAAAGCCGACAGCAGCCAGCAGGAACACCGGGGCTACAATCTCCAACACTGTCAGAACCAGGTTCACAGACTGTTTCTTTCTAAGAATCGCCCAAGCATGGACACTGCACTGGCAATGGGTCTAAATTTCTCCCATGGGGGTTGCAACACAATGCTGAAAACGCGTGCTAAATATCATTTGGGCCAGGTTGTCCGCCACCGAAAGCATCCCTTTCGCGGCGTGGTGTTTGATGTCGACGCGATCTTTTCCAACACCGATGAATGGTATGCCGCCATCCCCGAAGACAGCCGGCCCGCCAAGGATCAACCGTTTTATCACCTGTTGGCTGAGAATGATCAGAATTACTATGTGGCTTATGTGTCGGAGCAAAATCTGATCGCTGATTATTCAGGGCAGCCTGTAACACATCCGGATTTGCCCGATTTGTTTGGTGAGTTTGAAGATGGCCAATATCCGTTAGATTTTCAGCTTAATTAAGCGTTATCAATAGCCTAGCGCCAATCCGTCTTTGCGCGGATCAGAGCCTGCGTGCAACGTGCCGTTGGCATGGTCAATCCAAATGGCTTGCCCGCCGCCAATCGGGTTTGGGGGCGTTTGAACATGGTGGCCCATGTCCGACAGCGCTTGCAGCACGTCTGGATCATAGCCACGTTCCATCAACAAGATCCCATCTTCGGCAAAGCTGCGGGGCCCGTCGATGGCCTCTTGCACGTCCATGCCAAAGTCCAGCATGTTGCTCATCACGCGCACTTGTCCCGTGGGCTGATACTGCCCACCCATCACGCCGAACGGCATCGTGACGCGGCCCTGATGGCGCAACATGCCGGGGATGATCGTGTGCAGCGGGCGCTTTGATGGCGCGGCCTCATTGGGGTGGCCAGCCTGCAACGAGAATCCGCTTCCGCGATTATGAAACAAGACGCCAAAACGATCCGATGCCAGACCCGAGCCAAAGTTGTGAAAAGTGGAATAAATCAACGAAACCGCCATCCGATCCCTGTCGACCACACTCAGATAGACCGTGTCCTTATGGACGTTGCCGGTCGCTGTGCGGGGGGTTTCCAAGGCGCGGTTGGGATCAATCAGGTCTGCCAGTTTGGCCGCGGTTTCGCGGCTGAGCATGTGGTCCAACCGGGTCACGTGGGCTGCATCGGCCAGAAACCGGTCACGGGCATCATGGGCCAGCTTGGCGGCTTCGGATTCGATATGCGCGCGTTTGACACCCCAGGGGTCCAACGTGGACAGGTCAAAATTTTCCAGGATATTGGCCAGCAGGATGGCCGTGGCGCCTTGTCCATTGGGTCGGTGCTGCAGCATTTCATAGCCGCGATAGCTGTCGGAAATCGGGTCGGTGTAATCGCAATGGTTTTGGGCAAAATCGCTCAGATCATGTGTGCCCCCCAGCGCCCTGAGCGAGTTCACCATGTCCTCGGCAACCTCGCCGCCATAAAAACCGTCGCGGCCCAACCGGGCGACGCGGCGCAAGATTTCCGCCTGCCCGCTGTGGCGCCACGTCTGCCCCACCTGGAACGGCGCGTCGCCTTGCAGATACCACTTGCGGGCGGCGCCGCTGAGAACCTGGCTGTTGGCGCGCCAATCATAGGCCACGCGGGCGGATACCGGGATGCCGTTTTCGGCCAGATCGATTGCCGGAGCCAGGACCTGCGCCAAGTCCAACTTACCCCAATCCTGCGCCAATCGACAAAAGCCATCAATCGCACCAGGGATGGTGACGGCATGTGGTGAGGTCAGACCGATATCGGTTGCGCCGCCGGCCCGGAGTGCGGCCGCGTCAAATCTGGCCGGTGCGCGCCCTGAACTGTTCATCGCCTTGATGTCGTTGCTGCCTGGCGGTGTGAACAGCACGAACATATCCCCGCCAATGCCGGTCGAGGCAGGCTCGGTCAGGCCCAGAACCAGGGCGCAGGCAATGGCTGCGTCCATGGCGTTGCCACCGTCTTGCAATATCTTGATGGCCGTTTGTGTGCCCAACGGATGAGAGCTGGCCGCCATGGCATTTGCCGCGATAACGGCGGAGCGTCCTGGCAGTTGAAAATCGCGCATGAAATCCTCGTCTTTAGACAAGGATATGACGCGATGCAACCGGATTACAATGTCGGGAAAGAAGTCCTCGGCGCCGCGAACTGGGTGGGGGCTGTTAAACGCGACGCCGAGGGAAGCTATATGCAGCTACAAGACTGAATTTGCCCCAGCAATCTGGCGCGACTATGAGCCGAATACGGCAATTTAGCGGCAGGGCGACATTTTCCGGAACGCATAAACGAGTGGGCTGAGGCTCGTCGCGAGCCGCCGGAAATGATTTTAAACATAGGAAAAAAAACGGAAAATCAGACGCAGACCGGCAAGCGAAACTCAAGAGTGTTCGTGCCGTCTTGTCGGGTGTAGAGGATGTCATCGGCCAGCATAAGGAATAACGGCCATCCGAATCCACCCTCGGGCATATCATGGATCGCGACGTCCGTGCGAGGCAGGTCGGAGGAGGGAATTTCACCCCCCGGCATCGGGCGGCCCTGGTCGGTGGTCGCAAAGCATAGCTGGCCAGGGCGATGGGAAATGGCAAGCTCAAACCCAGCGCCGGGGACATGCGGCAAAGCATGTTCGACAATGTTGTTCAGGACTTCCCCCAGGACCAATTCGACATTGGCCTGGTCGGCTGCCACGACACCCATGTCGGCGACCAGCGCCACGGCATCTTTCAAGGCCTGACGAACGCCCAGATTGGTCGCCGTTACATGCAAGGTCTGCTTGTTGGTATCTGCTGAGGGGCGCTTGGCTCGCATGATGACCTGGCTTCAGCCAGCCTGTCGCGTTTCGTCACAGGCATCGGCGACGTCGCCGACGATTTCAAAAACACTGTCCAGACGGGTCAGGCTGAACAATCGTTGCACCGTCGGCGTCAGCCGCGCCAGCACCAGCCGCTTGCCTGGCTGCACCAGCTTCATGGCGGCCACGATTGCGCCCAAGCCGCTGCTGTCGACAAAGGTGACATTGTCCAGATCCAGAACGGTAGTGTCTGGCGCACCGTCCAGAATGCTGCGCATGGTATCCTTGAACAGCACCGCGCTGGCGGCGTCGATCCGTTCTGCCGCGACGGTCGCGACCAGCAAGTCGCCGTTCATTTGGGATGAAATTTCCATAAGAGAATCCCCTTTCAGCTCGGAACCGAGGCTAACCAGGAGTGGTTACGAAAATGTATTCTAGCGGGTTCATCGGCCCTGAAATCCAAAAACGTGGTTGCCAAAACCTTACTTTGGGGCCAGTCACCTGCGCAGATGTCCGGCCAGACCCAAGGGGGCACATTATGATCGACTATCGCGAGACTGCAAAAATCATCGCTTCGTTGACGGAAGGCGAAACAGATGTGATCGCAAGAATGGCGACCGTGGCATGTGAGTTGCACATGGCTGACGATCGGTTCGATTGGACGGGTTTTTACCGTGTGACCGCGCCGGAGGTGCTCAAGATCGGGCCGTATCAGGGTGGCCACGGATGTCTGGTGATCCCGTTTTCCCGAGGCGTTTGCGGTGCGGCGGCGCGCAGCGGTGAAGTGCAGATTGTGGATGATGTGGAGGCCTTTGCGGGCCATATCGCCTGTGCCAGCTCTACCCGGTCCGAAATTGTCTTGCCGGTGCGGGATGCTGATGGGGTCTTGCTGGGTGTTCTGGATATCGACAGCGACCAGCCTGCGGCATTCACCCAGACGGATGCAAAGGGGTTGGCCGCAATCCTGAGCGCTACCTTTGCACGGTGATGAGGTGACGAACTACACACCACCGAGCGAGCCATTGGACGTGCTGCATCTCGACCATGAGTTGCTGGCAATCAACAAGCCGTCAGGTCTGCTGTCCGTGCCGGGCAAGGGGCCGGATTTGGCGGATTGTCTGATCTCTCGCATACAGGCCGCGTTTCCAGATGCATTGCTGGTGCATCGCCTGGATCGCGATACATCCGGCGTCATGATCTTTGCGATGACCAAATCGGCGCAGCGCCACCTGGGGCTGCAGTTTGAAAAACGCGGCGTCAAGAAAACCTATGTGGCACAGGTGTTTGGCACGCTGGAACCCAAGGCCGGGCAGGTCGATCTGCCCCTGATCGTGGATTGGCCGAACCGGCCCTTGCAAAAGGTGGATCATGAAAACGGCCGCCCTGCCGTGACAGATTGGAAGGTCCTGCGCCATGCGAATGGTCAAACCCGGGTGCGGCTATACCCTCAAACGGGTCGAAGCCACCAGCTGCGCGTGCATATGCAAAGCCTGGGTCACCCGATCATGGGCGACCCGTTTTACGCAACCGGGCCCGCGTTGGACGCACCGCGCCTGATGCTGCATGCTGAAGAATTGCGGTTGCGCCACCCTGATGGAGGCAAGGGCATAAGGTTTCGCGCGAAGACCCCTTTTTGACTTCAAGTCCAACTTTGGGTCGATTGCTTGCATGCCGCGCCCCGCGTTCTAAAAGGGCACATGCAATTTGATGTGATCATCTTGGGGGCCGGCGGGGCGGGCCTGATGGCAGCTTTGACCGCAGGTCAGGGCGGTGCCCGTGTCTTGGTTCTGGATCACGCCGAGAAGGCGGGAAAAAAGATCCTGATCTCGGGCGGTGGGCGCTGCAATTTCACAAATACGGGGATCGCGCCCGAGTGTTTTCTGTCAGAAAACCCGCATTTCGCCAAATCCGCGCTCAGTCGGTATACGCAATGGGATTTTCTGGCGCTGGTCGAAAAACACCGCATTGCCTGGCATGAAAAGACACTGGGGCAACTGTTTTGCGACGGCTCGGCGCGCCAGATTGTGGCCATGTTGCGTGAGGAATGCGCGCAAGGCGGTGTTGATCTGCGGCTTGGCGTGGAAATTGGCCCGATTGTTCATCGAGACGGCATGTTTCACCTGGCTGGCGCAGTTGCGCCCAATCTGGTGGTGGCGACAGGTGGGCCATCGATCCCCAAGATGGGGGCCACCGGCATTGCCTATGATATTGCGCGTCAGTTTGGTCTGAACATAGTCACGCCGCGGCCGGCGCTGGTGCCGTTCACGCTGGGCGCCGGTGATCAGGACTTCAAGAATATCTCGGGTGTTTCCTTGCCATCAAGGGCCAGTGTTGGGG
>Ga0316205_10004775_pt1 | contig 11624 bp, 8 predicted proteins | sample 3monthpyrite_MG_FD_204941 | JGI IMG/M metagenome (GOLD analysis project Ga0316205, IMG submission 204941) | Microbial mat bacterial communities from mineral coupon in-situ incubated in ocean water Damariscotta River, Maine, United States -... | ecosystem: Environmental > Aquatic > Marine >... | reverse complement strand
AATCTATATTATATGGCGCTATCATGATGATTATCTTCATGATTTCCAGCTGTGAGTTTGGCGTGACTGGTGCTGAGTCCTCAGTTAATGGCAATGCCAGCCCCCTTGAAATACCCACACTGATACAGCCAGCAATAAACCTCTCATAACCCGGCTATTGCTTCTTTCTGGCTATTGTTTTCTCGATGACTCTGGCCACCGCCACAAATCCAAATACCGACGTCACGCAACTTGATGCACCAAAACCCATACTGCAATCCAGAGACATACCTTTGACACCGGGCTTATCTTGACTGACTGAACCATCAGGCTTTGGATAGACTTGTTGCTGGGTTGAAAAAACACATTCCACACCAAATGAGCGTTTTGTGTTTTTTGTAAAACTGAATTCTCGTCGTAAAGTCGAGCGTACTTTTGCTGCTAAGGGATCATTAACTGTTTTACTTATATCTTTAATACCTATTTGAGTCGGATCAGTTAAGCCTCCGGCTCCACCGGTTGTGATCACAGGAATTTTATTGCGCTTACAAAAATAAATCATGAAAGCTTTAAAACGAATACTGTCGATGGCATCAATGACGTAGTCAAAATCTTTATTCAAATATTTTTCTGTTGTTGTTTCAGTAATAAAATCATCGATTGCATTCACATCACAATCCGGATTAATTAACTTAATACGCTCGGCCATTACTTCAACTTTGGAAGCAGATATGGTGTTATCAAGAGCATGAATCTGTCGGTTAATATTTGTCTCACAAATATCATCGTGATCAATCAGTGTAATGCAATTGACACCGGAACGCGCCAGGGCTTCAGCAGCCCATGAGCCAACACCACCAATACCGACAACGCAAACATGCATTGCTTTTACTGTATCTGCCCCATGATCACCATAGAGACGCCTGATGCCGCCAAAACGTTGGGTATAGGTTTGACTCATTTAACAAAATCTCAAAAACATAAATTTAATTACTTCTGCGCATCCTGTCCATAACGGCTTCTGCGAAACTTTACGTTCATCGAATACCGCCCATAAAAAAACCAGTACCTAATGATACTGGTTTTTAATTGATAAAGCCTGAAAAGCTTAAACTTTGAACTGAGCCACCAGACTGTGCAAGTGATTAGACAAGGTCGATAACTTACCACTAACGCTCTGCGCATGAGTCACACCATCTGCCGACTGATCAGCCAGCACACTGATGGAACTGATGTTTTGATTGATATCATTAGCAACAGCACTTTGCTCCTGTGCCGCTGTTGCAATCTGCGTATTCATAGAAGAAATTGATTCAATGGCCCGTGTAATTGTCGTTAATGAAGAACCCGCCTCACCCGCTTTTTGCAAAGTTATTTGCGCTTCATCACTGCCGGACTTCATCGCTTCAACCGCTGAATTAGCACCAGACTGCAAGGATTCAATAATTTCCTGAATTTCCTGAGTTGAGTCCTGCGTCCGGCTGGCAAGCGTACGAACTTCATCGGCTACCACAGCAAAGCCTCTGCCCTGCTCACCGGCTCTGGCCGCTTCTATGGCTGCATTTAAAGCCAGCAAATTAGTCTGCTCAGCAATACCTTTAATAACATCCAAAACCGTATCTATATTTTGAGTTTGATTCTGCAGCTCATTAATCACGGAGCCAATCTGTTCAACTTCACTCGCCAGTTTGGACACTGACTTAACTGTGTCATCAACGATCACATTAATCTGTTTTGCCTGATCATCTGCCTCCATAGCTGAATGAGCCGCATCCGAGGTATTGGTAGCCACTTCCTGCACAGAAGCCGACATTTCATTGATTGCTGCTGCAACCTGCTCAACACCTGATTTTTGCTGATCAACACTCATGCGTGTCGACTGCGCGATGGATGACATTTCATCTGCCGATAAACTTAAGGTTTCAGTAGAGTTAGTCACATCAATAATGACATCCTGAATTTTTACAACAAACTTGTTAAATGCTTTACCTAAGCGAGAAAGCTCATTATTACCCTCTTCATCTAAACGACGGGTCAGGTCACCTTCGCCTTCAGCGATATCATTCAATGCAGCCACCACATCACAAATTGGCTTGCTAATCATCCTGGTTAATAAGAATGAAAAGAAAACACCAATTAACAGCGCAAAAACACCAATAATAAATGTTTCATTTCTCTGACTACTTATCGCATCAGCATAATAAGAACGATCCATTGCAACTTCCAGAACACCAATCACTTTGCCACTAAAGTCATGAATTGGTCCGGCTATATGCCCTGCCTCACGTCCATTGACTAAATGCTGTGTGACTGTTGTCAGGCTGTTTAGTCCATTTGTTAACATATCGTTTTTCAGATGCGACTCATCATCAATCGTACCAGCGAATTTTTTAAGCTTTCCATCAGATAATAAATGCAGCGACAAATCGATATCAGTCTGTTCTTTAAAACTTTCAAAAAATGGCTGTCCGAATGACATACCAAACTCCAGAGAACCTACATGCTCCCCACTATTAAAAACGGGCACCATGCCACGAACACCTAACCCTGCCACACCTTTCTCGAGTCCTCTGACTGGCTTTTTAGTGCTATTAGTTTGTACCACAGTTTTTCTGAATGATGATAAGTCATCACCAAACTTTTTCGGTTTATGCACACGCAAAAAAGAGGTTGCTGGTGGCAGATGAAACTGGAACTGTCTGGCCGCATATTCAGGATTTTGTTTGAGCACTTTAAAAGAAGGCACCAGCATATCTGTCAGTATATCCCGATTCCCATCTGCAAACCCTTGTTGCACCTGTGGAATATTAGCCACCAGAGCACTCATCATTTCTGCAACCCGCCCCTCTGAGGCCAGCTGAGATAGGGCTTGAGAGTAGTAGCTTTCCAACTCTCTGGTTTCAGCTTGTGAGAGCACTGTTTTCATATTATTTATGCTTAACAGTGAGAGCATTAATGTGGTCAGTAAAACACTCAGCAACACACCGAGTCCAATTTTCACATTGATATTGGTATTCTTTAACATAACAGCGCCCGTAAATTCTTTAAAATAGTCTAAAAAACAAATAATTAATGTTTATTTCTAAGAATATAGTCGAATATTTAGAATTTAGGAGAAAACGAAGAAGAAAAGTTACAGTTTGATTACATCTGAGTACCCATACCATGAGTATTCAAATCAGGGATTTATGGTGAAACTTCCAGCATTTTATCAAGTGCTTTTTTGGCCATCATCGCCTCATCTTCCGGAACAGAAATCTGATTAACGACATTTCCTTCAACCAGATTGTCCAGAACCCATGCCAGATGCTGCGGATCAATTCTGAACATGGTCGAACACATGCAAATATTCGGTGACATGAAATGTACATTTTTACCTTCATGCTTGAACTGGTCATGCAGACGATTCACCAGGTTTAATTCTGTGGCCACTAAATAACGCGTATCAGGCTCACCATCACGAATCACATTGATAATATGCTCTGTTGAACCAACGTGATCAGACTTCTGGCACACTTCAAACGGGCTTTCAGGATGCGCAACAATAATCGTTTCAGGATATTCTTTTTTGAAATTATCAATCTGTTCCGGCTGAAACATTTGATGCACAGAACAAAAACCTTTCCACAGAATCATTTTTGCTTTTTTGATTTGTTCAGCCGTTAACCCGCCCATCGGTAAATCAAAATCCCAGACCACCATTTCATCTAACGGAATATCCATAGAAAAGCCGGTATTACGGCCAAGATGCTGATCAGGGAAAAACAAAACTTTTTCTCGTTGTGCGAAAGACCATTCCAGAACATGTCGCGCATTGGTCGATGTACAAACAATACCACCATGACGACCACAAAATGCTTTTAAGTCTGCTGCTGAGTTTATATAGGTAACCGGCGTGATTTTTTCATCCGGATCTAAAACAGAAGAAAGTTCCTGCCAGGCTTTTTCTACCTTAGCAAGATTAGCCATATCGGCCATTGAACACCCTGCCGATAAATCTGGCAGCATAGAAATCTGATCAGGGCGGGAAAGAATATCCGCCACTTCTGCCATAAAATGCACACCGCAAAATATAATATATTCTGCATTAGATTTAGCCGCTTCACGAGAAAGCTTTAATGAGTCACCAGAAAAATCCGTGTGTTTAAATACTTCGTCACGCTGATAATGATGACCGAGAATAATAACTCGATCACCCAGTGTTTTGCGTGCTGCTTCTATGCGCGCATCACAGTCATCATCATCAAGCAGTGAGTAGGATTGTATGGCTAATGAACTCATTTTTATCTCAACTAACGGGTGGCTGGACCAACACTTTATTAGCGCGGATGTTGGTCACTAAACTGCACAGTTTCTTCTCAGTGAATTCCTATGATACTAAATCAGAGCTGCGCTATTCAGTACTTTCAGTCTGGGTTTTACGTAAACGAATATTCAGCTCTTTCAATTGCTCGTTTGAAACTGTTGATGGCGCATCAGTCAACATACATGCAGCCGTCTGAGTTTTCGGGAACGTCATCACATCACGAATAGATTGTGCACCTGTCATCAGCATCACTAAACGATCCAGACCAAATGCCAGTCCACCGTGTGGAGGACAACCATATTTCAGCGCGTTTAGCAGGAAGCCAAATTTCTCTTCCTGCTCTGCTTCGTCAATACCTAAAATTTCAAAAGCTGCTTGCTGAATGTCGCTGTTATGAATACGAATCGAACCGCCGCCTAACTCTGTACCATTCAACACCATATCATAGGCACGTGATAATGCTTTACCCGGATTCGCTTTTAAAGCTTCAACATCATCAGATGCCGGTGCAGTAAATGGGTGGTGTAACGCACTCCAGCGCTTATTACGCTCATCCCATTCAAACATTGGGAAATCAACAACCCATAATGGTTTCCAGTCATTAGATGCCAGACCACGGTCGTGACCTAGCTTAACGCGTAACGCACCAATAGATTCATTAACAACTGTTGTCGCGCCTGCACCAAAGAACAGCATGTCACCTGTTTCAACGCCGCAACGTTTTATAATTTCTTCCAGCGCTTCATCCGGCAGGAATTTAACGATGGGTGATTGCAAGCCTTCACGACCTGCCGCCACATCATTAACTTTAATATAAGCCAGACCTTTCGCACCATAACGACCTACATAAGCGGTGTAGTCGTCAATTTCTTTACGACTTAAATCTGCGCCTTTTGGTAGTTTCAGTACAACAACACGACCATTTTCATCATTGGCCGGGCCAGAGAATACTTTGAAGTCAACATCTTTCATGATGTCGTTAACATCTACCAGCTCCATATCGATACGCAGATCAGGTTTGTCTGAACCGTATCGAGACATGGCCTCTTCATGTGTCATACGAGGGAACGGGTTAGGTAACGGCACCTCTAATACATGTGCGAACAAATCGCGAATCATGCCTTCAGTGATGGCCATGATCTTTTCTTCGTCAACGAAACTCAGCTCCATATCCAGCTGAGTAAATTCAGGCTGACGATCAGCACGTAAATCTTCATCACGGAAACAGCGAACCATCTGGTAGTAACGGTCCATGCCCGAAACCATTAGCAGCTGTTTAAAAATTTGAGGCGATTGTGGCAAGGCAAAGAAACTGCCCTGATGCGTACGAGACGGCACTAAATAATCACGTGCACCTTCTGGCGTCGCTTTTGTCAGCATCGGTGTTTCCATATCCCAAAAATCCTGATTATCCAGATACTCGCGTAAGGTGCGGGTAATCTGGCTGCGTAATTTAATACGTTTCAGCATTTCAGGACGACGCATATCCAGATAACGGTATTTCAGACGGTTATCTTCATTCACATCGTCATCATCAATCATAAATGGCGGTGTTTCTGACTCGTTCAGAACTACCAGTTTAGTCACATTGATTTCAATTTTACCGGTACGCAGATCATCATTAACCGTGCCTTCAGGGCGGGCGCGTACAGTACCGGTTACTTGCAACACATATTCATTACGAATGGCCTCTGCCTGCATGAACATTTCAGGGTCATCTGGATTGAATACAACCTGCACCAGACCTTCACGATCACGTAAATCAACAAAAATAACACCGCCGTGATCACGACGTCGGTTAGTCCAACCACAAAGCGTTACTTCTTGGTCGAGTAATGTCTCATCAACAACACCACAATAATGGCTGCGCATAGGTAAAAATCCTGAATTAGTGTGAAGCAAAATTGGTTAATGCAAGGGCGGAGATGTTACTTGTTCAACAGGCACTTATCAACCGCAAAGGCCGCTGGAATGCTATAAAATTCAAAATCTTAAGTCTAAGTTATTGAAAATGGCCCTTTTTGGCAAAAACGTGTGCTTAATCGGCTGATTTACTATAAATTCAGCCTCCATGAATACACAAACCACCAAACTGACCTCTAAATCCATATTGATCACCGGCTGCTCTTCAGGAATCGGTTATTGCGTTGCTAAAAACCTTAAAAAAGCAGGTTACAGAGTTTTTGCCACCGCGCGCTTAGAAGCTGACGTCAGCAGACTCAAGACGGAAGGATTTGAAGCCTTTCAACTGGATCTCACCAATAGTGACAGCATCAATAAAACTGTAGATGAAATTTTAAAACTGACCGACAACCATCTTGATGCATTATTTAACAATGGTGCTTATGGTCTGCCCGGTGCGGTTGAAGATTTATCTCGGGATGCCTTACGGGTGCAATTTGAAACTAATGTCTTTGGCTGGATTGAACTCACCAACCGAATTATTCCGGTTATGCGCCAGCAAAACTATGGCCGCATTATCATGAACAGCTCTGTACTCGGTTTTGCAGCCATGGCTTACCGCGGCGCATATAACGCATCTAAATTTGCAATTGAAGGCTTTACCGACACATTAAGACTGGAATTAAAAGATACCCCTATTCAGCTAAGCCTGATTGAACCGGGTCCAATATCCAGCAAGTTCCGACAAAATGCCAAAAAGGCATTTGATCAGTTTATTGATGCTGAAAACAGCCCGCATAAAGAACAATACCAAGCGATGGAAAGAAGACTCAACAAACCTGGTCCGGCAGCACCATTCACCCTGCCTCCAGAAGCTGTTTTAAAACGGGTCATTCATGCACTGGAATCAGAAAAACCGAAAGCACGTTATTATGTAACCGTGCCCACCTACTTGTTTGGTTACCTGAAACGATTTTTATCTTCCTCTATGATGGATAAGATTCTAAGTAAAGCTGGTGGCGATGGAAAACGTTAATAGTAAAAACGCCCTATAATCAGGGCGTTTTTACTAATTTAGTTTTTTCTTAGTTAAAGCCAAGCCTAATAAACCTGTCAGCATTAAAAGAAGTACAGAGGGTTCCGGCACATTATTAACAGGCCGAGTAACAGAGGTTGAGAAATCCCACTCGGCTTCCAGATATATAGGGTCCATTGTTTGATAATCTTCAGCAAATAATGCCCTGCCCCCATCGAAATCTTCAATTAGAAGATCCGTGTAATTTCCTATATCAACATGCTCAAGAAAGAATTCAACACCATCAAATACACCATTATCAAAGTAAAAAGAGGTATAGGTTGGATCGTTAACATCAGCCTGACCAAAAGAATAGTTTCCCAGAGTAATAGTAAAGTCCCAATCAATTAGACTATCAATCAAATGTTGCTCATCAGGATCATTACCAGCAATAAGTGCATCATCATAGGTGACATCTAAAAACACCGAATCATCAAACACCAGACCAAACGGATTATTGCCAGCATTGTCTTCAGTGACAAAACCTTCTACAGATGTCGTCACCATGACTGCCTGAGCGCTAGTCATCGTCAACTGCATCAGTAACACCCAAAATAAACTTGTTATTATTTTCATTCGTACCTACCCCTTAAATCAATTTCTTGATGGGAAAATTCCCGTCAGAGCTACACATGCCCGTATAGCAAGATATGGTGAGCGGTTTTGATGTGAACGACTGCCACCCGTGTTTGCAACGGTTATTGAAGAGCTGTCCATATTTGAATTGGTTAATAAAGAATCGTTGTAAACTTTTGAACGATTTTTGTAAGCAAGAACCGCATTAGCTGGTGAATCTGCGTTACCGGCTTCTGTGGTACCGCGAAGTGTGGCAGTGTGATTGTGAGATGGTATATCGTTAACAGTAAGAGCTACTTCTTCAGCACCACCACGCGCGCCCTGACGAATATTTGTTAAACCTGGACCTTGTCCTGCATGAACCGGACTACGCCCTCTAAGATCAGGCAAACCGAAAGTAGTACGCCCATCACCACCATATGTGGTTCCATATAACGCAAACAAAGCATTATTTTGAGCTATAGACAGTAATTGACCATCAGCATTTGTAAATCCACGTGGACAGAAAGTAAAACCGACCCAGATGATTTCACCTATGAATGGATCCATCCCGGCTTTTGCTTTACCCGGCATCATAGTTAATGTAGACAGAACGAATAAAACTGAAAGGTTAAGTAAACTGAATCTATTTATTTTATTCATAATAATTTCCTTTTATTAATACTAATCTATGAGTTCAACATGAAAACATTTAAGCAAGTTTAGTTCCTTTTTTATAAACCTTTGTTTTTACTAAAAAATAAAAACGAGAATTCAAACAAAACACCCAAAGCGTAAAAAAACCTGTCAGTACTCAATCCCAACTCAGATTAAAAAATGTTGGAAAAGGCTTACCATCGTAATCAATATCGCCATTGGCTTTGATATTGGTTCTTAGCACAACCTGCCTGACCATTTCCGGCATCATCACCATGCCAACATATTTACCCATGCATTCATGCGAGCCATAACCAAAAATAAAATTATGATAGAAAGTCCGGTCGGGGTTAAAATCATCCGGATCATCATAAGCATAAGGGTCAAACATCGCTGATTGGGTAGCCATTAATACATATGTACCGGCATCAATTGTTGTTTCATGAGCGCGCCCCTTTGCAACCGTATATTTTTCTGCCGCCTGCCTGAACACAAACGGACTGATTGGAACATAACGCAGTGTTTCCCAGACAATATCATCAAAGGCCTTGGTGTCTTCCAGTTGTGCGGCTTCTTTGGCTTTGTTTAAAAGATCAGGGTCTTTTAAAATCATTTCAATCGACTGCGCCACCGCTTGTGAACTGGTTTCAATAGCGCCAATTAACAATCCACCAGCATTCACACCAACACGCTGTAAACCAAAGTCCATTTCATCCGGGTATGATGCACGCAACATACGCGTAACAATATTATCGGTTAACCTATCGACCTTACGCCCGGTAATCCAGTAAAAGCCTTTAGCCAGTAAATTCCAGAAAAAGAACAAAAAGTTTTTAGCTTCGCCAAATTTTACCGAGAGCGATTTCCTGACCATTAAATGAATTATATATTTACCCAACTCGTCAGAAGCTTTTTCATGTTCTTTGACAATATGATCAAATTTTTCTTTTGAGTTTTGACTAAAGGGTTGATTATGAAAAGTGTCATATTGGGTCCAGAATGACCAACGCTTTAAGTCTTCAGGTTCTACACCGTCCAGGCCAAAATAATCCTGAACAATAGAAGCAGGTACTCCCCGACAATATGCTTCAACAATTTCAATATTACCGTTCGCCTCATCCAAAATTTTGGCTGCATTTTTAGCGACCAGCTCCCTTACCAGCGGTAAATCATCTCGGTTTAGCATGGCATGCATCATACCTTTTTCACGATCATGCAATGCATCATCGTCATGCGCCATCAGGTAATCAGCCATTTTGGGCTTATATAAATCAACCGTAAATATTTTAGGCAGCATCAATGTATCACGCACATCTTCAAATAACGTGATAAGCGTTGCTTCCGGCGTTACCAGAATCGGACGCTGCTGACGCAGCTGTTTAAAAAATGGAAGAGGTTCGGTTTTCATCCAGCCATACACCAGAGGAAATTTTTCATCCTCTGGTGCCGCATCATACTCTTTTAAATAATCCTTTATTTCAGACATTATATTTCCTTAAAGTGTCTTTATATATTCCAGCAGATCCAGTCGATCTTCTTTGCTTAAAGGTACTGATTTCCCATCTTTTCCAATAAACTGATATTCATGCCCAGCATTGCTGTTTCCCTCAAGCGTTGTCAGGAAACGAGTACCTTTATAACCCTGACTTTTTAAACCCACCTTTTCAGGATCAAATTCGCGACTGCCTGTATAAAACTCTTCAGGCCGGTATTCGCCATCAGCCGGATCACCTTTCTTTTTCTTCGGTAGCAGCAAGTCATATAACGTTGGTACAGAACCGTTATGAAGATATGGCGCTGTTGCCCAGATACCATTGAGAGGACGAGCCTTATACGCCATTAAAGATGCAAAAGGATTCACCGTATTATCTGGCTCATAATCCCCGCGTTTTAATGACGCTTTGATGGGGTTATCAAGTAATGATGAGATCAGCGTATAAGCCCAGTCAGCGCCACGGCGCAGCCACCATTTATCAGGGTCAGGTGTTGCAACAACATTTGTCGTTGCTATCGTCAGCAACGCTGCAACCGGCATTTGCTCTTCCATATAAAGACTGCCAACACCGACATCCAGATATTGATCCTGAACAATACCACTGCGACCGGTATACACCAGTGCATTGGTAGCCATTTTAGGATCGGTGCCGGCTTTATCAACTGAAGTGAAATTAGCAATAACTTTTCTTTCTGGATCATCATGCTTGATTGTTGCATGACAGGAAACACAGCGCTGCTCATACAGTACCTGACCACGATTGATTCTTGCCTGATCCAGTTTACCGAGAATCTCTTCAGGCCACTTAGGTGACGTTAGATCACGCAGGTGATTTTCCATACGCTCAAGATTGTTTACATTAACCGAAGATTCATACTTAACATGTTTGCCAAATGGAAATTCACCACCAATAAGTGCCGATAAACTAAAACCGTCTTCTTCATGCCAGTCCAGCGTACCAAACACGCCAATAACCTCTCCGGTATTCCTACCGATCGGGCCTAAACCGGCATTCGCTGCAATACCATTCCATTGCACATAATCATGCTGTGGAATATCCCATAAAAATGGATAACTCACAGGCGCATTCGGCTTATTAAATAGTTCGTTTTTAAGCTCTACCATCTGCCGCGTTGTCAGTAATGGTTTGATATTTTCAACAATGCGATCAAAGTCATTATCTTTAACCACGCTTTTTGGAATCCCGGCCAGTACCTTTTTTGCCTCTTCAGCAGTCATTACCGTGAGTAATGCTTTTTTCATTTGTTCTTTATTGAGCACATGCTGCAAGGCACGATTAAAAATTCGTCCAAAGGCATCTAAGCGACCATAACCATAAGCCAGATTACTGTGATTAATGGTGATGTAATCAAGTAAGCGCGCCGCATATTTTTTCATATCCTCTCTTACCTGATCTTCACTGCTGTAATTTCGACCACCACTGATCATCTGACCAAAACCATTTCTTTCCAGTACCGCTTCAACAAATCGTTTTTCTTTTTCGGGATTAGCAATAGTGTCAGCCATCGCAGCGCTGATATCTTTAACAAAGTTTTCCATATCAGACATTGCCGGGCCACCATCAATACGCATGGCCACACCATTATAATTAATCTGGGTGGTATGGCAGGCAGCACAGGTCAACCCCATAAAGT
>Ga0316205_10004774_pt1 | contig 11629 bp, 9 predicted proteins | sample 3monthpyrite_MG_FD_204941 | JGI IMG/M metagenome (GOLD analysis project Ga0316205, IMG submission 204941) | Microbial mat bacterial communities from mineral coupon in-situ incubated in ocean water Damariscotta River, Maine, United States -... | ecosystem: Environmental > Aquatic > Marine >... | reverse complement strand
TCCCCCCCCCGCCCCCGGCGGCCGCCGCATCAAGCTGCGCTACATCACCCAGGCCAAGACCCGCCCGCCCGGCTTCGTGGTGAAATGCTCGAACCCCGACGATCTGCCCAAAAGCTACGAACGGTACCTGATCAACGGGTTGCGCGACAGTTTCGAGATGCCCGGAACGCCCATCCGCTTGTATCTTCGCAGCGATTCCGACCAGAATCCCTACAAGAACCGCAAGAAAGCGCAGCGGTCGAAACTGTCCAAACACATGAAGGTCAATCGCGGCGAATAGCCCCCATCACATCAAACCCATCTTTGTGCCTGAAATATCCCCGGGGGGGCCGCCGCAGGCGGCGGGGGCCGCGCCCCCGAATCTGACATGTCCTGAAGCCCGCAGGGCTACGCCGCCGGGTCCATCACCAGATTCTCACAGGATTTTTCGCGGGAATTGTTTTTCAGGGCACTTAGCGGATTTTCAGGGTCGCCAGTCCGATCAGCGCCAGAACGACCGAAATGATCCAGAACCGGATGACAATCTGCGGCTCGGCCCAGCCCTGTTTTTCGAAATGATGGTGGATCGGCGCCATCAGAAACACGCGCCGCCCGGTCATCTTGAAATAGGCAACCTGAATGATCACGCTCAGCGCCTCGACCACGAACAACCCACCAACGATGCCCAGCACGATCTCGTGCTTGGTGACCACAGCGATCGCGCCCAGCGCGCCGCCCAAAGCCAGCGAGCCGGTATCGCCCATGAACACCGCAGCGGGGGGGGCGTTATACCACAGGAAGCCCAGCCCGCCGCCCCCCAGCGCCGCGGTAAAGATCAAAAGCTCGCCGGTTCCGGGCACGTAGTTCACCTCCAGATACGAGGTGAAATCCACCCGGCCGACGGCATAGGCAATCACACCCAGCGTGCCGGCCGCGATCATCACGGGCATGATGGCCAGCCCGTCCAGCCCGTCCGTCAGGTTCACCGCGTTCGCCGAACCGACGATGACGAAAGCCGCGAAGGGAATGAACAGCCAGCCCAGATCCAGCAGATATTCCTTGAACACCGGGAACGCCAGCCGCCCTTCCAGGCTCTCGGGATGCAGATACATCGCCGCCAGCGCCGCCAGCGTCGCGATCAGGAACCCCAACGCCAGTCGAAACCGGCCTGACAGCCCGTCGTGACTGAATTTCGAAACCTTGGCAAAATCGTCGGCAAAGCCGATCGCGCCAAAACTCAGCGTGACCCCCAGCACCAGCCAGACATAGGCGTTGTCCAGCCGCGCCCACAGCAGGGTCGAGAAGGTCAGCGGCATCAGGATCAACAGCCCGCCCATGGTGGGTGTGCCCTTCTTGGTCAGCAAATGCGATTCAGGGCCGTCTTCGCGGATCGGCTGTCCCTTGCCCTGGCGGCTGCGCAGGAAATCGATCAGCGGTTTGCCAAAGACAAAGCCGAACACCAGCGCGGTGAAGAACGCCGCGCCGGCGCGCACGGTGATGTATCGAAACAGGTTGAACGCGCCAAAGTCCTGGGACAGTTCGGCCAGCCAATACATCATCGTTCACTCTCCAGCAGATCCATCAGACTTTTCGGGTTCGGGATGCCCCAGATGACGCAGCGCATCGACAATCCGCGAGACATAACTGCCTTTCGATCCCTTCACCAGCACTACGTCACCCGGACGCACCAGACTGTGGGCGTCTGCCCCCAGATCGTCGGCCCCTGCCACATGCCGCCCGCGCCTGTGGGCCGGCAGCGCGCCGTGCAGCACGGCCATGCGCGGGCCGACGGTGTGCACGATGTGGATCCGTTCCATCGACGCAAGCGTCGCCAGCGCGCGGTGCAGCGCGGCTTCGTCCGGGCCCAGTTCCAGCATGTCGCCCAGAATGGCGATGCGCCGTCCGCCCGGCAAGGGGGCGGTCTCGGCCAGCACGTCCAGCGCCGCGGCCAGCGACGCCGGGTTGGCGTTGAACGCATCGTCGATCAACGTCAGCGACGCCTCGGTCGCCGGGTCCAGCAGAATCCGCTCGCGCCGGCCCCGGCCCGAAGGCGGGCGCCAGCGGCCAAGCGCCTGCGCCGCCAGCGCCAGGTCCAGCGAGAGCGCCCTGGCCACGGCCAGACAGCCAAGCGCGTTCATGCCAAAATGGGCGCCCGCATCGGTCAGCCGCAGCAGGTAGTCTGTCTCCTCCACCCGCGCTTCGATGACCAGCGCACCCGGGGTGCGGCGCAGGGATTTCTGTCTGACATCCCCTGTCTGACCAAAGCCGACGGCAAGGCCGGGGGCCGCGCCCTTCAGCTGCGGACTTTGCGCCAGACCTTCGGGAAAGATTGCGATTCCAGAGGGTTCCAGGCCCTTGTAGATCGCAGATTTCTCTCGGGCGATGCCGTCAAGGTTCTCGAACGCCTCCAGATGCGCGGCGGCGACGGTGGTTATCATCGCCACATGCGGCCGCGTCAGGCGGGCCAGGGGCTCGATCTCTCCGGGGTGGTTCATGCCGATCTCGACAACCGCGAAATCGGCGTCGCGGGGCAGGCGCGCCAGCGTGATCGGCACCCCCCAATGATTGTTGAAACTGGCCTCGGCGGCGTGGACGGTGCCAAAACCGGCCAGCATCTCGCGCAACATTTCCTTGGTCGAGGTCTTGCCGACCGAGCCGGTGACCGCCACCACCCGGGCCCTGGCCCGCGCGCGTCCGGCTGCACCCAGGGCGGTCAGACCGGCCATCACGTCCTTGACCACCAGGCACGGCCCCATCACGCCTTCGGGCACATGATCGACCAGGGCAGCGGCGGCGCCCTTGTCCAACGCCTGCGCCACGAAATCATGCCCGTCGCGCGCCGCCTTGAGCGCGATGAACAGATCGCCGGGCTGCAAACTGCGGGTATCAAGGGACAATCCGGTCGCCGCAAAGGGCGCCGTGGCCTGCCCGCCGGTCGCCGCGGCGGCGTCGATATCGGTCCACAACACCCCCATGTCAGAGCCTTCCGTCCAGCGCCGCCACAGCGACGCTGGCCTGTTCCAGATCGTCGAAAGGATAGACGGTGCCAGCGATGATCTGACCCGTCTCGTGGCCCTTGCCGGCGATCAACAGGGCATCGCCGGGTTCCAGCGCATCCACCGCCCGCAAGATCGCCTCGGCGCGGTCACCTATTTCCGTGGCCTCGGGGCAGGCCTTCAATATTTCTGCACGAATATCCGCCGGAACCTCGGATCTCGGGTTGTCGTCTGTCACAAATACAACATCGGCGTGTTCGGCCGCGGCCCGACCCATCAACGGGCGCTTGGCCTTGTCGCGGTCCCCGCCGGCCCCCAGAACCACGATCAGCCGTCCCATCACATGCGGGCGCAGCGCCATCAACGCCGTCTCGACCGCGGCCGGGGTATGGGCGTAATCGACAAATACCGGCGCGCCGTTGTCGCGCGTGGCGGCCAGTTGCATGCGCCCGCGCACACCCTCCAGATGTTCCATCGCCGCGATGGCAGCCCCGGCATCCGCCCCGGTTGCCAGCACCAGGCCCAGGGCCACAAGTGCATTCCAAGCCTGAAACCCGCCGACAAGCGGCAAATGGACGTGATGCGCCGCGCCCTTCAGCGCGAACCGCAGGTCCTGCCCCTGCGCGCCATAGCGTTGCGCAAGAATTCTCAGATCGCTGTCAGGGCTTTGCCCGACGCGGATCACCCGCTGCCGGACCTGAGCGGCCAGTCTTGCGCCAAAGGCATCATCGGTGTTGATCACGGCAACGCCATCTTCGGGCAGCAAGCGCGAAAACAGCGCCGCCTTGGCCTGAAAATAGGCCTCCATATCCGGGTGATAATCCAGATGATCCTGGCTCAGATTGGTGAAAGCCGCGGCCTGAAGCCGGACCCCCTCCAAACGGCGCTGATCCAGCCCGTGCGAGCTGGCCTCCATCGCGGCATGGGTGACGCCGGCATCGGCGGCCTGCGCCAACAGCCGATGCAGGGTCACGGGATCCGGGGTTGTGTGGCTGAGGGGGGTTTCCCACGCGCCCTCGACACCCGTGGTGCCGATATTGATCGCCGCATGTCCCAGCGCCGCCCAAAGCTGGCGCGCGAAGCTGGCGACCGAGGTCTTGCCGTTGGTGCCGGTCACCGCGACCATCGTTTCGGGTTGCTGGCCAAACCACAGCGCCGCCGCCATGGCGAGCGCGGCGCGCGGCTCCTGGGCGACGATCACGGCGGCGTCCGGGTGCCGGGCCAGCGCATCGGCGGCCAGTTCGGCGCCGTCGCGGTCGGTCAGGATGGCCCGCGCCCCCATGCGCAGCGCCGGATCGATGAATTCCGCGCCATGCATCAAGGATCCGGGCAGCGCCGCGAACAGCATTCCGGGCTTGACCGCGCGGCTGTCCAGCGTGATCCCGCTGATCCGGGCGCGCGGATCGCCGCTGCGGGCGGTCAGGCCCAGTTCTCCAAGGCTCTTGTCGAAGGCCATACCTGTCCCCGTGCCACGCTCGACGCTGATTAGCGCAGCTCGAAGGCCGCTTCAATATCAGCCACGCTTTCCGGGCGCATTCCCATGACCGGCGCGATGCGGCGCACCATTTCGGCGGCCACAGGCACCACCGTCCAGCCGGCGGTGCGGCGCGCATCGGCGCCCGTGCCGTCGGAGGGCTCGTCCATGGTCACGACGATGACATAGCGCGGGTCGGTCATCGGGAAGGCGCCGGCAAATGTCGCCAGCACCCGGCCTTCGTAATACCCGCCCTGCGGGTCGGGCTTGTCCGCCGTGCCCGTTTTGCCGCCAACGGCATAGCCTTCGGCCTCGCCCAGCGAGGCCGTGCCGCGCGTGACGACCGCGCGCATCAGTGCGCGCATCGTCCGCGATGTCTGTTCCGAGATCAGTTGCTCGCCCGGAACCGCATCGGGGCGGCGCAGCAGGGTCGGCACGACGCGCCGCCCACCATTCACCAGCGCCGCGTATCCGGCCGCCAGTTGCACCGGCGTTATGGCCAGACCATGTCCATAGCTGATCGTAATAGTTGACAATTCAGTCCATCTGTCAGGGTATTGCGGCAACACGCGACCGGCCTCGGCCAATTCCAGCGGCATCGGATCCAGAAACCCGAACCGGCGCAGGAACTCCTGCTGACGCTCGCCGCCGATCTGCTGCGCCAGACGCGCCGTGCCGATATTCGACGAATGGACAAACACATCGGTGACCGAGTTTTCGGGGCCGTAATCGCTGAAATCCCGGATCTGGAATCCGGCCATCCGCAGCGGGCCGCGCGTGTCCACCATCGTCTCGGGCGTGACCAGCCCAAGGTCCAGCGCCTGAGCAATGGCGAAGGATTTCATCACCGAACCCAACTCATAAATGCCCTGAACAGCGACATTGAACAGCGGCGATTCAGCGGGATTTCCCGTGCTTGGCGCGATCGGCCTGTCATTGGGATCGAAATCCGGCAGCGACGCCATGGCGACGATCTCGCCGCTTTGGGCGTCCATCACGATGGCGGCACCGGCCCGGGCGTTGAGCATGGAAAGGCCGTTGCCCAGCACGTCCTCGACAATGCCCTGCACCCCAAGATCGAGCGACAGCGTCAACGGCACGTCAACCAGATCAGGATCACGCAACCGGTCGTCCATCTGGTATTCGATGCCGGCCCGGCCCAGAATCTCGGCGCCGCTCACGCCTTGCTGGCCGAATCCGGCACCGCCCAGAATATGCGCGGCCAGACTGCCATTGGGATACAGACGCATTTCGCGCGGACCCAGCAGCAGACCCGGCTCTCCGATATCGTGCACGGCCTGCGCCTGCTCGGGCGACAGGCGCGCCCGGACCCACACGAAGCTGCGATTCGGATCGGTCAACTGGGCGGTCAGGCGTTGCTCGTCCAGATCGGGAAAGATCTGGGCCAGTTCGCGCGCGGCGCGGGCGCCGTCGATCATGTAGCGCAGTTCGGCATAGAGCGAGTTGGTCACCAGATTGGTGGCCAGCAAGCGGCCGTTGCGATCCAGAATGTCGGCACGACCCTCGGCGATCTGTTCGCCCTGAAAGGGCTCGGGCTCGATCACCGGCGATGCAGCCAGCTGCCCCATTCGCGCGGCGATCAGCGCGAAGCCGGCAAAAAAGGCCACGGCGAGGAAAAGCAGCCGCCATTCGGCCCGTTTGCGACCGGCATCGCGCGCCTGCTCTCTGCGCAGACGCAAATTGTCGCGTTCGATCCGCTGCGTGCTTTCGCCGTTCTCGCGGGCGTCCAGAATGCGCGGCAGGGGCCTGAGAGGGGTGCGAATCATTGGTCGGCCCCCGGCTGGTCAAGATCCTGATCGTTCGGCGGGGTCGAATTCCGGGCCAAAAGCATCGGATAGGCGATCTCATCCAGTTGCCCGAACTGGCGCCCCTCCATGGGCACCAACCCAAGGCGGACGGCATTCATCTCAACCAGCGCCTCCAGGCGCTCGGGGCGGTTCAGATAGGCCCATTCCGCGCGCTGGACGCTCAATGCTTCTTGCAGGCTGCTGACTTCACGGCGCAGGTCGCGCAGATCGCGAATGGATTGCTGCGTCTGGTTGCCCTGATCGTAGGCCCAGATCGCAAGACCAATGACGGCAAACGCCGAAAGGACGTAAAAAAGCCCCCGCATCAATGACCTCCTTTCTGCGCCAGACGCGGCAAGCCGACACTGGACCGGTCTACCGGCCCCGCCGCTGCCCCGGTGCGCCGGGCGATGCGCAGCAACGCCGAACGCGCACGCGGATTGGCGGCGCATTCCGCGTCATCGGCGGCAATCGCGCGCCGCGTAATCAGGTCGAATCGCTCGGGCTCCGGGGTGATTTGCGGTGCATGGCGGCTGCCCTGCCCGGCCCGTCCGGCGCGCAACTGCATGAACCGCTTGACGATCCTGTCCTCCAGCGAATGGAAGCTGACCACCACCAGCAACCCACCGGGCTTGAGCGCGCGCTCGGCCGCTTCCAGCGCGTCGATCAGTTCGTGAAACTCTGTGTTGACGGCGATACGCAGCGCCTGAAAGCTGCGTGTCGCCGGGTGGCTTTGCCCTGGCTTGGGACGCGGCAGGCAGGCGCTGACGATCCCCGACAATTCCAGTGTGCGGGTGATCGGCGCCGTGTCCCGCGCCCGGACGATGGCCCGCGCAATGCGGCGCGACGCGCGTTCCTCGCCGTAGTGGAACAGGATATCGGCCAGTTCGCCCTCGCTGGCGGTGTTCACCAGATCGGCCGCCGACACCCCGTCCTGGCTCATGCGCATGTCCAGCGGACCGTCCTTGGCGAAGGAAAACCCGCGCTCGGCCTGGTCCAGTTGCATGGACGAGACCCCCAGATCCAGCACGACGCCGTCCAGCAGGTCCTCCGAATAGGTATCCAGCTGCGAAAACGTGCCGTGCACCACCTGCAACCGGTCCCCATAGGCGGCGCCCCATTGGGCGGCCATTGTCAGGGCCAGGGGATCGCGGTCCACGCCGATCACCCGGGCGCCGGCGTCCAGAAAGGCGCGCGTGTAGCCGCCCGCGCCCATCGTGCCATCCAGCCAGACACCGGTGATCGGCGCGGCGGCTTTCAGGATCGATCCAAGCAGCACGGGAATATGCGGGGCATCGGGTGCGGCATGGGGCATCGGGGGTTCCGTCACTAATTGGGCAGATCCGGCAGCAGGATTGTCGGATCGAAGCCTTCATCCTGCTTGGCAAGCCACGCGGCTTCGCGGGCCAGTTCCTCGGATTCGTAGGTTTCAGGTTTCCAGATCTGGAAATGATCGCCCGATGCGATGAAAAACGCCTTGCCGTTCAGATCCAGCCTCTTGCGCAGTTTCTGGGGCAAGACAATGCGGCCATCCTCGACAACCTGGGCGGGCAGCGAATGGCCGTGATACCAGCGTTCCAGCATCTTGCGCTCGTCCGAGCCCTTTTTCATCTGCTCGATGCGGCGGTCGATCTCGTCGATTGCTTCGATCGTGTAGCATTCCAAAAGCTTGTGGCCTTCGAAGCCGTAGACGATGACAAGGTTGGGGCGCTGACCGTCACTCCAGTCCGGATCGCCGGCTTCGATCACACGGCGAAACGGGGCCGGCACAGAAACCCTGCCCTTCCCGTCAACCGTTTGCTCGCCTTCGCCGCGAAACTTGCGCGCCACTGTGCTGCGCCTCTTGGTTTTGGCCGATCGCATCTGAATCGCGCCGGTTGAAATAGGAAACGGCGGTTCGAACTGCTGCCACTGTTCGAACCGCCGCCCTCGTCCCATCTCTGGGTTGTCCGACTGCGCCGACCACCTGGGGGGGGGATTGGTGCTGCTCGCCTAACGCGCCGGATCTCTTACTTCGGTATCGCGGGGTGCCTGTATGAAGCTGCCTTCAAGTTTTTGTTTTGTGTTCCGCTCTTCCGTATTGCTTGTATGACATGGGATTTGGTGGTCCTCAATGAAGAATCCCCGCCCGCTCGCCTTTTTTGGGACCAGCGACTCACACTGCCGTGACCCAATAGGTTGAATCGGCACCTCCAATTCGCAATATGTGGTGTATTTCCTACAGTCTTGCCACAAAATCCAGCAATCATTTGCCTGAACGCACAGGCCATAAAATCCCATGTATTTGCCTGCACATGTTGCCTATTCGCAACAAGCAATTCTTTAACGTGTCAGTCTCTAGAGTTATCCACAGAATATTTGCGGCCACTTCGATGGAATCCGCCTGATCGTCCAGAGCTTCCGGCAGATTTCGGTTGAAGGCCATGATTTCCCATATGCGAAGAGAACGCAGATCGCGGGCCATGAATTCCCGGAATAAAGAAAGACGCCGGCAGCGCAGGGCCATCGGCGTCCGTCAACAGGGATATCGGATGTTCAGGCCAGGACGTCGATCAATCCGCGCGCCATACGGTGATAGGCGGCCCCGGCCGGGCTGTCGGTGGCCGCAACGGGCACGCCGCCATCGCCCGACAGGCGCACCTCGACCGCCAGCGGCAACGCACCCAGGAACGGCAGGCCCTGTTTCTCGGCCTCGCGTTGAACCCCGCCGTCGCCAAAGATGTGTTCCTCGTGCCCGCATTCGGGGCAGATGAAGGTCGACATGTTTTCGATCAGCCCCAGGACCGGCGTTTTCAGCGTCTCGAACGCCTTGAGCGCCTTGCGCGCGTCCAGCAGCGCCACATCCTGCGGGGTCGACACGACGATGGCGCCCGTCACGTCGAATTTCTGGCACAGGGTCAATTGAACATCGCCGGTGCCCGGCGGCATGTCGACGACCAGGCAATCCAGATCACCCCAGGCGACCTGCGTCATCAATTGCTGCAACGCGCCCATCAGCATCGGACCGCGCCAGATGACCGCTTCATCCTCGGCCATCATCAACCCCAGCGAGATCATGCGCACGCCATGCGCCATCGGCGGGATGATGGTCTTTCCGTCAGGCGAGGCCGGGCGCTTGGTGACGCCCATCATGCGGCCCTGGCTGGGACCGTAGATATCGGCATCGACCAGCCCCACTTTCCAGCCTTCGCGCGCCAGGGCGACCGCCAGATTGGCAGAAACGGTCGACTTGCCGACCCCCCCCTTGCCGGATCCGACCGCAATGATCCGCTGCACGCCCGGCACGCGCGAGGGACCGGGCTTTGGATGCCCGCCGATCTTCAGGGATGGCGCCTCGCCCGCCGGGGCCTTTGGCTTGGCGGCGGGGCCATGGGCGGTCATTGCCGCGCTGACCCGTTCGACGCCGGGCAAGGCCCGGACAGCGGCCTCGGCGCTGGCCGGGACCTGCGCCATGGCGCGCGCCGCTTCGGGTGTCTCCACCTCGATCACGAACCGCACATTGCCGCCATCCACGACCAGCGCCCGCACCAGGTCGCGGCTGACCAGGGTGCCGCCGCCCGGCACCGCGACGGCGTCAAGGGCCTGAAGGATCGACTCGCGCGTGGGATCGGTGTGGGGGGCCATTGTCTGTTCTCCTGCTGACCGCGTTGATGCTGTGTAAAGTGTTCCGGCGCGCGCGGCAAACAAGTGCCGGAGCGGCGCGCCGACCGAGACGCGGACCAGGACGATGACGGGAAGAAGACGGCGACCTGGAAATCATGCAGGCTGGACCGCTGTTTTCATTGAGAAACTTTACCGTGCGGTCATTTTTTTGGCGAACCCCTTGATAATCGTATAAAGTTTACGCAGCGAAACCATGTAATTTCTGCATAGCGGCATTGCGATCGCGAGGTATTGTGCACGCGCAGCATGAGGTCCATGTTGTCTGCAACGAGGCACCAACACTGACAACCGCCTCATTGAAGAAAGAGAGAACACCATGGCCTACGCTTCGGTTCATCATCATACCCACCGCGCCGGGATCCTGGCGCCGCTGCGCAACGCGCTGGAAACCATGCGCACCGCCTGGCAGCGCTCGCGCGTCTACGCGAACACCTACAACGAATTGAGCGTCCTGAGCACCCGTGAGCTTGACGATCTGGGCATCCCGCGCTCGGCCATCAGCCGCATCGCCTACGAGGCCGCCTACGGTCGCGACGACTGAAACATCCGGGCAAACCGCCCGGAGACGAGACGACGGCTTTCTCCTCCCTTTGAGCCGTTCGTGAAGGGAACCGCTGCCTTTCTCCTCCCTGCAGCCGTTCCACCCTGTTGCCAAGGCCCCTCCTCCTCCCTGGGCCGACAGCACTCCGGCGCGGTTACCCCCTCCTCCTCCCTGGGTAACCGCGCCCCGAATTCGGGGCCAGGCACATACCGGCCCCAACGGGACGCATCGCCCTGCTCCTCCCTTGGGTGATGCATCGGCGCGGCGGCACTCGTCCTCCCTTGCCGCCGCGTCCAAAACACAGGGGCCCCGAAATCGGGGCCCCACCGCAACACGCCGTCGGATCCTCCCCCGACATGCGTGCATGGCGCGGCTGCCGATCTCCTCCCCGGCAGTCGCGCTTTTATCTTGTCAGGCAGGCGTGATCAGAACGGCACGTCGTCCATGCCATCGGCGGGCAACAAAAAACGCGCGACGATGTGCTTTTCGCCAGCCCGGTCAAACGCCACGGCCAGCTTGTCGCCATCCACCGACAGCACGGTGCCGGTGCCGAATTTCTGATGAAACACCCGCTCGCCCTCGGCAAAGCTGACCTCGGACGCGGCGCCGCGGCGGGCAGCCGGCGCGGCGGGCGCCTTGCGGGCGCTGTCCTGCATCCGTTTCCAGCCCGGCGCGTTGTAGACATCGGCGCGCACCGCCCGCGCCTCGATCGAATCGGCATCGACCGGCGCGGACGCGCGCCGCATTCCGGCCGCGCCATAGCCCCCACCATAAAGGCCCGGCGGCGTCAGCACGTCCACATGCTCAGGCGGCAATTCATCGATAAACCGGCTGGGCAACTGGTTTTGCCACTGACCGAACACCCGGCGATTGGCGGCAAAGGAAATGACGCACAGCTGCTCGGCCCGGGTGATGCCGACATAGGCCAGCCTGCGTTCCTCTTCCAATCCCTTCAGACCCTGTTCATCCAGACTGCGCTGGCTGGGGAACAGCCCGTCCTCCCATCCCGGCAGAAAGACAATGGGAAATTCCAGCCCCTTCGCCGCGTGCAGCGTCATGATGGTGACTTTCTCCGTGGTCTCCTCGGTCGCGTTGTCCATGATCAGCGCGACATGCTCCAGAAATCCCTGGAGATTCTCGAAGCTTTCCAAAGCCTTGATAAGTTCCT
>Ga0316205_10004773_pt1 | contig 11629 bp, 9 predicted proteins | sample 3monthpyrite_MG_FD_204941 | JGI IMG/M metagenome (GOLD analysis project Ga0316205, IMG submission 204941) | Microbial mat bacterial communities from mineral coupon in-situ incubated in ocean water Damariscotta River, Maine, United States -... | ecosystem: Environmental > Aquatic > Marine >... | reverse complement strand
ATTTTGCAGTATATCCGTCAATTATTAGCCTTGCATCCCGCGAGTGTAGGCCGTTTTAGCCAGCACGGAGGGAAATAGGAGAAGTACAATGCCACAAATTATTAACACGAACGTCGCTTCGTTAAATGCTCAACGAAATCTGAATCGTTCACAATCTGCTTTAGGTACCTCACTACAACGTTTATCTTCTGGTCTACGAATCAACAGCGCAAAGGACGATGCTGCGGGTCTGGCGATCTCTGAACGTTTTACAACCCAGATTCGTGGTTTGAATCAGGCGGCTCGAAATGCCAATGATGCGATTTCATTGTCACAAACAGCTGAGGGTTCTTTAGGCGAATATGGTAATATCCTGCAACGAGTTCGAGAACTAGCACTACAAGCTGCTAACTCAACAAACTCTTCTTCAGACCGTGCGGCGTTGAACAGTGAGGTTCAACAACAACTGGCTGAGCTGGATCGTATCTCAACAACCACTCAATTTAACGGTCAAAACGTACTGGATGGTACATTCACGGGTGCTCAGTTCCAGGTAGGTGCCAATGCTAACCAGACTATTACGGTTAACATCGGTAATGCTTCTACGGATGCATTGGGTGCATATCAATTTAATAATTCATCCAGTCCTGTATCAGGTACTGCTTTAGCTTCTGGTGATTTAACCATCAACGGCGTTAACGTTGGTGCTTCAGCTGATGGAAGCGCTGATGATATTGTTAATTCTATCAATGCTGTTAGTAATCAGACTAGCGTTACTGCAACGGCCACATCGTCTATTACCGCTACTAATAGTCCAACGGGTAGGACGGATCTGGCAGCAGGTGACCTGGTGATTAATGGTGTCGATATTGGTAATGTTAATGGTGACTACAACCTTGCTACACAAGGCGCTAATCTTGCTACTGCAATTAACAACAGAACAGCTACTACAGGTGTAACGGCTACTGCTAATACTGTAACAGGTGCTATCACATTAGCATCCAGTGTTGGTGAAACTATTGCGCTTACCAGTAATAATGGTACTGGTGGTGCGGCTAACGTTGAAAATGCTTCAGGTCTGGAATTATCAGGCAGTACTGCATTTGGCTCAAACTCTATTGCTTTGACTGGACAAAAAGCGACATCGGTGGCAACATTTGACTTCGCGACTGCTGTTGATGGAAGTACGTTTACAGTTGGTTCTGGCACCAATGCGCAGACATATGTGTTTGACCTTGATGGTAGTGATGGTGTAACAGGTACTAGTGTTGGTGGTAACTTTAATATCGCCAGTTATACCGATGATGCTACTCTGCGTACAGCGCTTGCAGACGTATTTGCAGGTACAAGTAACGTCAACTCTGCGCTTTCCAGTGAAGTGGCTTATGTCCTTGATGCCTCGGGTGCAACATTTGATCTTAACTTGACATCTGAAGCATTGGGTGTCGAGACAGATGTAGCTGCAACCATCTCGCAAAGTAGTACTTCTTTGGCGGGTGTTGCAAATACAGCGGGTACTGGTTTAAATGAAGGTGCTACTGTAATTGTTGATGGTACAACGTTCACTTTCACTAAAGCGGCTACTTCAGGAAACAATATCTCGTTAACTGATGCCGGTGCAACTGATGCAGCAACATTGGATACTATCGGTACTGCATTAGGTGGTGCAATTAACACAAATCATACAGCTAATACTACAGATATCGTTGCTACTTTTGGTGGTGGCGGTGATACCGTAATCGTTACTGCAGATGTTAAAGGTACTTCAGGTAATGCAAGCATTGATGCTACCGGTACTGCTATTGCAGCAGGTGCGGCTGAAACTATCACTAATGCAGCTGATGGTGCGTACACAGCTAGTACAACTTATGGTTTGATCTCACTGAGTTCTGGTGGATCTTATCAAGTTGGCGGTAACAACCCAGGTCTTGCAGGCTTATCAACTGCATCTTCTACACTGACAGCTATCAATACTGTTGATATCTCATCAGTAACGGGTGCTAACGATGCAATCAGCTTGATTGATGGTGCGCTGGATCAGGTCAGCACAATTCGTGGTGACTTGGGTGCGATTCAAAATCGTTTTGAATCAACTATCGCAAGTTTGAGTACAACATCAGAGAATCTGAGTGCTGCGCGTTCACGAATTCGTGACGCTGACTTTGCTCAGGAAACTGCGGCATTAACACGTAACCAGATTCTGCAACAGGCCGGTGTATCCATCCTGTCGCAGGCTAACGGTTTACCACAGTTAGTTCTCTCATTGTTGCAATAAGGAAGTAGTTAGTAACGTGTCCGGGATGGAGCCTGGACACGTTGTTCCTTAGATGCGAGGTACAGATATGAGTACAGACAATTTAGCTATAATTACATCGACACTACCGAGTCGTACAAACTCGACTGCAAAGAGCTCTGTTGCACCTGCAAAGAGTAGTAATATTACTCCAGTGGTTATCGAACGGCAGTCTATTGCCGCAAGCGGTAATAATCAGCCAGTTAGTAACGTTGCAGAGCGCGCTATAAATTCGGATGACGATGATCGTCTGGATGAAGCAGTTAGTGATATTAATTCTTATGTGCAAAACATTAATAGAAAACTACAATTTTCAGTTAATGAAGACTTGCCGTTAGGGCGAGCAGTCATCAAAGTGATTGATTCTGAAACAGATAAAGTTATTCGAGAAATTCCATCAGAAGAAGCGATTGCGATAGCTAAGAGAATTAGCGAGCAATTCGAAGAGACTGCAAGTATCGAAGGATTAGTATTTACTGATCATGCCTGATTGGCATTGATATTGCTTATTACTTATCGAAAGATAATGTTAAGAGAGTTGATATGGTAGCGATAACATCACCTGGGCTTGGGTCTGGTCTGGATGTCAACAGTATTGTTTCACAACTGGTGGCAGCAGAAGCAGCAGGTCCAACAAGTAGACTGGACAGGCGGGAAACAACCCTGCAGGTTCGACTGTCTGCGTATGGTACGTTAAAAGGTGCTGTTTCCCAATTTCAAGGTTCTCTTGCCAACTTACAAGATTTAACGTCCTATCAAACTAAAACAGCCAATTCCAGCGATACAGACGTATTGTCTGCAAGCGTAAGTAGTTCAGCAATTTCAGCTAACTATGACATCAAGGTTTCTCAGTTAGCCGAACAACACCGTTTATCAACTGACCCAATTAATCATGCCAACGCACAATTCACTGAAGTGACGGATGTAGTGGGCACAGGTACTTTGACATTTAAATTTGGTACAACAGATTATGTTTCAGGAACCGATACTTATAATTCATTTACACCCAATGCTGATAAAGCATCAAAAAGTATTACGATAACAGATGGTAGTATTAAAGGTATTCGTGATGCTGTTAATGAAGCAGATATTGGCGTAACTGCCTCCATTATTTTTGACGGCACCTATCAACGATTAACTTTCTCATCAGATGATAGTGGCGCGGCTAATAGTCTACAGATTGTGACTTCAGATATAGATGGTGATGATACAAACGACTCAGGTTTATCGTTACTAGCATTTAATGATGCTAATGGCGGTACATCTAACCTTGCGCAAAACGTTGCTGCACAGGATTCTATTTTGACGGTTAACGGCATTCAGGTTAGCAGCGAAAATAATACGATCAAAGATGTTCTCGATGGAGTTACCCTGAATCTAAAAGAAGTGGGTAATACAACGTTGGATATCGATATTGATGCAAATGCATCGTCATCAGCAATTAAGGCATTTGTTGCAAACTATAATGGGCTAATAGGCACAATAAATAACCTGACATCTTTTGATGTCGAAACAGGTCAGGCAGCACAGCTTAATGGTGACGGTGTCGTTCGAAGCCTGGAGACACAATTAAAACGCCTGTTAGGTGACCCGGTTAATTCGAGCGAAAGTAGTTTTAGTGTTTTATCTGATGTAGGTATAACCAGTAATGCCACAACAGGCTTGTTAGAAATTGATGAAGCAAAACTATCCACAGCATTAACCGACGAAGTCAACAATGTTATTGGTTTATTTGCAGCATTCGGTCAGTCATCAGACAGTGGTGTTATTTTTGATAGCGCAACCGATAGCACCCGTGAAGGAACATACGCAGTTGATGTAACCAGTTTTGCCACACAAGGTACATTAACAGGTTCTGCTGCGGCTAACCTAACTATTGTTAGTGGAACTAATGATACGTTAACAATAGACCTGGACGGGGTAACGGCAGATGTTGTGTTAACTGCTGGCACATACACAACCTCCGCTTTGGTTGCAGAGTTGCAATCACAAATTAATGCGACACAGGAATTTATAGATGTTGATTCCGAGGTCACTGTTAGTGAATCAGCAGGTATTTTTTCGATTAGTTCAAATCGTTATGGAGCGACTTCCAGTGTGACGATTACTGGAGGCAATGGAAGTACAGACTTAGTAGGTAGTAGTGCAACCGGTCTCGCGGGCACCGATATTATTGGTAATATTGGTGGCGTTGCTGCGACAGGTTCAGGACAGTACCTGATTGGCGCAGGTGGTGCATTAGGCTTGAAAATTCAAGTTGAAGGTGGGTCATTGGGCGACAGAGGTAACATTTCGTTCGCGCGGGGATTTTCCGAACGTTTTGATGGTTATCTTGAAGAGCTATTAGACAATAAGGGCTTATTTGATTCGACTATAGGTAGTCTGAAGTCACGTATAGAAGGCATTACTGATGAACGCGAAGACCTCGCCAGAAGACTGGTATCAATAGAGCAACGTACACGCTCACAGTTTATAGCATTAGACGTGCTTGTCAGTCAGTTACAGAGTACAGGTAATTTTTTGACAACCCAGCTGGATTCACTGCCTGATATTGGTACAGCAATTAATAGAAGGTAATGTTAATTTAGTGGTTAATATTTAATTTTCAGGGCCGATACATTAAGTATTCAACAAAAACGATGTTTATTCAAAAGGTAGATTATGAACATGATAGTAAAAAACAATGCACTAGCTGAATATCAGAAGAATGGCACACAAGCAGGTATCGATTCAGCCAGTCCGCACAGATTGATACAAATGTTGATGGAAGGTGCTCTGGATAAGCTGGCTATTGCTAAAGGGCATATTACCCAGGGCAATATCGCAGGCAAGGGCGCTCATATTTCCTGGGCCATTGCTATCATTGATGGGCTTAAAACGAGTCTGGATAAATCAGCGGGCGGCGATATTGCTGAAAACCTGGATGCCTTGTACGAATACATGCAAAAAACACTGTTAGAAGCTAACTTGAACAATAACATCGAGCAGGTTGAAGAAGTCTCACAACTGATGCTGACTATCAAAGATGGTTGGGACAATATACCTGAAGATTTCAAGGTGCCGGGTGCAGTTCAGCGCCCAGTGAAATAGCGTTTAAATATACTATGTTAGCGCCGTTATCTACACCTACCCCAATCACTCATGACAGTCGTTTTGATGATATTCTACAACTATCCAGGCGTATGCTGGCAGATGCAAGTGATGGTAAATGGGCAGATATAATCAGTATGCAATCTAAACGCCAGCGGTTAATGGATCTTTTTTTTGCAACACCTGTACCCCCTGAAGAAGCTGTGACAGTCGCTAATGGGATACGTGAAATGTTGGATATTGATCGTGAATTAATTGACCATAGTAAGCAGGCTATGAGCGGCCTATCGACTGACTTAAATAAAATAAATCATGGAATGAAGGCGCAGCAAGCTTACGCTGATAATATGTAATTTTACCTGTTATATCGTTTTACTTTTATGCTGTTATTTAATCTCATTTATTAAAATCCATTCTGGAATACCCCTGAAAGGCCTGTTTTTAGGCTGTCCTCATTTTTATCTGCTTCATTTACTTGTTTTCGCATAAACTTAATAATAATTAACCGACAAAATTTTGACATATTACAAAAGTAGTGTTTTACTTATGACTGTGTGATGTCGTTAATCATTAATAAAGACAATGGCTTATTAACTAATTTGTCATAACAATAACGCGGAAAGCAATATGCAAGATAATAAAATACTGGTTGTTGATCTCGATGCTGAAAAGGCCGAACAACTAAAAGATGTACTTTCTTTTATTGATTATGATGCCATTCTAATGGTCGATACTGAAGTTGACAGCAGCTGGTTAAAAAAACATGAGCCCTATGCAGCGGTGGTATTTGGTGATTTGTCGACACCTGAAATAAGATCAGATATTTTAAGTAAAATCAATGAGTTAGATGTAAATATTCCTGCATTCCTTATTGCTGAAAATGGGTCAGAGAACAAAGATGAGCCGGGTATGATCGGTTTTATCAGATACCCGTTTAAACATTCAAATTTGAATACAGCGCTACATAATGCGCAAGTTTTCAGAGAAAGCCGTGAGCAAGCGGGTACATCTCGCCCGGTTGAGTTATTTCGTAGCCTGGTAGGCAGCAGCCGTAAAATCAAAGCGATACGCCAGCTTGTTGAGCAAGTCGCTGAGTCTGATGCAACCGTGCTTATTTTAGGTGAGTCGGGTACAGGCAAAGAGGTTATTGCGCGTAATGTGCATTATTATTCCAAGCGCCGAAATAAACCTTTTGTGCCCATTAATTGTGGCGCGATTCCTGCTGAATTACTTGAAAGCGAATTATTTGGCCATGAAAAAGGTGCCTTTACAGGTGCAATTAGCGCGCGACAAGGGCGTTTTGAACTTGCTGAAGGCGGCACATTATTTCTCGATGAAATTGGCGATATGCCATTACAAATGCAAGTTAAATTATTGCGTGTTTTGCAAGAACGTGTGATTGAAAGGGTTGGCAGTAATAAAAGTATTGATATTAATGTTCGTGTTGTCGCAGCAACACACCGTAACCTGGATGAATTGATCAAAGAAAATAAATTTAGAGAGGATCTCTATTATCGTTTGAATGTATTTCCGATTGAAATGCCACCATTGCGTGAACGCGTAGAAGATATCCCATTATTGATCAATGAACTGATATCAAGAATTGAGCATGAGAAACGAGGTTCAGTGAGATTAACACCCGCAGCAGTTATGGCCTTATGTCAGTTTAAGTGGTCAGGTAATGTACGTGAGTTGGCTAATCTTGTGGAACGTCTGGCTATTTTATTTCCTTTTGGTCTTGCAGATGTGAATGATCTTCCGGAGAAATTCAGGCCGGAAAACGGTACAGCAACGCCTGCGGTGTATGCGGATGTAATGCCAAATATAGCGGCGATGCCTAATGCTTTACCGGTTGCGAGTGAGTCGCGTTTACCGCGAGATGGTATAGATTTAAAAGAACATCTTAATAACATGGAAATAAGCTTGATTCGTCAGGCGTTGTCAGAAGCTGATGGTGTCGTCGCTCATGCGGCTAAACTGCTTAACATGCGTAGAACAACCCTGGTTGAGAAGTTACGGAAATATGGCTTAAACCGTGGAGTTGAAGCGTCGTAAATTTGACCAATTGAAATCCTGCATTTCTAACCTACTGTAATAAAAAGAAATATTATTTTGGTATAGATCTTGCTCCCTTGCTGGTAACGGTTAAAAACCAGCGAGGAGCGGCAATGTCGCAACACAGTACCAATCAAGCAGAATACCTGGAACAGGCATTTGATACATTTAATCAGATGTCAGTTCAACTTGAGTCATCTTATCGCGATCTCGAAGACCAGGTTAGTGTGCTTACCCAAGAATTAGCTGCTGCTCGCAGTGAACGCCTGACTCAACTCGCCGAAAAAGAACGTCTTGCTGATCGTCTCGAACGTTTGCTTGAATTATTGCCAGGCGGTGTATTGGTTATTGATGCAACAGGCATTATTAAGCAAAAAAATCTAATGGCCGAAACCCTTCTTGAATCAAATTTAATAGGTCAGTCCTGGGCATCGATCAAACAAGAACATTTTCTACAAAATTCTCATGATGCTAATGAAGTGCAATTAAAAAATGGTAAATATGTAACCTTATCAATGCAAGCGCTTGATTCTGAACCAGGGCAGGTGGTGTTGATACTGGACATCAGTGACCAGCACGAACTAAAAACAATGCTAAATCGTCAAGACAGATTAGCTGCGATGGGCGAAATGGTCGCAAGCCTTGCACACCAGATCCGTACACCACTGACTACCGCTCTATTGTATGCATCAAACCTGCAATACAAACAGATAAAACCAAATGAACAGCAACGCATGAGTGGAAAGGTGGTTGATCGACTCAAGCAATTAGAGCACATGGTTAATGATATGTTGCGTTTTACGCGTGGTGGAGAATTTGTTCCTGAATCCATTAATTTACAAAATATGTTAGCTGAGTTTTCTCAGGTAATTGAACCACAGCTTGATCAAATAAATGGAAAATTAAGGTTACCTAAACTGAATAAGCTTATTGAAGTACAAGGGGACAAAGCCGCGTTGTTAGGATCTTTACTCAATCTTGCCAATAATTCCATTCAAGCAGCAAAAGACAATTTTATAATTACAGTTGAAGTCATTAAGTTAAGTGAAGAGCACATTACTTTGCTGTTTAAAGATAATGGTCAAGGCATTAACGCCGATATAAAACAAAATATTTTCTCACCTTTTTTTACTACAAAATCTGATGGCACCGGTTTAGGCCTTGCAGTTGTACACGCAACTATTCAGGCGCATAGAGGTAAGATTCGTTTATTAAGTAATCACGAAAATGGCGCGTGGTTTGAAATAAGGTTACCACTTGCCGGCATTAATAATTTAATACCCAGCGGTATCAATCCATTAGATTGCAGTATTAATTCGCATGCAAATGCAGATCGATTTTTATAGAGGATAATAGAATATGTCACTAGGTTCTGTTTTAGTAGTAGAAGATGATTTGTCATTGAGAGAAGCGTTGTGCGATACATTGCAACTGGCAGGCTTTCCGGTGTTATCAGCAAAGAATGGCAAATCAGCATTAACTATGATTGATCAGGAAGATATTAGTGTCGTGGTTAGTGATATTCAAATGAAACCTATGGATGGTTTTAGTTTACTTAAAAAATTAAAAAGTAGTCACCCTGATTTGCCAGTCGTATTAATGACAGCATATGGAACTATCCAAAAAGCGGTACAAGCAATACGTGAAGGAGCATCTGATTATCTAGTTAAGCCATTTGATTCAGATGCATTACTAACACTAGTAAAACGATTTGTTATTGATGATGTAACTGAATATTCATCTCTCATTGCTGAAGACCCACAAACACGTCGTTTGGCTGAATTGGCTACACGAGTTGCAGCGAGTGATGCCACGGTAATGATTACAGGCGAAAGCGGAAGTGGTAAAGAGGTTTTCGCAAGGTTTATTCATGAACAATCGTCACGTAGTGACGGACCTTTTATTGCAATCAATTGTGCAGCTATTCCAGAAAATATGCTTGAGGCCATGATATTTGGTTATGAGAAAGGTGCTTTCACAGGCGCATACTCTGCCAATGCAGGTAAGTTTGAACAAGCGAATGGCGGAACATTATTGTTAGACGAAATATCGGAAATGAGTTTGCCACTGCAAGCAAAGTTATTACGTGTTTTGCAAGAACGTGAAGTAGAGCGGCTAGGTGGTAAAAAGGTTATTCCACTTGATGTAAGAGTGCTCGCTACATCAAATAGAAATTTGCGTGAGGAAGTGAAGGTGAAAAATTTCCGTGAAGATTTATTTTATCGGTTAAATGTTTTTCCACTGCATTTGTCACCTTTGTGCGCGAGAAAACTAGATATTATCCCTATCGCTAAAAAATTGATGGGTAACTGGGCAATTAAACGTAATCCGTTGCCAGAATTAACATCAGCTGCAAAAGATAAGTTATTAGCATATCACTGGCCCGGTAATGTACGAGAGCTTGATAATGTAATGCAGCGAGCGTTAATACTAATGACAGGTGATGAAATAACTGAAAATGAAATTTGTTTTGAAGCGTACGAAGAATCTGACAATGTGGTGGTAGATATTGCTACTGCTAAAGAAGAGTTGGGTATAGATGAATCATTAAAATTAGGTGAAGACCTTAAATCACGCGAAGAAAGACTAATAGTTGATGTGCTTAAGTCAGTCCATGGTAGTCGTAAACATGCGGCAGAGAAATTAGGTATTAGCCCAAGAACATTACGTTACAAAATAGCAAGGTTGCGAGAGCAAGGTATCGAATTGCCAGCTTAGTTGGTCTAAAAGATGCATGTAAATCGTAAAACGAAGTAAGAACAGTTGAAAGGTTAAAATGATATGAGCGATATTGATATTTCACAAGTTATTAATCAAATGCGAGTGATGGCGACGCAAGCCCAATCAACTTCGGTTGTAAAGACTGAAGCTACTGCAGGCGTTGATTTCTCGAATATAATGAAACAAAGTCTTGAGCAGGTTAGCTCTACTCAAAAGGCAGCTGGGAAGTTGACCGAATCCTTTCAGGCTGGCGACCCGGATACAGACCTTGCACAAGTCATGATTGCATTACAGAAAGCCAGTGTGTCATTTGAGGCAATGAAGCAGGTTCGCAATAAATTAGTCGATGCATACCAGGAAATTATGCGCATGCAGGCCTAATATATTAAGAGTGCAATGTAACTAGCGAAATTAAGATTAAATAAAGTATGGAATTTATAATATGGCGATCATAAAAGCAGAAACAGCACAGGGTTTTTCAACTATGCCAGTCTTGAAGCAGCTGGGGTTAATGATAGGGCTTGCTGCCAGTGTTGCATTGGGTGTGGCAGTTGTCATGTGGTCGCAAGAACCAGCATATAGTTTATTGTATGGTAACTTGTCTGGTGCTGATGCTAGTCAGGTTCTGGAAGTTTTACAAAAGTCGAATATTGATTATAAGGTAGATGAAAAAAGTGGTGCGGTGATGGTTGCTGCCGATAAAATTCATGATGCACGTTTAAAGTTGGCTGCAGAAGGGTTACCAAAAGGTAATGGCGTTGGTTTTGAGTTATTTGATAAAGAACAAGAGTTAGGGACCAGTAAATTTATAGAGCGCGCACGGTATCAGCATGCCATTGAAATTGAACTGGCTCGTTCTATTATGACAATGCGTAGTGTAAAAAATGCCCGTATTCACCTGGCTATTCCCAAACGGTCTGTTTTTGTTCGTAAAAAAGAAAAACCAACTGCCTCTGTAGTGCTGGCGTTATATAGTGGGCATATCCTCACGGACGGACAAATTGCTTCTATAGTTCATATGGTATCGTCCAGTATTCCATCATTGATGGCTGAAAGCGTAACGGTTGTTGATCAAGGAGGTCGTTTGTTATCACGCATTGTACAAGACGATGTGATGTCAGCTACAACCGGCCAGTTTGATTACACACGCAAATTGGAAGAAAGTTATAAAACACGTATCGAGCAATTGTTGTCACCTATTGTTGGACCAGGTCGTGTGCGTGCACAAGTTGTTGCTGATATCAATTTTGCGATGACGGAAAAAACAAGAGAAAGCTATAACCCCGATATGCCAGCTTTGCGAAGTGAGCAAGTGGTGACTGAATCCAGTGGTGCCTCGGCAGGCGTTGGCGGTGTGCCGGGCGCTTTAACGAATCAACCACCAACGGGTGGTTCAACAAACGCTAACGGATCGTCATCTGCATCAGCAGAAACAGGCGGTAGTAGTAATAGTAGAACAACGCGTAATTTTGAGCTGGATAAAACCATAAG
>Ga0316205_10004772_pt1 | contig 11630 bp, 11 predicted proteins | sample 3monthpyrite_MG_FD_204941 | JGI IMG/M metagenome (GOLD analysis project Ga0316205, IMG submission 204941) | Microbial mat bacterial communities from mineral coupon in-situ incubated in ocean water Damariscotta River, Maine, United States -... | ecosystem: Environmental > Aquatic > Marine >... | reverse complement strand
GGGCGAGTTCCACGGCTTCCATGCCATTTGAAGCGATATCAAAGTGATAACCCCAGTCATTCATATAAATATCAAGCAGGTTCTGAAGTATCTCGTCATCCTCAGCAATTAATATCCTCATCTCCTTTCCTTCCTTTTCCTTTTTTTATAGATACGCTGGAAACGCCATAACGACGGACGCTGACTAGGTAAAATATAGTATACTAGGTATTACCTAGTATTCAAGCGAAACAAACTAGGTAAGTCTTAGCTCTAGGAATGAAGCTGAATGTAGAGTTGGGATATGGTTGAAGAAGTGCCTTTTGGCAAACGTTTAAAACAAGCTCGAGAAAAGGTGGGTGTTTCACAGAAACGTCTCGGCATACTGGCGGGTATTGATGAATCCAATGCCAGCGCAGTCATGAACCAGTATGAGCGTAATACCCATATACCTAAATTTGCCACTGTTCGAAATATTGCCAGAGCGTTGAATGTTCCCGCCGCTTTTTTCTACACTGATGAAAATGAATTAGCGGAATTGCTGCTACTTTATGGCGCATTAAATAAGAAAAAACAAAATGAGATATTGGAAAATATTAAGAAAGTTAGTCAAGAGTAATAACCGAGGGTTAGATCACTTGAATAATTAGGGATAGTAATAAATAGGTTCAAAACACAGTTTCTTCTAATATTAGCGTTATCTGTGTTCTGACCCCATTTATTAATGTTGAACTTCAAGGTAAAGAACATATCCATTGGCCTGATCTTGATGTAGATTTATCATTGGAGATTATTCAGAATCCTGAAGATTATCCTTTGCAGGCTAAAAGTTAATCAAGTATTGTTGAGATGGGGTGGGATGAAGGGAAGAGGTGAGATCGAAGATCGAGAGGTTAGCCTGGGCTACAAGGTGAGACTAGTAGTCGAGAAGCCAGCCTGGGCTGTGAAGTCTAAATCAGTTGAGTTTAGAGAGAAGGGTGCTGAGGTTTACCTTAAGAATTAATTCTTATTCAGTATCTAGTTATATTAAAGCCCGCTTATGCGGGCTTTTTTATTTTTAATTAAGGGTAAGTACTAAGCATTAAAGAATGCTTCATAACATATTTATTGTGATAGTATTAAATTACCCCGCGTTAAAGAACATGGAAGGAATAAAATAATAATGGAGTAATGATTCATATCTGATTAATAATTGATCTGCTTAAGATAACAATAATATGAAAGTGCATTTTAAATTATTACTGATGTATTCATCTTTACAAATGATAGAGATAAAAAAATGAAACGAAAGATTATTTTTATTGGGGGGGTTCATGGGGTTGGGAAAACAACTTTATGTACAAAACTGTGTGACTCAATGAATATGAAACATTATTCAGCTAGTGACTTAATCAAAAAAATTTCTAATATAAAATTCTCAGAAGATAAAAAAGTAAAAGGGATTGAAAAAAATCAAGACACATTAATTACAGCAGTAAATAATTATATTGACCCTGAAAGCTTTTGTTTTCTTGATGGTCATTTTTGCCTCTTAAATGAGCATGGAAAGGTAATTGAAATTCCAATACCTACCTTTACTGAGCTAAAGCCTGCTGCAATTGTAGTTCTAAAAGGTAATCCTGAAAGTATTTTTTTACGCATGAAAAATAGGGATGGCAATGAAATGGACGTCGAAGATATTTCTATCTTTCAAGAAAAAGAACTTGAGTATTCTCAACGAATTTCAAAGCTATTGGAAATCCCATGGTTCACAGAAGATCCTATAGATGGTACAGATCGAATTAAGTCATTTATAAAGGATATAGTTGAGGCGGTTGTATAATGAAAGTACTTTTGGACACGAACATCCTTATTCATCGGGAAGCGAGTAAAATCGTCAATGAAGAAATTGGTACGTTATTTAACTGGCTTGATCGGCTACATTATGAAAAATGTATTCATCCTCTTTCTATCGAAGAACTAAAAAAACATAGCAATCCTGAAGTTGTAAAAACCATACAAACCAAGATACAAAATTATAATACTTTAAAAACTGAAGCACCAGAAACAGTCGAGATAAATGAAATAAGAGAAAAGCACGATAAAAATATTAACGATCAAATAGATACTTCACTATTAAAAGAGGTATTCGCTGAACGTGTAGAATATCTGATAACTGAAGATCGAAAGATACATATTAAGGCTCTAGAACTAGGAATTAATGATCGTGTCTTTACAATCGATGATTTTTTAGAAAAAGTTACAACGGAAAATCCTAATTTATCCGAATATAAAGTTTTATCTGTAAGAAAAGAATATTTTGGTAATATTAATTTAGATGACGATTTTTTTGATTCATTTAGGGATGATTACGAAGGCTTCAATAAATGGTTTAATCGTAAGGCTGAAGAAATTGCGTATATATGCAAGTCTGATGAAGGAAAAATTCTTGCATTCTTATTTATTAAGAAAGAAGGGAAAGAAGAAAACTACAATGATATTGAACCAGTTTTTTCACAAAAAGAAAGGTTAAAAATTGGAACGTTTAAGGTTGTGTCAAATGGATTTAAGCTTGGTGAAAGATTCTTAAAAATTATTTTTGATAACGCGCTAAATTATGCTGTCGAAGAAATCTATGTAACGCTTTTCCATAAAAGTGAAGAGCACGACAGGTTAATAGGTTTATTAACTGATTGGGGTTTTTCTCTTTATGGTATTAAGAATACCAGTACCGGTGGAGAAGAAGTGTATGTTAAAAATATGCATCTTGAGCCGAACACTTTAACTCCAAAACAAGCGTACCCGTTTGTATCAAGAGATCGGCGTGTTTTTATTGTACCGATTTATCCAGATTATCATACTGAACTACTGCCAGACTCTATTTTAAATACAGAATCACCTCAGGATTATATAGAAAGTGAGCCACATCGTAACGCTATACAGAAAGTATATATTTCAAGGTCTATATTTCGTGCTCTTAAAGCTGGCGATATAATAATGTTCTATCGAACTGGTGGTCGGTATAAGGGCGTTGTTACAACCCTAGGCGTTGTTGATGAAGTGATTCACCATATAAAAAGTGAAGATGATTTCATTAGCATATGTAGAAAGCGAAGCGTTTTTGATGATGAAGAACTAAAAAAGCATTGGAATTATAATGCAGGTAATAGGCCGTTTGTAGTAAACTTCCTTTATCTTTATTCCTTACCTAAAAGACCAACACTAAATGATCTTTTAGAAATGGGAGTAATTCGCGATATACAAAGTGTTCCACGCGGTTTTGTAGAAATCACACAAGAGCAATTCGCTCAAATACTAAAGGCATCTGAATCTAATGAAAGTTTTATTATCAATTAAACCTGAGTATGCAGAAAAGATTCTATCTGGTGAGAAGAAATATGAATTTAGAAGAACGTTATTTAAAAACCCATCTATTTCAAAAATCGTAATTTATGCATCAAGCCCGGTCCAAAAGGTTATTGGTGAGTTTGATATAGATATTGTTCTTTCATTAGGTCTTGATGATTTGTGGAGTAAAACAAAAAAACATTCAGGTATCGAAAAAGAATTTTTTTATGATTATTTTGATGGCAAAGATGTTGCTCATGCTATTAAAGTAAAAAGAACTAAACGATATAAAAATCCCAAAACATTATCCCGTTACGATATTGCTCATCCACCACAGTCGTTCATGTATTTATAAAACAGTTAGGTCTAATTAATGATGTTGGAGTGAGTGATTTTATGGGTTCGTTCATCTACTTACTTAAATGTTATCCTAAAGAAATATGAAGTTACCTATTGAACATGAACACGTTATTGATCTCGAAAAAATAAAACGAGATGCATTTGTTTTACTAAATCTTGGCTACGGATTTTTGAGGTTAAGAGATGATGATGAAGGCGATGTAAATGCGCGAGAAAGCGCTTACATATTTCAATCGTACGGAAAACTATACAGCCAAGAAACTTCTTCAATTCTCACCAGTATTAGTATTGCTGGAAGAATGTTTGATGACATGATAAAACGCCGAAGTAATGGTATACCTGCATCTACATGGGATTTTGAGGATGTTCTGGGCGACGATGAAAATGGAGAGTTTTTATCTCTTAGGGATTGTTTTAATAAAGTAATTCATGCAGAACAAATTGATCATGAGCTGCTGCAACTACCAGAGGTGTACTTGAGAGGTAAAAAACAATGTGGAAAAGACTGGACTGTGAGAATATTTGTTTTGCCTTTTTGTGCTTCAGTATTTCAATGGATAGAAGAGAATCAAGTATAACAAAATATTTCAACAGCTAAGTTCCTAATTAAATTGTACAATTTTACGAGTGGTAAATGAAGCATTATAAAGTCGTGGCAGCAATCATTATAAATGATAATAAAATATTATGTGTGCAACGTGGTATTAGTAAGTTCGATTACATATCCAAAAAATATGAATTTCCCGGCGGCAAGGTTGAAGTCGGCGAATCAAATGCTGAAGCTTTAAAAAGGGAAATCGCTGAAGAATTAAAAATAAACATTAATGTAAAAGATGAATTTCTGACAGTTGAGTATAAATACCCAGACTTTAGTTTAACTATGGTTAGTTTTATCTGTGAGGCTGATGATGTTTTATTAACGTTAACAGAACATATTGATTATAAATGGCTAGATAGTGCTGACTTAAATAGACTGGATTGGGCAGCAGCAGATATTCCCATCGTAAAAAAATTAATGAATGATTGATATGAGTGATATAAGGCAAGAGTTAGGTCAAAGTTTACATACTGGTTTTATTGATAAAGTTATTCACTCGAATAAAGATTACTGTCCACAGTTATTATTAAATGATAAAAATGCTGGTGTAAAAGTATTAACAACAATTAAAAAAGAACTTCTTAAGTGTGACCACTTTTGGTTTTCAGTTGCGTTTGTGACAGGTAGTGGCGTAATGTCACTCATCAATACTCTTGTTGAATTAGAAAAAAAAGGGGTAAAGGGTAAGCTGTTAGTTTCACAATATCTTAATTTTACTGAACCAGCTGCATTAAGACGCCTCCTACAACTAAAAAATATAGATTTAAAAATAGCTGTTGAGGGTGATTTTCATTCGAAAGGATATTTGTTTCAGTCTGGTGAGTTATACGATTTAATTATTGGCAGTAGTAATTTAACAGCTAGTGCATTGTCATCAAATAAGGAGTGGAACCTAAAAGTATCTGCGGCTCAAGAGAGCGATATAATTCATCAGTCAATTAATGAATTCAGAACTGAGTTTGATAAGGCAACAAAAGTTGATCATGATTACATATCTGACTATGAAGTAACATATAAAGAAAATCAGAATAACAATAAGTCATCTAAAAGAAAACAGAAAACTCTTCAAAAAATCCAGCCAAATGAAATGCAAAAAGATGCACTAGCTAATATTGATAGTCTACGTTTAGAAGGAAAAAATAAAGCATTACTAATATCTGCTACAGGGACAGGGAAGACATACTTGTCAGCTTTCGATGTGAAAAAATTTAAACCTAAACGGTTTTTATTTATTGTTCATCGATACAATATTGCTAAAGCTGCCATGAATGCTTACCAAAGAATTTTTGAAAACAATATAAAAATGGGAATGTTTTCTGGAAGCAGAAAGGAGTTAGATAATGATTATATTTTTTCAACAGTTCAAACAATTTCAAAATCAGATAATTTAAAGCAATTTGAACCAGATTCTTTTGATTATATAGTGATTGATGAAACACATCGTGCGGGTGCTGAGTCATATCAACGAATTTTAGATTATTTTAGCCCTAAGTTTTTATTAGGTATGACGGCTACACCTGAACGAACAGATGGAGAAGATGTATTTAAGCTATTTGATCACATAATCGCTTACGAAATTCGTTTGCATAAGGCTTTAGAAGAAAAAATGCTTTCTCCATTTCACTATTTTGGTGTAACAGACATAAGTGTAAATGGAGAGATACTTGAAGAAAATGCATCATTCAATTTGCTAACATCTTCAGAACGGGTTGATAGGATAATAGAAAAAGCAAAATTTTATGGTTGTGATGATGGAGTAGTTCGTGGACTAGTTTTTTGTTCAAAAATAGATGAATGTAAAGAGCTTTCAGAAAAGTTTAATATTCGTGGGTATAACACTATTGCATTAACTGGCGAAAATTCTGAAGAAGAAAGAAGTGATGCAATTACAAGACTAGAATCAGATGATTTATCTGCAAAACTAGATTATATATTTACGGTTGATATTTTCAATGAAGGAATAGATATACCGAGAGTAAATCAAATAATCATGTTGCGACCTACTCAATCAGCGATTGTTTTTGTGCAACAGTTAGGACGTGGGCTTAGAAAGGATGATGAAAAGGATTATTTAACCGTTATAGATTTTATTGGTAATTATAATAATAGTTATTTAATTCCGATTGCCATGTATGGTGATACTTCATACAACAAAGATTCATTGCGCAAATTACTCTCTTCTGAAAGTAGCTTTATTCCCGGCGAATCTACAATAAACTTCGACAAAATATCTCGCGATCGAATTTTTGAATCGATTGATTCTGCAAATATGCAGATGAAAAAGGACTTAGTTAATGATTATAAGCTTTTAAAGTTCAAATTAGGTCATATTCCAATGATGGTGGACTTTATAGAACATGGGGCACGTGATCCTCAATTGTACGTTAATTATTCAAAATCATATTACAATTTTGTCTTTTCAATAGAAGATGAGTTTGATTCTATATCTGAATCTGATCGCAAGCTTCTTGAGCTATTCTCAAATGAAATAAATAATTCTAAAAGAGTAGAAGAAAGCATCATACTGAGAGAACTGATTCAGAACGGCGAACTAGTAATTGAAAAGTTCAGTGAATATATTAAAGAAAAATATGGATGTGAGACTTCAGCTGAAACAATCAATTCGTGTTTGAATAACTTGAATTTCAATTTTGTAACAGCAACCAAAAATAAAAAGAAACTACCTGTTGGCGAAATATACAAAATTAATATTGCAAAAGACTCAGGTGAAAAAATATTACCGGAAACATCGCTGATTTCTGCTTTAGAAAATCCAATTTTCAAGGAATACTTGATTGATAATATTAATTATTCTATTCATATGTATGACTCATATTATGCTCCAAAAAAATATTTTGATGGTTTTGTGTTATATAGAAAATATTCAAGAAAAGATGTTTTTAGAATTTTGAACTGGAAGGAAAATCCAGTCGCTCAGAATGTTGGTGGATATATCGTAAGTAAAGATAAAGCTAATTGTCCTATTTTTGTGAACTATCACAAGGAAGAAGATATCTCTAGTTCAACTAAGTACGAGGATGGTTTTATAAACAATGCAGAATTTGAATGGATGTCGAAGTCAAAACGAACTTTAAATAGTCCTGATGTTAAGGTTATTATGAATTATAAAGAAGGTTTGCGGTTACCACTTTTTATTAAGAAGAGTAATGATGAGGGTACTGAGTTTTATTATATGGGAGACGTTACGCCAGTAGAAGGTAGCTTTACTGAGAAAAAAATGCGAGATGATAATGATAAGGAGGTGCCAGTTGTGAAGCTAGTATTTTCAATGAATTGCCCTGTTGAGGATTCAATTTATAATTATATTACTCATGATTTCTAACTAAGTTAAACGGGGTCAGAGCACTTAGGAACCCCTTTGGGTTTCATCGAGTACTTCCTGCCCTCAGGTTGTTCGTTCTGGTCGCGCATTATTTGCTAATATAGATCGATAAGTTATTATTTGTTACAACGTTATTTAATGTTTCATTATCACAAGTGACCCCAATTTACGCAGGTTTATTAGCCGGCGTTTTATTATTCTGGTTTGATGAATAACCTGTTTTTTTACCTTTTGAGCGGTCATTAAGATCATCGATTATATTATTAACATGTTCTGTTACTTGCTTTAATGTACCCGTCGTTAGGCCGTTAATTTCTGATGAACCTTGCCCGACCACATATTGGTACCAGTTATCTCCGACCATGCCATTAGGTGTGCTGATTTTTTCGATATTCATTACATTGAACTTATGTTTAACGACTTCATCATCGATAGGAGCATGCTCACTATTCACAGTATCATTTTCTTCAACGGGTTTTATACTGTCTTTTTTTTCAAACATTTTATTTATCATCTTCTTAATCATATGCAAGCACCATTAACTATTGCGTTGATACTTCAGTATTTGGCCTTTAAAAGGCTTCTTAAATAACTTATGTTTTCTGGCTTACGCTGGCTCACGTGCTATTTAAAAGACAAGATGGGCCAATTGGCTTGTCGAATGGTTCTGAAAATTCAGGTTACAGTCTACTCATGTTTTTTGCATGAGTTAGTCTAGATAGAAGCAATGTATATGGTATTCGTGGCTTACCAAGAGGGGGTTCTGTGAAGAAAGACACCGATCAGAGTGAGTATGTATATAAACTAAAAATAGTATAACAGAGTTTAAGTCTACTCATTGTTCTTGTAGTCTTTATTATCGGGGCAAAATAAGTCTAAATAGTGTAATAAAGTGATTATTATTCGTCTTTATCATAATAAACGTCGATTTAACTTGTATTAGTATTTTCCTACCATATACTAGGGGTATGTGTATTATTGTTGATTTAACAGCAGGTATTACACAACGATACATTTCATCCTAGGTTCTTGTCAGTAGCATTCTGTATTTTCTCCTGTTAATTATCTCCGTAAGATTTGTAACACACTATTTTTTATACTTTATTGGGGTAATTTTATTATGGCTACAGGAACTGTTAAATGGTTTAACGATGCTAAAGGTTTTGGTTTTATCACTCCGGACGATGGTAGTGCAGATGTTTTTGCACACTTTTCTGCTATCGCGAGCGAAGGTTTTCGTTCGTTGGCTGAAGGTCAGCAAGTAACGTTTGATACTGAATCTGGTCCGAAAGGTCCACAAGCTGCAAACATTAAAGCTTAATCTTTAATTAATTTGTGCTTTATTAAAACCCTGCGACTTGTCGCGGGGTTTTTTTTTATTTGTAAAGTGGGGTCAGAACTCAGTTTCTTCTAATATAGTTTTCTAATTCGTATTTAATGTTCACTGGGAGGTGCGCTATAGAACCTCTTCTATTGGTGACTCCATTTGCTGATTAATATTTTATTATGAAGAATAATAATCAGCTTTACAGAACAATATGAGTTATTCGGAAGGTGGTATCGATTTTAAGGTTGATATCAGTCTGTCACGTAGTATCTCAAGAATGAGTGGGTGTTCACTGACCAGTGCGGTTGCAACGATGCGTGTGTTGGGATTCTCAGTTAACGCTTTAACGCATATTTGTTCGATATCGCCACCGGGGCCGGCATGTCTTCCCGGTAAAAAGAATAATTGAATAACGATTATTTCATTGGCACCTGCTTCTGTCTGTGCCTTTAGCCAGTCTTCCAGCAATTGACCATTAAAGTCATATTCTTTACCACTTCGACGTTCCATAACGGCTTGATCGATACTGGTATCCGGTAAAGTGCCTTGCAAGGCTTGAGTGATATGTTCACGAACTGCCGTAACGGCAGGTGAGGGAGAGCCGTGATCAACCAGTACGCAGCGTGGGTTTTTAAACTCTGTTGTGTGGATGCAGTCGAGCGTTAAAGATGCGAGTAATTCAATGAGTTTGATTTCTGCAGTAGGTAATGGATAAGCGGTGTCTGCTATATGCAGATTAAAATCGCCAAACTTTTCTTTTAGTTGTTGTACCTGTTCAGGAATGGCCGAAGAAATGGCTTTGCTCGGGCCAAAAAACAGCGGCAGAACGATAAAATCTCTCTGGCCTTGTTGAAGGCGGCTTGCCATAAATTCAGAAAAAATATGGGCAGGTTTACCTTCAATATCAGCTGGATCTATTTTGTCGGCATGTGCAAGAGAAACCGGTGAAACAGTCAACTGACAGAGTTGAGTTAATTGTTCTGAGAGCAGGCGTAAGCGAAGCGTTGCAGAGGTTTTTTTTGAGCCGTTATCGACAAGTAGTATATCTGGGAGCATATAAATATCTGTGTGTAATGTTAGAGGTTAGTTAACAATGAATCTTACATTAAATTTATCAAAACAAAAGACTATAAAGTGGGCTCAGAATGAAATTCCTATGGGTATTATCCCCATTTTGAAGTGCCTGTTAAACCAAGGAAGTTCATTCTGATCTTACTTAATTTACGACTTAATTTTGAGGTATAATTAGCCCCCCAATTTTTATTTGAGATATCATCATCAATTCCAAAGATAATAAAGAAATAAATCAGATACCTTCACCTGTAGCTTCATCAAATTCTGCTGAATCTGTATCAGTAGCAAATACACAGTTTAAGATTGCTACTTTCAATTTATTCAACTATCTAGCGCCACCCAATGCTTACTATGATTTTGATCGTATTTATAGTGCTGAGCAGTGGCAGAAAAAACAACGCTGGGTGTCTGAATACTTGCGTGAATATCAGCCTGATATTATCGGGTTTCAAGAGGTTTTTAGTCCTGAGTCATTAAAAGCGTTAGTTGCCTCGCAAGGTTATGGTTATTTTGAAGTGGTTGATCAACCTGAAGTGGTTGATGATTTTATTTATACGCAGCCTGTTGTCGCCATTGCATCTCGTTTTCCTATCGTTGATATTCATTCGGTCAAAGCAAACACTGAACTCGCACAAACATTTGGCTTGACGGATGACTTCTCTTTTAGTCGAAAAGTATTAAGGGCAACGATTGACGTTCCGCATGCGGGCAACTGCGACTGTTATGTTGCACACTTTAAATCGAAACGACCAATGATTGAAATTGATGCTCAAGATACAAGTCGATCGGCAGAGCAAACAATTATTGAAAGCTTAAAAGCCGATGTGGCGGGCGGTTGGGGCTCAACCATACGGCGGGGTAGTGAAGCGACGTTGTTAATGATTGATATGATTGAGCGGCGTGAGATGACGGGCTACCCGATGGTCTTAATGGGTGATTTTAATAATAACTTGGCTGATGGTGTGTTAAGCCATTTACTGACAAGCAGCTTACGCTTTGTTTCTGAAATTGATAGCGAGGCCTATCTTGCTAAGTATTGTTTAAACGATGTCTGGGATTTGTTTCAACGGGCTCAATCTAATGAAGCCGATGAAAGTTATGACGCTAATGAAGTTGATGACTCAGATGTAGAAATAAATCAAAATAATAAAGTCGTGCGTAGCCCAACACATTATTTTGGTGGCAGAGGCTCGGTACTCGATTACATTTTAATGTCATGTGAATTTGATACCCATTATCAGGACAGTCTTTTTGAGGTCAGCGCTTATCATACCTACAATCGGCATTTAATTAATTCTATTTTCGAACGTGATGGCGAAAGTACCGATCATGGCATTGTGTTAGCGACATTAACATTAAGATCTTGACGGAAAAATAATGGGGGGCAGGATACTTAACGCATACTATGCGTTCTGGCCTCATTATTTGCTTATAGTGATCTTTAAGTTATTATTCGTTACAACTTTATTTAATGTTTCTTTATCACTTTGAAAGCATGAGTTGTGCAGACCTTCTTTTTATTATGAACAATAATTATCCCTTGTGTGTGAATTATGACAGAACAAACTCCTGATAAGACTTTTCGCTTTATTCCTTACCGCAAGCATGATGTGGTGGAGATG
>Ga0316205_10004771_pt1 | contig 11632 bp, 8 predicted proteins | sample 3monthpyrite_MG_FD_204941 | JGI IMG/M metagenome (GOLD analysis project Ga0316205, IMG submission 204941) | Microbial mat bacterial communities from mineral coupon in-situ incubated in ocean water Damariscotta River, Maine, United States -... | ecosystem: Environmental > Aquatic > Marine >... | reverse complement strand
CAGAGCTAGGTATTTTTCGTAAAGACATAATCAAACACATAGAGGATCGTCGCTCTGCCATTATGCGTGAGGATAAACTTCGTGCTCATGGTTACACAGATGAAGAAATAGCAGAGATTCTTGATTTATTAAATAAGCTTGATACCACAAGACAACTTGACCATGTCACCACCCCTGATTTACAGAAATTTATATGGCTGGTACGAGAACAGAAAGAGCGACGGGGTCTGAGTTTAGGTGAAATAGAAAATATAGCTTATGAAGTAGAAGAGTATTATCGAGAGCGAGGTATGGGGCTGGTTAAGGCTTTTGTTCCGCGTCAGGCCATGCGAGATGGTGTGCTGGTTATTACGGTTTTAAATGGTAAGTTAGGCACAGTTGAGGTGCTCGAAAATGAGCTTTACACAGATGAACTCATTAGCTCAGTCTTTTTCGATATAATGTATAAACCTGTAAAATTTGATTTTATAGAAGAACGAATGTTTCTTTTAAATGATCTGCCTGGCCTGGCTGTTTCAGGTGCGTTTGAAGCTGGGGACCAGGTAGGTGATACGCGTTTAAACTTAAGTGTGCTCACAGAAAATGAATTTGATCATACTTTACGTTTAGACAATCATGGTGCAGATTCAACAGGCAAAATTCGCGGCTTTTATCAGTTCTACTGGAATAATCCAGCGGAAATTGCTGACCAGTTATCACTGGCTTTATTGCAGTCATCTTCGCCAGATAATTCGACATATGGTTTGATTGGTTATCGTGCACCTGTCTGGAATAAAAAACTTTTTGCTGGTTTTAGTGTTTCCACAAATCAGTTTGCTATTGACCAGAGCACAAACACGGACTCAACGGTAAGTCAGATCGGTATTCAGGGTGAAACTCAGCAGGCAGAGCTGGTATTTGATTATTCAATATTAAGGTCTCGTGAAACCAGCTGGTGGGGATATTTAATTTTTAATACTACAAAAACTATTTTAGATAGTGATGAGTTTGGTAATCTGGGGCTGGATGATAAAATTAAAAATATACGTTTACGCGGCCAGTTTGATATTTTAGATGCAGAAGATAAAGTGCTGCATCTAGGCTCGTTTGGAGCAACCAGTGGAGGTTTTGATTTCGGACAGGTTGAGGGGCAGGATGAAGATTATTATAAACTTAATGCTGATTATAGTCGCCTGAGCTTTTTCACCATACCCTGGACAGATGTTATTACGCGTTTGATTTTTAGGACTGAATTACAATATACAGATCAGCCATTACCCGCAGCAGAACAATCTGCATTAGCGGGGCCTACTGTTGTAAGAGCCTTTCCCATTAATCAGTTTTCAGGTGATAGTTCACTTTATTTAGGTTTGGAGTGGGTATTTAATACTCCGCAGTTGTTTATGTTTGATTATTTTCGAACAAGAAGTGTCTCACAAAAACTGCAGCCCTTTTTCTTTATAAACGCATCTCATGGTATTCAATATGCCTTATTAGGCTCTGAAGATAAGGACGCAACATTAGCGGATGTGGGTTTAGGTTTACAGTATGCTTATGGTCTGCATATAGCCGGTAACCTTCAATTTGCTTTTCCCGTGACAGATGAGTTTAGTGACGATAGCATTACTGCACCAGATGACTCATTTAAGCTGGTAATGGATGTTCAATATCGCTTTTAGAGTGATCTCTGTCTTATATCATCCAGCTAAGCAAATCTTCTCATTTAATAGCTCAAATATTGTATAATCACGCCATTATTTTCATCCTTAACTGATTTTTACCTATGTCTGAACTTCTTGAGCAAATGCAACGTCGTCGCACCTTTGCGATTGTTTCTCACCCTGATGCGGGTAAAACAACCTTAACTGAAAAATTATTACTCTTTAGTGGTGCTATTCAGATGGCGGGCACTGTAAAAGGTCGTAAAGCGGCACGTCATGCAACATCCGACTGGATGGAGCTAGAAAAGCAACGGGGTATATCAGTAACCTCATCTGTGATGCAGTTTCCCTATAAAGATTGCATAATTAACTTACTTGATACGCCAGGCCACGCTGATTTCTCGGAAGACACATATCGTACATTAACGGCTGTTGATTCAGCGTTAATGGTAATTGATGCGGCTAAAGGTGTTGAAGAACGAACTATAAAGTTAATGGATGTCTGTCGTTTACGCGATACGCCGATAATAACTTTTGTAAATAAAATGGACCGAGAAGCCAGAGATCCTATTGATTTGCTTGATGACGTAGAAAATATACTCGATATTCAATGCGCACCCATGACCTGGCCTATTGGTATGGGCAAGAGCTTTAAGGGGGTATTTCACCTGTATAACAATTGCGTTCACCTGTTTAGTGCGACTCATGGCGGTAAGATTCTGGAAGGAGAAGTCATACAGGGGCTAGATAACCCTGAGTTAGATGAAAAACTAGGACCAATGGCAGCAGAGCTTAGAGATGAAATTGAACTTGTTAAGGGTGCCAGTCATGAATTTGATTTAGACGCATATCGTGAGGGTAAGTTAACACCGGTCTTTTTTGGCTCCGCAATAAATAACTTTGGTATCAGGGAATTACTCGACTCACTTGATGAGTTTGCACCCATGCCCAAAAGTCGCGATGCAGGGCAAAGGGTTGTGGAATCGAATGAGGAAAAATTTACCGGCTTTGTATTTAAAATTCAGGCAAATATGGATCCTCAGCACCGCGACCGTGTCGCTTTTATGCGTGTGTGTTCGGGTAAGTTTGAAAAAGGCATGAAGGTTAAACATGTGCGAATTAAGAAAGATATAAAACTCAATGATGCAATGACCTTTATGGCTGCTGATCGTGGCAGTACCGATGAAGCTTATGCCGGTGATATTATTGGCATACATAATCATGGCACCATACGTATCGGCGATACCTTTACCAAAGGTGAAGATTTACAATTTGGGGGAATTCCTAATTTTGCTCCAGAATTATTCCGTCGTGCCCAGCTTCGTGATCCGTTAAAAATGAAAGCTCTGCAAAAAGGGCTAATACAGCTTTGTGAAGAAGGTGCTACGCAGCTGTACAGACCTTTAAATAATAATGATCTTATTTTGGGTGCAGTTGGTGTTTTGCAGTTTGATGTAGTGGCTCACCGGTTACAGCATGAATACAATGTTGATTGCACGTTTGAGCAAGTAAATGTAACAACTGCGCGCTGGGTTGTTTGTGATGATGAGAAAGCATTGGCTACTTTTAAAAATAAAACAACTTCTAATCTGGCATTAGATCATGCTGGAGACCTTGTATATATTGCACCAACACGTGTGAATCTGGATATGACTCAGGAGAGATACCCGGAAATTCAGTTCCTGTCGACACGTGAACATGGTGTATATGAAGTTTAATAATTAGCAATAGAATATTAATGATTGAGTTTATAAGGGCAGCGAACTTAACTGTAGATTAGTCGTATTTAATAGAATAGTTAGATTATGCTCGGCTTTGCGGTGTTAGGGGAGTGTAAATAAAATGGTCTGGCTTGCTCTGGCTAATATATATTTTTAAACCCATTTCAGGATAACTCCAAAGCTGTAAATCCTCGTTAATTTGTTTCTCTTCGGCGGCGGGACCAAAATACTGACGTATCGAATCCAGATCATAATCGATTGAAGGAGTGTAAGTTATACTTGAAACAGGTTTGTTTAATTGTTTTATTTCAATTTCTTTACTAACGGCGTACAAATCTATACCTTCTTTTAATGCTTCAGTGTCATTATTATCTGTTTGTGATTTTTTTAAAGAACGGTATATATTCTGTAATTGACTGGACTCGATTAGGTAATTTAGCTTAATTTGAGCAACTAAACCGCCAATGATGAGATCATCATAAATGGCAATAAGCTGATATGTCTGGTAATGGTTAGAGTCTGTGGAAACCTGAAACCGGGTCTTAGCGAAGCTAGCAAATATCTGGTTAGCATCCTGAATGCTGGTTTTGCCTAAAGTTAGACCAAAAACCCGTAATGAGCCATTTTCTAGCCTGTCTACCTCCCATGGCATTGTATCAAGCTGTGTTGTTGGCTCATGCTGACCTATTACAGCAATCATCATTGCAGTGCCAATCATTAAAATTATAAGAAAAGTACGGTTCATATTTTGATGATTTTCGTTAGAAATCCTATTTATATACTATATTTAGTAGTTATACAAAACTATAACGCATGTGGCATATTTTAGCTATTTTGCACACCAATATAAGTATTAGCATAAAGATGAGGCCTTGGTGGCTATTAACTAGAAGTTTGTAGCAAATACAAACTCATAAACTGGAAAGATTAAAATTTAGCGCTTTGCTAGTTAAAAATTGTAACTATTAAAGAATGACTGGGATCTAAAGTATGAATTATATAAACAGAAGCGTACCTATAATCAGCGTGACACTAATAATGGTGCTGCTTTATTATGTATCATTCAAAGTTTCATTAACACAATTAACTATCGCTGAATTGCTTGGCTTGTCAGCAGTTAAAGACTAGTAGTCGAAATAATATTTTAAATAAGAATTTAATAAATGTATAAGAATAAATCAATAATTAGCTGGGCTCTATATGACTGGGCTAATTCAATTTTTGCTACTGTAATAATTGCAGGTTTCTTTCCAGTAGTATTTAAGTCATTTTGGGCGTCAGATTTAAGTGATTCAGAAAGCACTTTCTGGTTAGGTGCTGGAAATGCTGCGGCCAGTTTAGTTGTAGTGTTTATAGCGCCTTTTATAGGAATCATAGCTGATAAATTTAGAATTAGAAAACAGCTTTTATTCTTATTTATGTTGATAGGTGTTATATCAACAGCACTATTCTATATAGGTGGAATAGGTGACTGGGCTTTGGTTCTTGCGCTATATGTTATTGCAACAATAGGGTTTATGTCGGCTAATGTTTTTTATGATTCGCTATTAATTTCTATTTGCAATAATGAACAAATCGATAAAGTCTCAGGGTTAGGTTATGGGTTGGGTTATTTAGGTGGAGGTGTATCACTAGCTTTATGTGTAATGTTTAGCCAGCAACCAGAATTACTAGGACTGGAAGTCGCTATTGATGCTGTGATGGTCTGCTTTATTCTGGTGGCAATATGGTGGTTTGTTTTTTCGATGCCACTAATGATGTGGACAGTTGATAGTTATACTAAAAAAGAACCTGATAACGAAAGTGTAATTAAACAAACATTAGAATTATTCAAGACTGTATTCAGTAATAAGCAAACGAGATTGTTCCTGGTTGCTTATTGGATATATATAGATGGCGTTGATACGATAATAAGAATGGCAGTTGATTATGGTATGGCGCTAGGTTTTGAAACAGGAGACTTAATACAGGCGTTATTAATTACTCAGTTTGTAGGGTTTCCTGCTGCAATTTTATATGGATATATCGGTGATCGAGTTGGTGCTAAAAATGCACTGCTAGCAGGCATAGGTGTATACGCTCTAATTACATGGCTGGGCTATAATATGAAGTCTGCTGATGATTTTTATATGCTTGCTGTTTTGATCGGTCTAGTACAAGGTGGTGTGCAGGCAATGAGCCGGTCATATTTTGCAAGAATGATCCCTACTGGAAAAGCTGCTGAATACTTTGGTATTTATAATATGCTTGGTAAGTCTGCAGCGATTATAGGGCCAATAATGATGGGCGGTGTAGCACTGATAACTGAGAATCACCGATATTCAATACTTTCGTTGTTAGTACTGTTTATAGTTGGCGCATTGTTATTATCACGAGTTAAATTAAGCAATGAATAAAATTAAGAAATATGGTTTGAATTATGATTTTAGTAGTTGATTCTGAAAAAAGGACTGATGTAAAAACTCGGCAAATATTTAATGAAGCCGGGTATGAAACAGTTGTAATTGTGAAATCTGCTGAACAGGCGCATGAAAAAATAAATTCAGATAGTAATCAATTTAGCCTTATTATTATAGATAGTAAGCTTGATGATGGAAGTGGTTTTGAGCTATGTCGTGAAATAAAGAAAAAAAAGTCGGCTAGTTACGCGTTTATTATGGTACTAATTAGTAGTAATGAAAATAAAACCGCTATAGAAAAAGCCAAGCATAGTGGCGCTTCTGGTTACGCTGTTAAGCCATTTGATTCAGCAGAGTTTCAAAAGCAATTTTTCAAGTATACAATTTCAAAAGTTGTTTTGTTGGTAGAAGATGATCCTGTAATACGTAAAATAGTTAAAAGTATTCTAGACATAAATCATATGGAAACAATTGAAATAGATGATGGAATTAAAGCACATAATTTAATAAATAAGATGTTACCAACTAGACTAGTAATAATGGATATAGGATTGCCAAATATGAATGGGATACAGTTGGTTGAATCTATTCGAGGTAAGCCAGCCTGGCGTAAGACGCCTGTTGTAATGCTAACGGGAAGCACGGACTCTGCGAACGTTAAAAAATGTCTGTCAGTAGGTGCTAATGACTACTTAACTAAACCTATTGTTTTAGATAGTTTTCGTGAACGTTTAAAAAAATATTTACCTGATGAAAGTTGAAAATAATCTTCAGGTAGTCGATGCAAGACAAGCGTACTATCGCTGGAATTCGTTTCAATTTGAAAATTTATCTACTATTTTGGGCGGTGATGCTCATAAATATATTCAGCTTATTCCTCTTTTTTTACAAATTAATAGCAAAATATTACCCGGCAGCACTGATGAAGAAGTACCTGTTGGTGTTTATTCGTATAAACCTGATAAAAATGTAATCAATAGCGCTAAATCAATAAATAGTAAATTTCGATATCATCAAGAAGGTGTTATTAAAAATTATGCGATAGAAGCAGTTTTTTTTAACCAGGGACTTATTAATAACTCCAGTAGCTGCTGGGTCATACATCGGTCTTCATTAAATAAAAAACAAATTTCATCTTTTCAGGATAAAATAAATAAAATATCTTCCTGGTTCTCAGCAAGAGGATTAATGATAAAGTTTATAGCTTTATCGATTGATGAGTTTAAGAATAATAATCAGCAAACATCACAATATAATAGAGCACTATTATTAGATGTTTTTTATAGTGAGGCGATATTGCTGGCAGGTAAATATCCTGTCTGGTGGTTGGTTCCTCCATATAAAGAGCATGAATATACAGCCTTTGTGGAGCATATAAAGCAGGCAAGATTTGTAGAAGAAGAGGAGTTTTTAGATTTTGGTGGTATTGCTGATTATAAACAGGATGATTTGATAAAGTACGCAGTCGATAAGGTTCAAAAATTTAAAAAAAATCCTGAAAAATGCTTGATCGAATTATTAGTTGTAGATGAAGTGAATAATTCATGGCCTAAAGTAGATGGAGTGTCATTTCGTTTAAAGGAAAGATTATATAAAGGTGAATTAGATATATTTCTGGTCAATGTCTATGCGAGTATATTGAGTGATTCACTCAATAGGTATCCAGTTAAAAACCATATACTTACACCTGTCAGACTATTTTCAAGAATGAGGAATATTTCAGAAAATGTTAATCATAGTATTATTGATGCATTTTTAGCGGATGACTATATATATGAGTCTTCAGTGAAAGGGCTTGATAGTATTGTATTGTATCTGAACTTTTATAAAGCCATTTCATTCGAAATTCGTCAGGTTTTTAGCAATATCACATCTAATTATAGTAAAACCAACACCGTTGAAGTAAACGACAGACCTCTAACAGCATTAATAAAAAATATGCTTGTTTTCTTGTCTGATGATGAAGGTCAGGTACCACTGTATAATAATAAAAATGAAATTAATATTGTCCTGGACCGAATACATTTAAAACAAGATGTATTAGATGAATCAAGTGTTTGGAGTCTGGTACTTGAAATTTCGGATGGGAATGAAAAAACAATAGAGGGCTTCAGTAGTTTGTTAGGGCTTCTTGCATGGTGCTGGCTTAATCGAGTTGTAAACAATACTACGCAAGTGTCAATTGACTGCCCGAGTCTGCAGGTTAAGCAGATTGAGGCCTTTTCTGTTCTTGAGACATTAATTCAGCAGTTAAAACCGGATTTAATCTCAAATATACCCCCAATAGCATTTGAAAATCCTGTAAAACCGTTACAGTCGTTGTTGTTTGTTAATTTTATGGCCTCCTCTAAAAATGAAAACAATAATATTACTGAAAAAGATGATCCATTAAGCTTTGGCAACCAGTCAGAAAATCTAATAACCCATTGTGAGCAACTGATAGTTAATAGCTGGGGTGATGTTTATACCAGGGAATACTCTGGGAATACAGGTTTGTTGAAGTGTTTATGTGAATGGACTCATCATGCCCCCGTTGATAGTCTGGCGAACCCTCAAATACTCAAGGTTTTCGGTAACGGGGTAGGGGATAGCACCTATATGGCGCAGCGAGTAGAGCAGGTATATAAAGAAATGACTTCTTTTTTCTACCACCAAAAACATGAGAATGGCCGATTTATATTAAGAATGGGATCTGATTATCATGTTATTAAAAACATAGACTCACTTTTAATGCCAGAAAAAATTGGCAAACAAAAAAACTTGATGAAGTATCTTGGAGAGGCTTCAGCAGACTTTCAGACTACTGATCTGGAGAGGCTGGCGTACACAGATTATCCTTTACGTGAAATTTATAATCATAATACACCTGATCTTTTTCAGGTGTTTTTCCAGGTTATAAATAGAAGCTACCATGCATGGGCAATAGACGAAAAGGGGGCTTTATGGTCAGATGTGTTTGATATAAGCGATCGTGAAAGCTTTATCACTCACTGGTTATATTTTTTCAGAAATATTAGAAACAGGCTAAAAAAAATAAACTATCAGGAAAGAGAGTTTCCTTCATTAGAAATTAATCAAATTAGTAATAATCAGTTAGGTGGGCTTGAATTTTACCCGCTAGGTGCTAATTCAATAACGGGAAATAAAAACTTTATTGATATACAGGTAAGTATTATTGGGCATCAAGACGGAGATCAATTAAGTCTCATTTGTGATGGTCGAAGTTTTAATTACAATGAATTAAAACAAAATGTAATAATTGAATGTGTGCAATATATGTCTGCCAGAATGTCTACAGATGGTCGACTGCCCGTATTTGTAACGGATATTAATGTTCCACTAAGAATATATAATGTTAATGAGCGAAATGAGATTCAGATTAGTCATATATTAAAATTTAAACGTAATTTTGAACACAAAATTCATCAGTTACTTGAAAGCTGAACATGAAATGTAAGGATAGTTAGGAGTAAAACTTCTTAAAAATAGTACTTCAGATTAGCGTATAAACTATGCGGATAAGACCCAAACTCAGACCTAAAATTTATTAATTGAGGAGCAGGATGATTGGTTAGGCTGTCGCCATAACTTACATACATGCCAAAGTCTGAATAAAGGTTATCAGACCAGCTCACTTCACTGCCTAAGTTTAAAAAAACTGACTGATCACTTAAATTGAAAAAACCGCTGGCATTTACTGTTAATAAAGGAGGCGTTTCTTTGCCGGTTTGGGATGCGGGCAAAGAAACCTGTAGCGCTATGATTTAGTGCAAGTCCAGTTTACTTAGCTCATCAAGGATGGCTTTAACCAGAGATTCACCAGTGGGGCCAATTTTATCGCATAACTTATCTATGTCACGCTCACCATCAACCAGTGGTTTAATCAGGGTGCTGAAACGTGCCAGATCCCCTTGAGTTGTAGACATTTGTTCAGCCATTTGACCTAGCATACTCAGAGCATTTGTATCACCTTTGCTTGCACCACTGATCAGTTGAGCAAGCATGGGGGCGGCCATTGACGGATCAGCCTCCTGATTAGGGTCAGGTAAAGTAGCAGGGTCTTGAATGCCTTTTAATATGGCATCAACGATGATTTGATCTTCCTCATCTAAGCCCTTCAGAATGCTGCTATCACGCTGACCTTTTAGTACTTTGCGAATCGCTGCAACCAGATTTTCCCAGCCATTTTCGGCCGATGCTTTTAATACCTGTTCAAGCCCTGGACGCAGTGATGTGTCACTAATTGAATTCACCACGTTAACAATCAGCGGTGCATGAAATGTTGCGATCTGTTGTTGTTTTTCCGGTGCAAAAGCCATAGCTGTTTTCTCTTTTAATGCTCTTAATTTATTAGTGGCTTGTCATTCCTTGTTCGAGTGGAGAATGACATGTTAAACACACTTATTTAAAGTGCTGATATTTTTGCCAGCTGTTCTTTAAGTTTTATTATTGCAGATTCCATCTCTGCTACGCGTTCGCGTTCTTTAGTGACGACAGCTTCCGGTGCTTTATCAACAAAACCAGGGTTGCCCAGTTTTGCATTGCTTTTATCACAGTTCACCTGAAGCTTGGAAATCTCTTTATTTAATCGAGCAAGTTCCGCATCTTTATCAATTAAACCTGCAAGAGGAATAAGTATTTTCATCTCCCCCACAAGTGCGGTAGATGATTCAGGTGCCGACTCATCTTCGCTTATAAATTGAACAGATTCAAGTTTAGCCAGTGTCATTACAAATGCTTCGTTATCATTAAAGCGCTTTGTATCAGCTTCGCTGGCATTCTGTAAGATTACAGGTAATGGCTTGCCTGGTGCTATGTCGCTTTCTGAGCGAATACGGCGTATGCCCATTACAAATTGCTTAACCCATTCAAGTTCAGCTTCGGCAGTTTTGTCTGTCATAGCTGCAGATGAAACCGGGTAGGGTTGAGACATAATTGTGTCTGCATTAATTCCTGCTAAAGGTGCAACTTTTTGCCATAACTCTTCCGTAATAAATGGCATAATTGGATGGTTTAAACGCAGAATAGTCTCTAGTACTTGAACAAGTGTCTGGCGTGTGCCGCGTTTCTCAGCGTCATTGAAGTGTTCTTTTAATAATACAGGTTTAGATAATTCTAAATACCAGTCACAGTAGTCTTCCCAAACAAAAGAATAAAGTTCCTGAGCTGCTAAATCAAAACGGTAGGTTTCAAAATGACGATGCACATTGTCTTCAACTGCCTGTAAGCGAGATCGAATCCAGCGGTCTGCTAATGAGTATTCACAGTCTTTATTATCAACACCATTATCCTGACCTTCAGTGTTCATCAAGACATAACGTGTTGCATTCCATATCTTATTACAAAAATTTCGGTTACCCGAAATACGGTCAGTAGATAAAACAACATCACGACCCGTTGTCGCCTGTGAGGCAAAAGTGAAACGTAAAGCATCGGTACCAAAAGAAGGTATACCGTCAGGGAATTGTTTACGTGTCGATTTTTCAATCTTTTTAGCCATTTTAGGCTGCATTAGTCCACTGGTACGTTTTGTTACCAGTGTTTCCAGATCGATGCCGTCAATAATATCGATAGGGTCTAAAACATTACCTTTAGACTTGGACATCTTTTGCCCGTCTGCATCGCGAACTAAACCATGAATATAAATTTCTTTAAAAGGCACTTCATCCATAAACTTCAGGCCAAACATAATCATTCGAGCAACCCAGAAGAAGATAATATCAAAGCCTGTTACCAGTACGCTGGTAGGATAGAACTGTTTTAAGCGATCAGTGTTTTCTGGCCAACCCAATGTAGAGAAAGGCCAGAGTGCAGATGAAAACCAGGTATCAAGAACATCATCGTCCTGTTTAAGATTTACATCATCAGCTAG
>Ga0316205_10004767_pt1 | contig 11642 bp, 11 predicted proteins | sample 3monthpyrite_MG_FD_204941 | JGI IMG/M metagenome (GOLD analysis project Ga0316205, IMG submission 204941) | Microbial mat bacterial communities from mineral coupon in-situ incubated in ocean water Damariscotta River, Maine, United States -... | ecosystem: Environmental > Aquatic > Marine >... | reverse complement strand
GGTACTGCCACATGGTGGGAGAGTAGGTCGTTGCCTTTCTTTATACTGAACTTAGTTCAGTATTTAAACCTCAATCTTTCACTAGATTGAGGTTTTTTTTGCTAAATTGTTTTTATAATATGAAATTCAAGTATTCTTATCTTATTAAAATTCAGTTTTTGGGTTTCCGGTATCATGGTTGGCAGAAACAAACGAATGCGAAGACGTTACATGAAATGGTTGATAAAACTTTTAATTTTATGTTTGATTCTACTGTTGAATATAAAACATTAGGAGTTGGTAGAACAGATTCTAAAGTGTCTGCTTCGGTATATGCATTTCAACTTTTTATAGACGTAGCAGTAGATGAGTCTTGTTTTATAGAAGAATTTAATATAAATGTTCCAGCTGATATAAATGGATTATCCATAGAGAAAGTTTGCTTGAAGTTTAATATTATTCAAACGCCTAAAACTAAAGAATATCATTACTATTTTTCATTTGGAAATAAAAATCATCCTTTTGCAGCTCCTTTTATAGTTGGAATAAGCGATTTTTTAGATATTGATTTGATGAAAAACGGTGCAACATTATTTAAAGGAGAACATTATTTTCATAAATACTGTACGAAACCTTCTCAAAAAACTGTTTTTAAGCGGCAAATTGATAGTTGTGAAATTATCGAAAACACCATTTTAACGGCAAGTTTTTTTCCTGAAAACAGTTATATCTTTAAGGTTAAAGGTAAAGGTTTTTTAAGATATCAAATTAGATTAATGATGGCCACGTTGTTTGAGTTGGGTAAAGGAAATATCGACTTGAGCTTTATAGAAAACTCATTAAAAGAAGATAATGACAGAATGTATTTAAAAAATATTGCGCCTTCTTCTGGGTTACAATTGTTTGATATAGAATTTAATTCTTAAGTTTGTCTAAATAGAAACTTAAAACGGATACAATGAAAAAATTAGTAGGGATTGTTTTAATTATGTTAGGAGTTGCCATGATTTATATTGGCGGATTTTATACTCCAAAATTAATGCTACCTCCAATAATTACGGGTGTTGGATTTTTTGCTATCGCTTGGGTATTCTTAAATGAAAGCAAGTAATTTAATTCTGACTTTTTTTGAAAGAGATTAAATAAAAATCCACCTTTTTGGATGAATTTTTATTTAATGTTCTAATCGTTTAATCTCTCAAAATACTTCTTGAGATTACAATTTTTTGAATTTCACTAGTGCCTTCATAAATCTGTGTAATTTTTGCATCTCGCATTAAGCGCTCTACATGATATTCTTTTACATATCCATTTCCTCCATGAATTTGAACGGCTTCGACAGATGTGTCCATAGCAACCTGTGATGCATATAATTTTGCCATAGCACCAGATAAAGTGTAATCTTTGTGATTATCTTTGTCCCAAGCTGCTTTTATACATAAATGACGAGCTGCTTCAATTTGAGTTGCCATGTCTGCTAATTTAAAAGCAATTGCTTGATGATTGCAGATTTCTGTTCCGAAAGACTTTCTAATTTTTGAGTATTTTAAAGCTAATTCATATGCTCCAGATGCAATTCCGAGTGCTTGTGAAGCGATTCCAATTCGTCCACCACCCAATGTTTTCATCGCAAATTTAAATCCGAATCCATCTTCTCCAATTCTATTTTCTTTTGGAACTTTTACATCGTTGAAAATTAAAGAATGTGTGTCAGAACCACGAATTCCCAGTTTTTGCTCTTTAGGTCCAACAACAAAACCTTCAGCCCCTTTTTCTATAATTAAAGCGTTGATTCCTTTGTGTCCTTTTTCTATATCAGTTTGGGCGATAACAATATAAATTGAAGCAGTGCTTCCGTTCGTAATCCAATTTTTGGTACCGTTTACAACATAGTGATCACCTTTGTCTAATGCAGTCGTTTTTTGAGAAGTTGCATCTGATCCTGCCTCAGGTTCAGACAAACAAAATGCTCCAATAATTTCTCCGGATGCTAATTTTGTTAAATATTTCTCTTTTTGATTTTCAGTTCCAAAAGCTTCTAATCCCCAACAAACCAAAGAATTGTTAACTGACATTACCACAGAAGCAGAAGCATCAATTTTAGAGATTTCTTCCATAGCTAAGACATATGAAACTGCATCCATTCCGCCACCGCCATATTTAGGATCTACCATCATTCCTAAAAAACCTAGTTCTCCCATTTTTTTTATTTGTTCGACAGGAAATTCTTGTTTTTCATCTCTTTCTATTACGCCTGGTAATAGCTCAGTTTGAGCAAAATCACGAGCTGCGTCTCTAATCATTATATGTTCTTCTGTAAGACTAAAATCCATTGATGTAGTTATTATTGAATTCGTAAAAAATGTCCTCAAAGATACTTTTTTAATAGTAGATTATCAATATAGTTTTGCTATTTTTACTAATATGGAATCAATTTTTGTAACAGTTATTGGGCTTATGTCTGGAACCTCTTTAGATGGTATTGATTTAGTACATGTTAGATTTAATAATGACGCATATAACAGTTTTGAAATTGTCCATGCAGAAACGGTTCCTTATACTAAACTATGGAAGCAAAAATTGCAAGATGGAATTAGTTTCTCTAAAGAAGAATTGATAAAATTAGACCGTAATTATGGCATGTTGCTTTCTGAAACGATTAACAGTTTTATTGATAAAAATTACATAAAAAATATTCATTTTATCTCATCACATGGACATACCATTTTTCATAAGCCAGATGAAGGAATAACTTTACAAATTGGGAATGGACAAATAATAGCGAGTAAGACAAATCAAAAAGTAGTTTGTGATTTTAGAACGCAAGATGTACAATTAGGTGGGCAAGGTGCACCTTTAGTTCCAATTGGAGATGCGTTGTTGTTTTCTGAATATGATTCCTGTTTAAATTTAGGAGGTTTTGCAAACATTTCTTTTAATGACAACGAAAATCGTATTGCTTTTGATATATGTCCAGTAAATATTGTGCTTAATTATTATGTAAATACATTGGGGTTTGAGTTTGATGCTGATGGAAAAATAGCATCCGAAGGGAAGTTAAATAAACTATTACTTAAAAAATTAAACACTTTAAGTTTTTATAAGAAACAAGCTCCAAAATCATTAGGATTGGAATGGGTTCAGTCAGAAATAATTTCTATAATAGATGAAACTGAAACAGATATTCCTGTAATTTTAAGGACATTTGTTGAGCATATTGCGATACAAATAGCTATTGTTTTATCAGGTAAAAAAAATGTCTTAATAACTGGGGGTGGAGTTTTTAACTTATTTTTAATGGATAGAATTCGAGACCTTTCTAAGACAACAATAATTCAACCCAATAATGAAGTTGTTAATTTTAAAGAAGCATTAATATTTGCTTTTTTAGGACAGTTACGTGTTGATAATCAGATTAATTGTCTAAGTAGTGTAACAGGTGCAAAAAGAGATCATAGTTCTGGTCAAATTTTTTATCCTTAATTTTTTTTAAAAATATCTTATTTTTATTGGACAATCATTTTTTTGCAGTAAGTTTGTGTTGACCAGTAAGTAATAAATCAATTGTTTAATGTTAAAATTGAAGTTAAAATGAATCAACGTTAGCGATAAATGAAGAAAGCATAATAGAATGAAAAGTTAAACATTGAATTGTTAGAATTTGAGCATGAAAGATTTATTAAAAAAATACGAGAATAAACAACCTGAAATTGTTTTTAATTGGAAAGATCCAGAAACAGAAGCAGAAGGTTGGACAGTAATAAATTCATTACGAGGTGGAGCAGCAGGAGGTGGAACGAGAATGCGTAAAGGGCTAGATAAGAATGAGGTGCTTTCTTTAGCAAAGACTATGGAAGTGAAATTCACGGTTTCAGGCCCTGCTATTGGAGGTGCAAAATCGGGAATTAACTTTGACCCAAATGACCCAAGAAAAAGAGGGGTTTTAGAGCGTTGGTATAAAGCAGTCACTCCATTATTAAAACATTATTATGGAACAGGTGGTGATTTGAATGTAGATGCAGATAAGGATGTAATTCCGATTACAGAAGATTGTGGAGTTTGGCATCCGCAAGAAGGAATTTTTAATGGACATTTTAAACCAACCGAAGCAGAAAAAATTAATAGAATTGGTCAATTACGTTTAGGTGTAATTAAGATTATTGAAAATAAAAAGTACTCTCCAGATATTTCAAGAAAATATACTATTGCAGATATGTTAACAGGCTACGGTGTTGCAGAAGCAGTAAAACATTACTATACTATTTATGGAGGAACTATTGAAGGTAAAAAAGCCATTGTACAAGGGTTTGGAAATGTAGGATCTGCAGCTGCGTTTTATTTAACGCAATTAGGAGCAAAAGTAGTTGGAATTATAGATAGAGATGGGGGTCTTATAAATGAATCGGGTTTTTCTTTAGCTGAAATGACTGATTTATTTTTAGGAAAAGATGGAAATAAACTGGTTTCTGATCAAATGATTCCTTTTGAGGAGATTAATCAAAAAATATGGTCGTTACCAGCACAAATATTTATTCCTGCAGCTGCATCAAGATTGATTTCTAAAGTACAAGTAACAGAAATGGTTACTGCTGGATTGGAAGTGATCTCACCCGGTGCGAATGTTCCTTTTGCAGATAAAGAAATCTTTTTTGGGCCGATTATGGAATATACAGATAAGCAAATAAGTTTGTTACCAGATTTTATTTCAAATTGTGGGATTGCTCGAGTTTTTGCTTATTTGATGGAATCAAGAGTAGAAATGCCTATACAAGATGAAGCAGTATTTGCAGATACTTCTGAAACCATTAGAAAAGCATTGCAAAAAACCTTTGATAAAAATAATAATAAAACAGAAATTTGTAAAACAGCATTTGAAATAGCCTTAAAAGAATTAATTTAATATACAGTAATTATGGAGTTGATCATTATTTTAGTATTTGTATTTGGATACTTAGCCATTACATTAGAGCATAACTTAAAAATAGACAAACTAATACCAGCTTTAGCAATGATGGCTGTTTGTTGGGCAATTATAGCTTTAGGAATAGATTATTTTCCAAGATGGTTTGATTCTGCAAAACATTCTTTAGTTGAAGGATTTTCTTCATTAGTATATGATGATAAGCTGCATTTGGTTGAAGAAACCTTATTACATCATTTGGGAAAAACGGCAGAAATTATTGTCTTTCTTTTAGGAGCTATGACAATCGTAGAAATCATTGATTATTTTGATGGTTTTTCTACCATAAAAAGTTTTATAAAGACGAAAAGTAAAAAGAAAATTTTATGGATTTTTTCAATTTTAGCATTTATCCTATCAGCAATTATAGATAACTTAACAGCAACGATTGTGCTAATTTCTATTTTACAAAAAATTATTAAGAAAAGAGAAGACAGAATCTGGTTTGCTGGTTTAATTATTATCGCAGCAAATGCAGGTGGAGCATGGTCTCCAATAGGAGATGTAACCACAACTATGTTATGGATTGGTAAGAAAGTTAGTACCATAATGTTGATTAAATTCTTATTCATACCATCATTAATTTGTATGGCAATTCCTTCGTTTATTGCAAGTTTTTTACCTGCGTTTCAAGGAGAAATAGAAAGTGACAGAGAAGAAGTTGATGTAAAACCAGGAAATCATAGTTCTACGATGTTGTACTTAGGGCTTGGAGCCATCGTTTTTGTGCCAGTATTTAAGACTGTAACACATTTACCTCCTTATGTAGGTATGATGCTTTCATTAGCAGTTGTTGCCACTTTTGCTGAAATATTTAGTAAAACAAAATTTTCTATCAGTAGTTTTGATAGTGAAGAACATCAAGAACACGCACATCATAGTCCAGTTCATCAATCGTTATCAAAAATTGAAATGCCAAGTATTTTATTTTTCTTAGGAATTTTAATGGCTGTTGCAGCATTAGAATCTTTAGGTATTTTATTTGGGTTTGCAGATAGTTTAAAAGAAGGTATCCCTTTAATGGGAACTGAGTTGTCTGGATCTGGTGTTTCTGATTTGGTGGTGATGTTATTAGGAGTTGGATCTGCAGTGATTGACAATGTTCCTTTAGTTGCAGCCAGTTTAGGAATGTTTAATGAAGGGTTGGACGATCCTTTATGGCACTTTGTAGCCTTTTCTGCAGGAACAGGAGGAAGTATGCTGATTATTGGTTCTGCAGCTGGTGTGGTTGCTATGGGAATGGAAAAAATAGATTTCTTTTGGTATTTTAAAAAAATAGCTTGGCTGGCCTTAATAGGTTTCGTTGCCGGATCGATGGCGTTTATTCTGCTACGGTCAATTTTATAAATTGAACCCGAGATTTTTCTCGGGTTTTTTTATGAAGCAATTTTAAAAAATTAATTTCGTTAGATAGATAAATCTTTAAATAAAAATAAAACATGTTATTGTTTGTACAAGAAAATATTGATACAGTAAAAGAGGTTGTCTCAGAAGAAAAAACATTATCAATTTATAATTTAATAAGAGATGGTGGCTTAGAAGGTCAGGTTATTATCGGCTTATTGTTTGTTTTGTTAGCAATTGCATTTTATATATATTTTGAACGTTTTTTTGCGATTAAAGCAGCGGCAAAGGTTGATGATAATTTTATGAATCAAATTAAAGATTTTGTATCCGAAGGAAAATTAGAAGCTGCAGGAACTTTATGTAAAAACACTAATTCTCCTACGGCTCGTTTAATTGGGAAAGGAATTTCTAGAATTGGCAAACCATTAGATGACATTAATAAAGCAATTGAAAATTCTGGAAAATTAGAAACCTATAAACTAGAAAAAAATGTAAGCGTATTAGCAACGATTGCTGGTGCCGCTCCTATGATTGGGTTTTTAGGCACGGTAATAGGAATGATTGTTGCCATTCACGAAATAGCAAATGCAGGAGGTCAGATTGATATAAAATTATTATCAGATGGTTTATATACTGCAATGACAACTACCGTTGCGGGATTAATTGTCGGGATTATTGCGTATATAACCTATAATCATTTGGTGGTAAGAACGGATAAAGTAATACATCAAATGGAAGCAGTATCTGTAGATTTCTTAGATTTATTACACGAACCTGTATAAGTCATCATTATGAATATAAGAGGTAGAAATAAAGTAGATCCAAGTTTTAATATGTCGTCTATGACGGATATTGTTTTTTTATTATTGATTTTTTTTATGTTAACATCCACGCTTGTTACTGTAAGTGCAATAGATGTGTTTTTGCCTAAAGCAGGAGGAAAGACTGAAAATAAAACCTCAATAGCGGTTACAATTACAAGTAAGTCATTATTTTATATTGATAAAAAGAAAGTTAGTGAATCTAATTTAGAAAATGAGCTTTTAAAAGTTGTTGGTGTAGATAAAAAGAAAACAATTGTAATTAGAGGAGACAAAGATGTTCCTTATAAACATGTGATGAAAATTATTGATATTGCCAATAAGAATAAATTGAAAATGATTTTAGCAGTAAAAGGAAAGTGATTTTTTAATAAATAAAAAACGCTAAGTAAAGAGATAAAAAATAAAATGTCAGTTTTAGAAACTCCACATAAAAAAAAATCAGCTGCAATTACGGTAGTTATAATGTTGCTTATAGTTTTTGGGATTATAAAATTTGGGATGCAATATATAGATCCACCAGAAGAATATGGGTTAGCTATTAATTTTGGAGACTCTAATGTTGGTAGTGAGGATCCGGCAGTTAAAGCTAAAAATCAACCAGTTGAAAAAAAACCAGTTGAAAAAATAGAAGAAAAACAAAAAAAAAATTCAAAGGAAACAATTAAAGAAAAAGTAATTTCACAAGACACAAAAGATGCTCCTGTTGTTGAAAAACCGAAAAAGAAGAAAGTAGAAAAAATTGTAGAGGCAGTGAAAAAAATCACTCCAAAAAAGAAGCCCACTCCAAAACCTTCCAAAGAAACACAAGACGCTTTGAATAATTTATTAAAAGGAAATACTTTAAATGAAAATCCGACAGGAAAAGGTGATGATAAAAAACCGGGAATAAAAGGCGATAAAAAAGGAAATCCTAAATCAACCAAGTACTATGGTAATAATGGAAGCGGTGGCGATAGTAATTATAATTTAGCAGGAAGAAAAGCATTGTCAAAACCAATTGAGAACCCTGATTGTAATGAAGAAGGAATTGTGGTTGTAAGTATAGAAGTCGATAAAACAGGGAAAGTGATTAAAGCTGTTGCAGGCGTAAAAGGAACTACAAATTCAGCTTCATGTTTATTAAAACCAGCAAAACTAGCAGCGCTTAAAACCAGATGGAACCCAGACGGAAAAGCTCCAATAAAACAAAAAGGAACAATTATTTATAAGTTTTCTTTATCTAAATAATAGTATTTTTGCGTTGCTAACATGTCACCTTGAGCGCAGTCGAAAGGTTATTTGGTAATTTAAAATTTTAATGACGTATCAAGAAACTATAGACTGGATGTTTTCTCAGTTACCGATGTATCAAAGACAAGGAGAAACGGCGTTTAAAAAAGACTTAACAAATAGTTTGGCATTTTCAAAAGAATTGGATTTTCCTGAAAAGAAATTCAAGTCAATTCACGTCGGAGGGACCAACGGAAAAGGATCAACAAGCCACATGATTTCTTCAATTTTACAAGAAGCAGGTTATAAAGTGGGTTTGTATACATCTCCGCATTTAAAAAACTTTACAGAGAGAATTAGAATTAATGGAGAAGAAGTTTCAAAGAGCTTTGTTGTTGATTTTATTCAAGAGAATAAAGCCTTTTTAGAAAAACAACAACTCTCTTTTTTTGAAATGACTGTAGGAATGGCGTTTGATTTTTTCGAAAAAGAACAAGTGGATATTGCAGTTATTGAAGTAGGTTTGGGAGGACGTTTAGATTCTACAAACATCATAACTCCAGAAGTTTCTGTGATTACAAATATAGGGTTTGATCACATCCAGTTTTTAGGAGAAACCTTACCTGAAATTGCTTTTGAAAAAGCGGGGATTATAAAAAAGAACATTCCTATTGTTATTGGTGAGCACCAATTAGAAGTGAAAACGGTTTTTATTGAAAAAGCGTTAGAAATGAGTTCTCAAATAGTTTTTGCTTCGGATGAGATTGTTAGTTACAAAACAGATTTACTCGGAGAGTACCAACGTTACAATTTAAAAACAGCCGTAAAAGCAGTACAACAATTATCGAGTTTTTCTATTTCCAAAAAACATATTATTGATGGATTACTTGGAGTAGTTAAAAACACAAATTTGTTGGGACGTTGGCAAATTTTGCAGCAAAATCCAAAGGTTATTTGTGATACTGCACACAATAAAGAAGGATTACAACTTGTGATGCATCAGTTAAAAAATGAGAATTTTCAAAATCTACATATAGTTTTGGGAGTTGTAAATGATAAGAATTTAGAAGAAATACTCTCATTGTTTCCTAAAAAAGCACGGTATTATTTCTGTAGACCTAATATTCCAAGAGGTTTGTCAGCAACTGAATTGAAGTTCACTGCAAAGAAATTTAAACTGTATGGAAAAGTGTTTGATTCTGTAAATCAGGCAACTAATTTTGCTGTTGAGAACGCAGCTCCTGCTGATTTAATTTATGTTGGAGGTAGTACATTTGTGGTAGCAGAAATAATATAAAATAACTTGTTTTTTTCTTTGTTGGAATTAAAAACCGTTTTATATTTGCATCCGCTTTAGGGCAATTAGCTCAGTTGGTTCAGAGCACCTCGTTTACACCGAGGGGGTCGGGGGTTCGAATCCCTCATTGCCCACTAAATAGAAAAGTCTACACTTTATGTGTAGACTTTTTTGTTTAACTAAATTTCTTTTTTGTATTTTCGTTTTACCATAAAAGAAGATTGGATTAGTGCTTCAAAAAAGAGATAAAGACTTTTTGTTTTGATTGGGATTTTTAGAAAAAAATGAAATGAGAAATATATTAATAACTGGTGGAGCAGGATTTATAGGTAGTCATTTAGTAAAGTTATTTGTTAAAAAATACCCAAACGATATTATTATAAATTATGATAAACTGACATACGCAGGAAATCTTGAAAATTTAAAAGAAATAGAAGGGTTTTCAAATTATAAGTTTGTTAAAGGAGATATATGTGATAAAAATAAGGTTAAGGAAGTTTTTGAAGGCTATAATATTGATTCGGTAATTCATTTGGCTGCAGAATCACATGTGGATAGGTCTATAACAAATCCGTTTGAGTTTGCAGAAACTAATGTTATGGGAACATTAACGTTGTTGAATCAAGCAAAGGAAAGTTGGAAAAACAACGCTACAAAAAACCTTTTTTATCATATTTCTACAGATGAAGTTTTTGGATCTTTAGGAAAAGACGGCTTTTTTTTAGAAGACACATCTTATAACCCTCAATCACCATATTCTGCTGCGAAAGCGAGCTCAGATCATTTTGTGCGAGCATATCAAAACACTTATGAATTGCCTATTATTATAACAAATTGTTCTAATAATTATGGACCCAATCAATTTCCTGAAAAGCTAATCCCTTTGTGTATTCATAATATTCAAGCCGGTAAACCTCTTCCTATTTATGGAAAAGGTGAAAACATAAGAGATTGGTTGTTTGTTGAAGATCACGTACGAGCGATTGATCTTATTTTTCATAATGGAACACTAGGAGAAACATATAATATTGGAGGGTTTAATGAGTGGAAGAATATTGATATCGTAAAGAAAATCTGTAGTATGATGGATAAAAAATTACATCGCCCAGAAAAAACCTCCGAAAAATTAATTACGTATGTGGATGATCGGTCAGGACACGACATGAGATATGCCATAGACGCTACAAAATTAAAGGAAGAATTAAAGTGGGAACCTTTATTACAATTTGAAGAAGGTATCGAAAAAACAATTGATTGGTATTTAGAAAACAAAGAATGGTTAGGTAGTATTGTAAGTGGTGAATATGAATATTATTATCAAAAACAATATAAAACGATATGAAAGGAATTATTTTAGCAGGTGGTTCAGGGACAAGATTATATCCTTTAACAAAAGTGATATCAAAGCAATTATTGCCTATTAATGACAAACCAATGATTTATTACCCTTTGTCTGTTTTAATGTTAGCAGGAATCAGAGAGGTGTTAATTATATCTACACCAAACGATTTGCCGAAATTTCAAGAACTATTTGGTGATGGAACAGATATTGGAATGCAGTTTTCTTATATTAAACAACCTTCTCCTGATGGTTTGGCACAAGCTTTTATTTTAGGTGAATCATTTATAGGAAATGATGATGTTTGTTTGGTTTTAGGTGATAATATTTTTTATGGACACGGTTTTACAGAGTTATTAGAGTCTTCTTTGAAAAAGGTTAAGGAAAAAGAACAGGCTACTATATTTGGATATTATGTTCAGAATCCAGAACGTTATGGAGTTGTTAATTTTGATAAAAAAGGAAAAGCGTTAAGTATTGAAGAGAAGCCAAAAGACCCTAAAAGTAACTATGCTGTTGTTGGGTTGTATTTTTATCCGAATAGCGTTGTAGAAATTGCGAAAAAAGTAACGCCAAGTGAACGAGGAGAATTGGAAATAACAACTGTGAATCAAGAATATCTCAAGCAAGAGAAGTTAAGTGTTGAATTAATGGGCAGAGGATATGCTTGGTTAGATACTGGAACAC
>Ga0316205_10004765_pt1 | contig 11649 bp, 9 predicted proteins | sample 3monthpyrite_MG_FD_204941 | JGI IMG/M metagenome (GOLD analysis project Ga0316205, IMG submission 204941) | Microbial mat bacterial communities from mineral coupon in-situ incubated in ocean water Damariscotta River, Maine, United States -... | ecosystem: Environmental > Aquatic > Marine >... | reverse complement strand
CTGAAGTCTCTTTTTCAGAAAACGAGTTGATTTTAGCAGGGATGGCTGCTAATTTAAATATATTGACGGGTAAAAAAAGTATTTTAGAATATATTTTAAAACCACTAAAAGATATCAAGTCACAATCTCTAAAGGAACATTAATGAAGCTTACAAAAGCAATACTAAGTATTTGGTTTTTTAGTACGTGTTTATTAGCACAAGAAAGTACAAATAAAGAATCTTTGGAAAAAGACAACGAAAGACAAAAGCTTAAGGCAAAAGGCTTTTTTATTGGGGTGGACTTTGAAAATATTGATGCAGGTATAATGTATAGGGTGGATAGTCAAAATAGTCTTTTTAATATACCAGGTTCTTCAGATACCTATATTGAACCGGCATTTAAAGTGGGCTATCAATATTATTACACACGAGTATATTTTAAATACTCTAACTTAGATGAAAAGACACAGGACTACACAGTGGAATCGACTTCTTATGAGTTTAATGTCGAGTATCTACCTGTCTTTTACAGAGGGGGCAGCTATGCTATTCGTGGTTTGCTTGGAACGGCTATTGGATATATGGATAGTGATTTAAAAAATCTTAGTGCCAGGCTTATACAAGAAGCAGAGTTCGTTGGTCTAACTGACTTTTCAGATAAGCAGGCTTTGTATGGCATTCAACTAGGTGTGATGTTTGAGATGACCAATGGACTAAGTGCAGATTTAGGATATAGATATAGAAGAGGAAACTTATTAGAATCAGACAACGGTACCGATTCGGTGACCTTTGAGACAAAAAGAAGACAGTTGTACCTAGGGCTTAACTACTTGTTTTAAGTCATTCAGACTAAGGTACTTTTAGTACTCTTCCCATGCATCTGATGGCATCTCATTATAGAATTCAGGATCTCTATGGTAATGAATCTCTAAAAAGTCAAGTAGCTCACCTGTATTTTGCATTAATTTCAAGTTGTCTACATAAAGATTTTTTTGAAATGCTACATAATCAAGTTCGGCTCTATTGAGGTTTCTCAAGGCTAATTGTAAGGCTTGCAAGTCTTGGGTTCCTTCTTTAAATGCGATCCAATACGAGTTAACAACTTTTCGAGCGGAAATAACTTCGTTTTCTGTAAGTTTAATAGACTGGTTTAAGGCAAATAAACTTTGATGCAGTACCTTGGTCTGAAAGCTTATTTTTCGTCTTTCATCAGCCAAAGTGTATTTGTATTCATTCATTTTTGAATATAGTCTTAAGGTCTTAGCTTCATCTTTTCCTCCATTATAAAGGTTATATGTAAAGCTTAAAAGAACACTTGCCTTGTCTCTTTGACCAATACCTTCATCAAACTCATCTCGTGACTCTCCATTAACAAGAATATCTACGGTCGGATGGTAGCTTCCCTTTTGGGCATTTAAACTGTATTGTATCGCTTGAATATATGCCATTTGGCTTTGAACTTTTGAGTTTTTTGTTCTTGACTTATCTAAAGAAGTGTTCAGGTCTGAATGTTGCAAAGGGACAGAGTCTTCATACGGTAGGATATGAGAATATTCTTCACCTAATAAATAGGTGTAAAAAGACAAGGCATTGCTAAGGGCTGTTTGTGTGCGTATAAGTTCTGTTTGTGCATTATCAACGTTAGCCTTGATAAAGTTTAGATCACCCTTTGTAGCAGCCCCATTGGCCTCTTTAATCTTCATAATGTCTAAGACCTTTGTAAAGTCTTGCATGTTCTTCTCATTAACCTTTAGTGCTATTTTTCCATAAACAACATCAAAATAGGTTTCAATCATCTCTATAGCAACTTTTTCAAGATTAGCCTGATGCTCATACATGATGGCTGCAAGCGTTTGTCTCTGTTCGTCGACACGGTTTTCAATGGCGCCACCGGCCCAAATATTTTCTTTAATGTTTAAATAAAGTTCTGTTTTTTTGTAATGGAATCGATCGGTTTGCGGGGCTGTGGTAGTGGCGTCATCGGGCGTTAATGAACGTGTTTCATAGCCGGTATTACCGGATAAGTCGACGGTAGGAAGGTGACCGGCAAAGGCTTCTTCTATGCTTTGAGAAGCTTGGTAAACCCTTTGTCTTGAAGCATCCACTTTTGGATTGGATTTAACAGAATATAAGATGGCTTGGTAAAGACTAAGTCCATTGTCACTTTGTATATGAAACAAGGGATCATGTTTTAAACCGAGTGTATCTTCAGTTTTAGTGCTGAGTTCTATGGCATGGATATTAATCAATAGAAAAAATAGTAAAAGGGGGCTTTTTATCATGGTATATTACTTTGTATGGTGATTGTTCCAAATTCACTTAAGTCAGCAGAGGCTTTACGAAGGTTCATGTATATCTGTTGAGAAGGAACACGTGATTTTTTGAGTTGGTTTTTTATATTGATGGCACGACCCAAAGAGATCTGTTTGGAAATTGTTTTGCTAACGATATTATGCGGATCAGTCACCATAATAGTAAATTCAGCTTTTTTGCTCTTTCGAAAAGTAGCTGCTACAAAACTTCTTAATTGACTTCGTATTTTAGTGTTAAGGAAAACTTCTTTATCTTCAAAAATGATATGTAACTCCGACTCTTTTGTAAAAGCCTTTTGAGCAAGAAAGGCTTTTTGGTCTTTATTAATAGCATAGGAAACAGCACTGCCTTCTTTTTTTCCACCAGAGAAAAAAGAATCATTGGCATTTTCATTGAGTTTAGGCTTGTCTATCTTATGAAAACTCACACTGTTTTCAGGTGGGATAATACGCTCTTTTTTGATGACCTCTTCTTTTTTTTCTGCATAATTGGTCGTGATTTTAGAACTTTCTTCTGATTGAACAGGTGTTTGAGTCTCAACACTTGCGGTATAAGCAACTTTGTATTTAAACTGAGCATAATAACCAATATTTACAACGGTGATGAGTAAAAATAAAAGCATAACTAAGATGACCGAGGCGAAGATATCTACAAATGGCGGCCAAGGGTTAAACTCTTCTTGACAATGCTTACCCATGAGTTATCCTACTTAAACAGTTTAGAGATAAAACCATCACTGTTCCCACTTGAAAAACTTTTCTTGTTAATGATCTCACCAAGTGTTATAATCTCAGCCTTTATATTTTGATTTTCATTTATGAGTCGTTCTAAGGACTCAAGGTTTTCAGTGCTTTTGTTGAGATTCATTTGCGAAGCTTCTTCTGCAAGTTCAGAACTTCTTTGTGTTAACGTCAGCAGCATTCTATGTTCTTCTCTAAACCCTTGGTGTTCTTCTAAGGCGTTTACTGCTTGAAGATGCAGGTTCTCAAGGTTTTTGTTTCCTCTGGCTAGTCCTTCTTTTGACAAAGTTGAAAGATTAGCGTGTTCTATAAGCATTTTTTCTTGGGACTGCAGCAAGGACTTCATTTGCTCTTTTTGATCATTTAAGATTTCTCTTAAGATGGTGTTTCCCTTAGCCGAAATATCGTTTTGCAATTCTTGTTTTGAAAGTGCTTCTGAGTGCTGTTCTTGACCTTCTTTCATTAGGTCGCGTAGGCTTTTGATCTGTGATGCTGTATTAGAGATCTCTTCTTTTTTATCTTCATGTGCTTGTGTGCTCATTATGTTAAGCGAACTCTTGATATCTTTAAGCTCAATCGCAGCAGTGCTTGTGTCTTCTTCGGTCTTATCAAGTGCTTCTTTCATCTGAGATAAGAGGGCTGTGCTTTTGTGTAAAGAACTGTCTTGTGAGCGTTGAATATCTTCCATATTAACGAGTTGTTGAATCTCTACGTCTAAGTTTTCTGTTAACTTCTCTAGAGACAAGATTACGTTTTTCATTTGCTCAGAACTGTTTGAATCATTGGTTTGTAATTGCTGATGCACAGCATTGAGAACTTCTTGTTCTTGAAGCAGTGTTTGTGAACTTGAGTGTAAAAGACCAGAGATCTGTTTTAGCTGTGCCTCTTGTGTATGCGCATCATGTGATGATGAATCAATAAGCCTATCTAATGAGTGTTTGTTATGTTCTAAGTGTGAATCTATATTGGCTAGGGTTGATGTGACCTTGTTTATATGCGTAGATGTTAAGGCTGCGTGCTCCTGACTCATTTTTGAAAACTCTTTTGAAATACTTGTTTTGGTTGTTTGCAAAGAACTGTCAAGCCGCGTAAAAAGTTTTTCAATGTTTTGCATATATGCTTGAAAAGCCTTATCCTGATCTGCATGGATATTACTTGATAAAGTTTCAAGTTGATTTGTGAGAATTTTTGTATTTTGTTGTGAATGGGTATCGATACTCTTTAATGAGTCCTGCATGCTTTCCATAATATTTACATTAAGTTCATGCTCATTTCTTGCTTGCTGTACAGAGGCAATAGTAATGGAATGAAGCCTGTCGTTACTTTGTGATATCTTTGCCATCTCAGTCGTCATTGCACTTATTTGTTCGATGAAAACGTCTATAAAGCTATCTTGATGATCGGGAAGTTCTGAACCGCCGATCGCACCCGTAGAAGGGCCAGCTGAGCCGACAGTAATAATACGGCCCTTTAACCAGTCTTCAACCCCTTCAATAAGGATTTCTTGATTTTTATTAAGTATATAGCCTTTGATTCCTAAAATAATAGCGGCAACAACGCCAAAAAGTGAGGAACCAAAGCCTACTGCCATACCACTAAGTGGTCCTGAAAAATCAGCAATAACTTTTGCTAAGTTAATATCGCCTGATAGCGATAAAATAATACGTCCCATATCATCAATGGCGATTAAAAGCCCTGTAAAGGTCCCTAATAGTCCAATCATTAAGGAAGTTCCGATAAAGTAGTTGGTATAGCGGTTTTGATTAAAAAACTTGTCTTCAATCCATTCAATAACATCTCGGGACTCTTCAGCAGTGAATAACATCACCCCTTTTTCAGCACGAGAATTAAACATATGAGCAATATTCGCAGGCATGATCTTATCAATACCCTTAAGGTAAAAAAGCAGGTTGTCTTTTTTATAGGCTAAGGTTCCAAATGTTCCGGCAAGCATGACAAGACTTGTAGATGCTTTCATTAGCATGATAATACCAATGGTTAAGATAGTTAAAACGGCAAGATTAAAGGTCAGTGTTGCAAAAAAGAATACTTTTATAGTTGCAAGATTTGAATAAATGAGAAAATAAATGAAAAGCCATAAAACTGCATATGACTTCATTATACGAAGACGTTTCATAAGCTTCCTTAGAACATAAATAGTATTAGAGAGATGATAAGCCCAAGAGCAACTGTTGTAACACTGTTAATCATGTTTTTAGTGATTTTAACAAAGGAGTTTGAAGAGTCAGAATCTTCTCCCATTAAAACCATTCCAATACTGTTTCCATGGATATCAAAGACATCATCATAGGTAGTATAAAACTGTGCGTCATTAAAATATTTCTCATGGCGCAAAACATCAAAATCAAGTTTACTGACATTGAGATAAAAAGAACTGTCATATTTATGGAAGGCAACAGAAAAGTCATCATTTATTTTTTTATAGTTTCCTTGCTTATGTTCTAAGTCAAGAAAAACCAATTGAGGAGAAGAAAGAATAAAAGTAAATTCCTTTCCACGAATTTCAAATTCATCTTTTAAAACATGGATACTTTGTGTTACTTCCAGCGCACCTATAGTGACATTATTTTCCATGACAGGGACGATACCTAAAATACGTACGCCATCTCGGTTAACCACAATACCACTAGTAGATTGCCCAGTTTCCATAACCATATCAGCTATATCATAGTTTTGATTACCTTCGATCTTGTAATCTTTGACGTAATAACGAAGTCCCAAGGGAGATATGTTAGTATTGTTATTGATAGAAGTCGTGATTTTCTTAAGAAGAGTATTTACTTTGTTAGAATCTCTATTTTTGACACCATTGATGAACTCATCATTAACAGAAATAATGCTTCCATAATTAAGTAAATTATCATAATAACCAAAGATTAAACTGTCTAGCTGACTTACATCTACGCGTCTTTCTTCAAGATAAGTCTGATGCGCTACATTGGAGGTCATAGTGTTAATGATATAAATGGATAATAAAATTCCTAGAGTTGATACGGTTGTAAGTGTTGTAAACCATAAACCTTTGTGTCTTTGTAATGTACTTAAAGTGACCTGTACCCATTTGATAAAACTAAACATAATCTCTCCAAGTTTGTCTGTATACGAACTAAAGCAATAGATGTACCATAATTTCTGTTTATAAACCTTGACCTAAAGGGTATAGATACTGTTAACATCTTTTTATTCTCAATAGTGCGGTTGAGGTTTAAGCAGAGATTAGTGCTTAGAGTCTGATATATCTGTACTTTGTTTTTTTGACTTTTAGTCTGTCATCTTTAAGCTGTATAGCGTAGAAATGCTCTTTTTCGATGGCGACATAACTCATACGCTCCAAGACCGATATCTTCCCTACAGTATCCCCCTTGAATCCCAATTCACCGGCTAAGGCGCCGACAAAGTCACCGGGGCGAAGCTTGTCCTTTTTACCGCCAAGTATTTTGAGCGTACGCATAGGTGCAGTTCTGTCGAAGTTCTTATCACTGTGCAGTGTTTTGGTGTCTTCAAGTACATACTCTGTACCGCCATATTCTTCGATAGCCTTGAAGAATTTGATCTCTTTAGAACCGACAAGGGTAAAGGCAAGCCCCTCTTGGCCCATACGCCCTGTTCGTCCTATGCGGTGCATATGCACTTCAGGATGGGGTGTGATGTCATAGTTGATGATGGCAGGTAGGTCTTTGATATCCAGACCTCTGGCTGCTACATCGGTAGCTACAAGAATATTTCGGCTCTGGTTGGAAAACATCGTCAAGATCTCGCTGCGGTCTTTTTGCTCCATATCACCGTGCAGGGCTGCCGCGTCAAAACCTTTGTCCTGAAGGGCTTGGCTGACTTCATCGCAGGTCGCTTTCATGTTACAAAAGACGATACATGAGCTTATCTTGTTTGAGGAGATGATCGCTTCGATAAGTTTGACCTTCTGGTCTTTTTCAGCCTTGTAGAAATGCTGGGTAATCGTCGCTTCGGCTTCATTGGACTCTATCTTGACAAACTTGGCATCGTTTTGGAACTTTTTAGAGAGTTTTTTAGTCTCTGCTTCAAAGGTGGCTGAGAAGAGAAGGGTCTGACGTTTGGATGGTATATGTCGTATGATAGCGGCAATATCATCATGAAAACCCATATCCAACATCCTGTCTGCCTCATCCAATACTAAAGTCTTGACATGGGCAAGGTTCAGATGCTCTTTGGTGATCACATCCATGATGCGTCCGGGAGTACCGATGATGATATGCACACCTTTTTCCAGAGCGACTTTTTGCGGATAGACCGCTTCTCCGCCTACGAGGGTGAGTATCTTGATATTGTCTTTGAAACGGGCAAGACGGCGAAGTTCATTGGCGACCTGTTCGCAGAGTTCTCGCGTGGGACAGATGACGGCTGCTTGTACTTTTACCTCACTGACGTCAAGCTGGTGCAGTAATGATATCCCGAATGCTGCTGTCTTGCCGGAGCCTGTCTTGGCCTGAGCGATGATGTCGTTTCCATCCAAGAGAATGGGAAGAGACGCTTCTTGTACCGGAGTCATTGCGGAGTAGCCAAGCTGATCAAGGTTGCTGAGCATTTTATCATTTAAAGAGAGTGTTGAAAAGCTTTTAGACATAAGAAAGACTCCGGATATTTTTACTGGACCTTATAATCAAGTCCCCAGAGATTTTAGCAGGTTAATACTAAAAAAGAACAGTTCTAGGCAATAGATGTCAAGATGATACGGGGGTAAAGATTAATAGATAACCAAACATGTCAGTTTGTTTATATAAGTCAATCAAATAATTATTAAATAGAGTTAATTTGTTTGGTTTAACTTTGCCTTTAATATTATTGGTTTAGAATGAGTCCATTAACTAATAAAGTGAGGACATATGCAGTCAAACCTAAGTATTCTAAAGAAGTCTCTGATTGCTCTGGTTCCAAGTTTTTTGTTTTTTTACATCGTTTTAGCGTGGTTCGCCTATTCAGAGATATCGTCGATCTCAAAGACAGTGTATGAGCAACATAAAGAACAGCTCCAGGACAATGTTACCAAAGCCATGGACTTCAAACTTGAAGCGATTAAGAACATCGTTTTGGGAATTGCGAATAACGGGACTGTCATATCGAAGATGTATGATGAAGAACGCGAAGCGATCTTTGATGAGATCAGTCACTTCAGGTCTGCTTTGAATGCCGAATCCTCATTTGAGAACCCCCTGATCCAAGTCGTCGATACAATGAGCAGTTCGTATGTAAAGTCATGGGACAAAAAAGCGTATGGAGCAGATGTCTCTGCACGTGAGAGTGTGGCTTATGTCAAAGAGAAACAAAAAGCCTTTGTCGGCAATGAAGTGACACGTGGCGGTCTGATGATAGTCTCTACTGCTCCATTGATATTAAAAGATGAAGAAGAAGAAGGTTCTGAATCCGAATTTTTAGGAAGTGTTGACTTTATCTTAAGATATAACTCTCTAGTCTATAAACATTTAAATCAGAACGATACGAGGGACCTTTTGGTCTTGGTTGACACAAAGTTTTTGCAGAAAGCAGAGTATATCAAAGACCCGATCCTGATCGACAAGTATTATATTGACCTAGACAAGGAATATATTGATACGGGGTTTTCCCAGGGAGCAGCCCATATTGATTTTAAACTGTTAAAAGAGCAGGGGTATGTGACGGATGACAACTACTTTTATACTTATAAAGAGATTTATGATAATAATAATAATGAAGTCGGAATATTTCTTCTTGGGGATGCTCTTGAAGTCGTTGAAAAAGCTGTAAAAGAGACCAGCAGAGGATTTGTGAAATTAATGGTCATTATATCTATTTTGATGATTCTAGCTCTGGTCATAGTCGTGGTTATCGTCAAAAAACTTGTCTCCTCTCCGCTTCATGAGCTTAGTGATGTCGCACAGGACCTTTCTTTGGGCGAGGGAGACTTGACAAAACGTTTGCATGTTACGACCAATGACGAGATCGGTCAGAGTTCGCACTTTATCAATAAATTTATTGAAAAAGTCCACAATGTCGTCTCCAATGTCATCATATCAGGACAAAAAACAGTGGGTGAGATTGAAGGTATAAATGAGAATATCAGTATTATCAATGAACGTATGCTTACAGAACGTGAGTTGGTCCATAAAACGGTAGAAGAAGGGAATTCGGTTTATCAGCTTTTAAATAGTTCTGTACAAGACAGTATTGACACGACACAAAAGGTTCAAAGTGCTGCCGGACGACTTACGGATGCTCAAAACACCATTAAGACCTTGGTTAAAAATGTGAATGAGACGGCAGAAAAAGAGCATGAGATGGCAACCGCCTTGGCTGACCTCAGTACTGATGCAGATAATGTAAAGTCTGTCTTGATCATTATCTCCGATATTGCTGACCAAACAAACCTGCTGGCTCTGAATGCTGCGATCGAAGCTGCGCGGGCAGGTGAGCATGGACGAGGTTTTGCCGTCGTCGCGGATGAGGTAAGGAAATTGGCGGAACGTACGCAACACAGTCTCTCTGAGATAAATGCAACTATCAATGTTATTGTTCAGGCGATTATGGATACCGGATCGCAGATGGATCATAACTCCAAGGCTATTAATTCTCTTGTTGAAAAAACTAATGAGGTTGATGATAAGATTGACTATGCCATAAGTGAGATAGGAGAGACATCCGTTATCGCCAAAAATTCGGAAAAAGTCTCCAAAGAGCTTGCTGCGAGTACGCAAAAGATCATAGACAATATCAATGCTCTCAATACTATCTCGACACAAAACAGTGAGTCTGTCGAAACCATTGATGAAAAGGCCCTTAGCCTACAAAAAGACGCACAATCACTGAATGAACAGTTGAACCTTTTCAAAGTCTAAGCCGTTTCATCAAGTCGCTAAAACGTCTATAAACCCACCTCAGTTTTAGCGACTTTATTAGCCATGACTTAGATACCATTGTTAACAATCTATATATACAATTGAAAGAAGAAGCATATATGAGTACAGTTTTAATCGCGATCATCACCATCTTGCTTGTCGCACGTATTTTACAAAGTAAGTTGTCTTTGCCTCTGCCTATTGGCATTATGGGTCTAACCCTGCTAACGTACACGATCATCCCCGAGTATATTAATATCTCTGCGCATGAGAATTTTGACGGGATCGTCTATCTCTTGTTACCGCTAATCCTTCTTCCTGATGCGATCAACTTTAAACTGTATGATCTCAAGCGTCACGGTATCGCTATCTTTTACCTGAGTTTTATCGCGGTTGTCCTGTCTATATTTATCGGGATAGCCCTTAACTTTGCAGTCTTTGCCGAGTACTCGTTTACGGTAGGAATGCTGGTGTGCCTTTTTGCTATGGTCCTGGCTACTGACGCAGTCAGTGTAAGTTCTATCTTTTCGCAGTTCAAACTCCCACACTCTTTGAAGGTACTGACAGAAGGAGAAAGTCTTTTTAACGATGCGACGGCCGTCATCGCCTTCTTCTTTATAGGGCTTCCTCTTATCAACGGCATCGAAGTGACTCCGATAAGTGTCTCTTTTATCCTCTTGAAAGTAGTAGCGCTTTCGGTCTTGATCGGTTTGGCTGTCGGGTATATCGCGAAGACGATCCTGCAGTGGCTTCACACAGTCACGGACGAGTTTATCATCGTTATACTCACCGCCTATGTCTCTTTTGGTATTGCCGAGATGCATGCGGTCCATGTCTCGGGTATCCTCTCTCTCATCGTTGCAGTTATGACACTTCGTTTTTATATCAACAAGCAGTTTAAGTCTTCAACCGAACATGAGAGCATCATCGATGACAGTTCAGTCAAAACTCCGCACTCCAAAGAAGAGAAGATCATCACGACCCAGGCGAGATTGGATGAGAACTTGCAGATCATCTCTTTTTTCGCCTTGTTCGCGAATGCAGTACTCTTCTTTACGCTCGCAGAGATCATCGAGTATGAAAAACTTATGATGTATGCTAAAGAGATCATAATCCTCTTTATCGTGACTACGCTGATCCGTGCAGCGATGATGTTTAACTTCAGCTTTATCTCTAAAAAGAGCCGAAAAATACAAAACATCAACTACCGCTGGTGGTCGATACTGACTTTTGCCGGTATTAAAGGCGGTCTTTCCATGATCATGGTCCATGCTCTGCCGGAGACTTTTATCTACAAAGAGATGTTTACACAAGTGGTCATGGGTGTTATCATCTTGAGTATCTTCGTCTATGCTTTCGCCCTTTTGTTCATCATCAAAGGCTATCAAAAAGAGTTTTTGGAAGATATGAAATCCGAAGGGCACTAGCCGGTAGAGATGACCGTCGTAATTCTGTGGCTTTCGTTTGGTTTGATGAGAGGCGCATCATTTAGAGCATTCGCGCTCTCTACGCAGAGCATTGTCTTGTAATCACTAAGGTCCGGCATTGTTTGCGCCAAGGCTTCGCCCGGATTCCAGATAACGACGGTTTGTGATCCTTCTGTCTGTAATCTTATACATCTGTTCTGGTCATGGACGCTTAGTGTTGAGGTGATGCGCTGATAGATCCTGTCTGTCTCCTGGCTGAAAAAAAGCCTTCCCTCTTGGATGTTGTTAAAACTATCCTCTGTCTTGTCATAATAGTCTTTTT